>Ga0308157_10007300_pt1 | contig 12894 bp, 11 predicted proteins | sample PhyBR1_FD_201035 | JGI IMG/M metagenome (GOLD analysis project Ga0308157, IMG submission 201035) | Phyllosphere microbial communities from UC Gill Tract Community Farm, Albany, California, United States - DLSLB.R1 | ecosystem: Host-associated > Plants > Phyllosphere > Unclassified | place: USA...
CTCAGCACGCCAGTGCCCGAGAAGGTGAACTTGTCCGCGAAGGTGTCGCCGGCAGTTGCCGTGGCGAACGAGTGACCGAAGTAAGCGGTGCCTGCGTCGAACGACAACACCTGGCTACTTTGGCTTACATCTGCCGCGCTTGCCAGGCCAGAAGCCAGTGCTGCGGTTGCCAAAGCACCCGCCGCCATCAAAGATTTCAGTTTAACCATAATTCCTCCATGATAGATCCGTTGAAAACCGCCAATGCGGCCTGCGATACTGATACCGCCAGAAGATCCTAGCATGGCAAAAAGACACATATTGGTGTTTTGTTACGGGAAAATTTCGTTAAATAAACTTATTCCAATAGGAAATTTGGCAAAAACTGGCTGCCAAAATGCCAGCCACCATAGGAGAAATCAGCGCTTGCGGTTGCCGCAGCGCAGCATGGAAACATTGACGTAGGATTAAGCCTACAGAAAGACGGGAAAAATGGAGGGCTGGCTCAGCTATTCAACGGCGATACGGTGCAGCCAGCGGCTCGCCGATAAACACCCCTTGGGCCGGCCAGGCGACGCTTTTCCAGTACGCTTCGATGGCCGTGTTGCCCTGCAAATAGTGACGCAGCAACACGCTGGGCTGAGGGAATTTTTGCCAGTAATTGCACGGCTCGGTGACTGAGCCGTAGCTGGCGGTGGCACCGGCATCCAGCCAGCGCAAGCTGCTCATCTGGCCATCGCTCAACAGATCGCCGCCGGTGGAGGTCAGGTGGTCAGCCAGCGCGCCGGGCAGGAAGCGCAGCGTGTCCAGCTTGGCCACCCGCGCCATGCCGGTCTGGTAAATCATGATATCGCCCTGCCCTTCCAGGCTGTCGGCGTGCAGCTGCTTGATGGTCAGCTTGCGTGCCGGCACCTGGCCAGCTTTGGGGAAGAACGGTGCACGGCTGTTGCGCGGCGTTTCACTGGTGGTCAGGTAGTAGGCGCTGGCGGTTGGTGTCCTGAAGCCGCTGGCCACGCCGCGATCGATCAGCGCCTTGGCCGTCACCACCGACTCGGTTGGCAGCAGCATCGACAGGCGCATGCCGTAATCCTTGAACGGCAGGCCCGCAACCGCGTTGAAGTACGGGCTGGGGCTCGACGGTTCGCAGGGTTTCTGGCACAGCGCAGCATCCAGCCCTAGCGTGTAGGCCGAGGTGATCGCGTTGCACTCCACCGCGTAGGGCGCGGTCCACACCATCAGCACCGCCTGAATCTGCGGCGTCAGCCGGGCGTCGATCTGCTCCTTCAACAGGCGGAACTGGTCGGCCGTCAAGCGCCGCGGACGGTTGGGAATGCGCACATGCACCACGTTCTGCACAGGCACATCGCGCGCACTGCGGTAATACTCGCCGACTTCCACGCTCAACGGGTCGTCATCATTGATCACCAGCGCCAGTTGGCTGGCACGCAGCATCTGCGCCTGGGCGGCGCAGCAAGCCAGGACGGCAAGACAAAACAGGAACAATGAGCGCAAAGCAAAAACCGATCATGGCAGGCAGGCGGCGGCGCCGTCTCCATTCCATTATGCGGCAAGCCTGTCCAAAAAGAAAACCCCCTGCAAGATCAGCGCTTGCAGGGGGTTGGACTGGCTGCCGCCGGGGCGGCGCTGTCTTATGCTACCGCTTTACGGCGACGGGCGACGAAGCCTACCAGGCCCAGGCCAGCCAGCAGCATGGCATAGGTTTCGGCTTCCGGCACTGCCGAAACGGTCAGGTTACCGGAGTAGCTCACTGCGTCATTGGTGATGATGTCGCCTGCAACCTTGAAGTAGTAGTTGCCGGCAGACAGGTTGGTAGCCGACAGGAACCACAGGCCGCTGTCCACGTCCAGCGAACCGCTGGCTGTAGCCACCGACGACCCTACTTTGTACAGGTCGAACAAAGTGAACTTGATGCCGCCGTTATCGTCGAAGCTGATCGACGAAATGTTGGTGTCGGCATTGCTCTGGCCAGAAATGGAGAAGTTGAACAGGTCCGAGAACGTCTTGTTCAGATTGCCTTCGGAAAAGCTCTGCTCCGGACCGAAGCCCGCAGTAGCGCCGAATTCCAGCACAATATTGTGGTTGCGCTCGTAATCAGCTGCGCTGGCGAAGGCGCTGGCTGCTGCCAATACCAGGCCGATCAAAATGGAAGTATATTTTTTCATGCTTTATCTCAAAGTTAGAGTCTTGATCAAGCGTGCTTGCGACGGCGAGCGACGAAACCTACCAGGCCCAGGCCAGCCAGCAGCATGGCATAGGTTTCCGCTTCAGGCACAGCAACCGCCTTCAGCGCAATATTGCCCGACAGGCTACCGGCGTTCACCGAGTTGACCGTGCCGATCACTTGCAGGTAGTAGTCGCCAGCGGTCAGCACCACGGAAGGCGAGCTCAGTTTCCAGTTATCCACGCGGCCGGTCGCTTTTTGCGTACCCGAGTACACCAGCGTACCGTTGCTGCGGTAGACAGCGAAATCGCTCAGATCCAGGCCGACGGCAGCCGATGCAGCGGTCGAGGTGACGTCCGCTGCCAGCTTGCTGCTGGTGCTGACGTGGAAATTGAATACGTCGGTGAAGGTCGCGCTTGCCAGGCCGCTGGAGAAGCTGGCGGTGTACTTCGCAGCGCCCGACGTCAGATCGATAGTCTTGGCAGTGTGCGAGGCGTCAGCTGCATTCGCGGAAAAGGCAGCACCAGCCAGCAACAGCGTTGCAATGATAGCTTGTGAGGTTTTTTTCATGCTATGCCTACTTAAGGGTTGGGGTGATGTTAAATGAACATCAGATTTATCGGAGAAACAACAACCTGGAAGCAAGTATATTGGAAATTGCCCAACAAAGCTTGTGAAATTTAAATTTATTTTAAAAAAATGATAACAACTGGAAACTTTCATGAAAGTTGCACCAGTTTAGCGCTATTTATACAGAAAAAGGCCTGGAAACCAGGCCTTTTCAGCAAGCGCTGTTGCGTCGCAACATCAGGCGCGTTGGTAGACATCCTCAAAGCGCACGATGTCGTCTTCGCCCAGGTAACCGCCGGACTGCACCTCGATCAGGTGCAGCGGCAGCTTGCCCGGATTTTCCAGGCGGTGGGTCATGCCGATCGGAATGTAGGTTGACTCGTTTTCGGTCAGCAAGGTCACCTTGTCGCCGCAGGTCACGCTGGCGGTGCCGCTGACCACGATCCAATGTTCGGCGCGGTGATGGTGCATCTGCAGCGACAGCTTGCCGCCCGGATTGACGGTGATACGCTTGACCTGGAAGCGCTCGCCGATGTCGATGCCTTCGTAGCAGCCCCATGGACGGTAGACCTTGGTGTGGTGCAAGTGCTCGGTGCGATCCTTGGATTTCAGATGATCAACGATCTGCTTGACGCGCTGCACCTGGTCCTTATGCGCCACCAGCACCGCGTCAGCGGTTTCCACCACCACCAGGTCTTGCACACCGACCACCGCCACAATGCGGCTCTCGGCGCGCACCAGCGAGCCGGTGACGTTGTCCAGATAGACGTCGCCACGCTGCACATTGCCCTGGGCGTCGGCAGCCTGCACTGCGTGCAGCGCCGACCACGAACCGACGTCGTTCCAGCCGATGTCGGCTGGTACCACCACCGCGTCGCGGGTGTGTTCCATCACCGCATAGTCGATCGAATCCGACGGTGCGCTGGCAAACGCCGCTTCGTCCAGGCGGCAGAAATCCAGGTCGCGGTAGTCGCCCTTGATGGCGGCTTCGCAGGCGGCCGCCATGGCCGGCTGGAATTCTTTCAGTTCGGCCAGGTAGCGGTCGGCGCGGAACAGGAACATGCCGCTGTTCCAGAAGAAATTGCCGGCAGCGACGAAGCCCTTGGCGGTCTCCAGGTCTGGCTTCTCGACGAAGCGGTCGACCGCAAAGCCGCCCGTGCCCGCCACTGCCTTGCCGCTCTGGATGTAGCCATAGCCGGTTTCCGGACCGGTCGGCACGATGCCGAAGGTGGCCAGCTTGCCGTCCCTGGCCAGCGCGGCCGCCTGCTCGATGGCGGCGTAGAAGGCGTCGACGTTGTCGATCACGTGGTCGGCCGGCAGCACCAGCATCAGCGCGTCCGGATCGGTGGCGATCAGGTAGTTGGCGGCCACCGCCACGGCCGGCGCGGTGTTGCGGCCCACCGGCTCCAGCAGGATGCCTAATGGATCCACGCCGATTTCACGCATCTGTTCAGCCACCAGGAAGCGGTGCTCATTGCCGCACACCACCAGCGGCGCCTGCACGCCCGGACGGCCAGCCAGGCGCAACGCGGTTTCCTGCAGCATGGTCTGCTCGGAGACCAGCGGCAGCAACTGCTTCGGCAACGCCGCGCGCGACAATGGCCATAAACGGGTGCCGGCGCCGCCGGACAAGATGACTGGATAGATTTTCATATGATTTTAAGTACTTTCTCTTCTTGATTAATCTCACTGCTTTTATCTGCACGGCGCTTGGCGCGGCGGTCGCGGGCGTTGCTCCACTCGCCATCGACGTATTCGGACACATGTCGCATATCGCCGGAACGGTCGACACTGTAGTCTTTGAATACGATCATTTCATCAAGCGAAACATCTGGTAACACCCGCGTATATTCAAACAGCACGCTGCGCACCACGTTGGCGCCCTGGCAAATATGGCTGCCATGGCCGATCCAGGTTGGTCCGATGATCGTCACGCCGGATTCGATGCGCGAGCCGGAGCCGATGTAGACCGGCCCCTGGATGCGCGTGCCCTTCCAGTCGATCGACGTGTTCAGGCCGACCCACAGTCCCTCTTCCAGCTGGATGCCGGGCACGTCCAGGTGCGCCACCTCGCCCATCAGCACGCTCTGGCAGACTTCCCAGTAATCCTTGACGCTGCCGATGTCGATCCAGTTGAACGGCCGCTGCTGTGCGTAGAACGGCAAGCCCTTTTGCGTCAGTAGCGGGAACAGCTCGGAACCGATGTCGAACGGGCGGTCGGACGGGATCAGGTCCAGCACTTCGGGTTCAAAAATATAGATGCCGGTGCTGACGAAATTCGACAGCGCCTCCTCCTTGCTGGGCTTTTCCTGAAACGACTGGATGCGGCCGCTTTTATCGCTGACCACCACGCCATAACTCGACACCGCCTCCCATGGTACCGCCTTGGTCACCACCGACGCCAGTGCGCCCTTGCGTTTATGCTCGAACAAGGCCGACTTGATGTCGAGGTCGATCAGCGCGTCACCGCACAGCACGATCGTGGTTTCATCAAAGAAACCGCCGAATTTCTGGATTTTCTTCATGCCGCCGGCCGAGCCCAGTGGCTCCGGCACGACGTCGCCCTCATTATTGGTGTAGCCCTCGAACGAATAGCCGATCTGCACGCCGTACTGGTTGCCCTCACCGAAATAATCTTCGATTTTCTCATGCAGATAGCTGACGTTCACCATGATTTCCTTGACGCCATACTTGGCCAGGTGCTCGATCAGGTACGCCATCACCGGCTTGCCGAGGATCGGTATCATAGGTTTGGGTAAATCATAGGTCAGCGGCCGCACGCGCGTGCCCTTACCTGCTGCAAGGATCATGGCTTTCATAACGAATTACTCCCAATGAATTCTGCTATTTAATTGCGACTATCACACCGGCGCGACTGCCAGCCATCCAATAATAAGCAAATTTCAACATTCTCGCCGCACCGCAGCATTGCTGATCATAATGCAATGTTTTAGCAAAAATATCAACATCTATATACCGATATCGCAGCTGTCAGACCACATACCTGGCCACGCGCGGCGCGCCCTTTTTCAGCATCCACACCGTCGCAGCCGAGACAGCAAACACGACGAAAGGCAACGCCAGCTCAGGTATATTCGACGAGCTCCGGATCAGCCGCAGCCAGAAAATATGGGACAGGTAGATTCCGAAGGTGCACTCCGAAAGCCACACCACGTCAAACTGTATACAGCCTTTCCACGCTGGGGATAAAGCCAGTGCGGTGACCGCGACACCCAGCAGATACGGCACGCCCACACCAGGCAGTGACGCCGAAAACATGGCTATCGACAGCAGCAGGGCAGCCACCGCCAGCACACGGTCGCGCCTGGACAACACATCGCAATTGGCCAGAAAAACCCCGATCAATACCCCGCTCAATGCATGCGCATACTGCGCATAGGGATAGATCAAGTCCAGTGATGGCTCACGCCAAAATCTCGACAGCGCCAGCAGCAGCCCCGCCGTCACCACACAGACCACCGCCAGCACCCTGGCGTCTACCTGCGTTCTGATCCAGTCAAAGCCGACCATGCAGAAAAAGATAAACGGCAAATACCATAAATGGATGCTGGTTCCGGCAAGTATGCCGGTTCCCCAGCCATGCGCCATCGGCAGAAAATCCTGATGCCGAACGACGTTCAAGAGCCCATAAAACAGGAACCAGATCGCCCATGGGATCAGTAAGGTCCGTGCCCGGCTTGCGACACTCTTCGGCGCCACCGCGTGACGCGTGGCGAAGTACATCGACGTGATCAGGAAAGCAATCAAGCCGACATAGGCAAAATCTCTTCCGACCGAGGCCGTGTGATACCAGACGATACCGAATGCGCTGACTATGCGCAGGACTTCAACTTCCTGGCGACGTTGAGACCTTGCGTTGACCGGGGCAAGCGTATAACTGCCTGCCCCGCCCCCGCCATACCTTAGCTGCGTCATATACAGGTTCCTCTGATTGCGTCGTTTCACCTGCGCTTCAGAACCGCACAGGTTCAGAATACGCAGCAGATAAAAGTAACGTTTTTATCAGAAGAATTTACATTCCGTCGCTCTGTTGCCCTAGAGCGACCTACCTGTCACGCATGCATTTTTACGCCGCCGCGTCCTTCCAGTTTTCCTGCACCAGCTGGCGGGTGCTGCGGATATTGCCGCGGCTGGAAGCGCCAAACACGATCGATTCGATGTTCGGTTGCTCGCACACCCAGTCGATCGCCTCTTTCGGCGGAATCGCGCCGGAAGCAAACACCGACATGGCGATCGCGCGGAACTTGCGGTTGCGCAGCGCATCTTCATACGCCTCGACACCGCCCGAGACACGGAAACCGATCTTGTTGATGTTCGCGCAGACGATAGGATTTTCGATGCCCAGTTCGTCCAGCACGTCCAGCAGCTTCGGCAGGTTCATCGTGATGAAGCCCGGCTCGGCGTTGTAGCGCTTCTTGACGTGGTCGGCAAAGATCGCGAACGCTTCCTTGAAGCCCAGGCCCAGCAGCAGGTCGACCACCACGTTCTGCAGGAAGATGACCGGGGTTTTCAGGTCCTGGAACATCTTCATTTCAGCGTCGATCAGCAGCGTGGTGATGCCTTCGATATCCTTGCGCGCCAGCGACATGCCGCCGCGCAGCGCCGCGTCCAGGAAGCCCTCGTCCGGCATGAAGCGCTTGATCGCGCCCATCATGCCGTAGTCGGTCATGGCGTTGGCGTATTTGTGCGCGTAAGGCATGCACGGGTAGAACTGGAAATCGGCGTAGCGCTCCGGCTTCTCGCGCACGATGTCGCACACCTCGGCGATACGCTCGTGGGTGGTGCACATAAAGGTCTTGATGCCTTCATCATAGGCAATGTCCAGCACTTCCATGATGGCCGAAGTGTCCTGGAAGCGCATCGCCTGCGCGCGCGCTTTTTCCTCGGACATGTGATTCACACCAAAGAACTGGTTATCACCAAACAGCAAACGATCCATAACTTACTCCCTCAATTTATTCCGTGACTATGCGTGAATTACAGGCCGAAGAAACCGCGCTTCTTGCGCGCAGGTTCAAAGGTCGCACCTTCGGCCAGCGTCGCCGGGCCTTTTTCCGCATCGGCGATCATCAGTGCGATAACCTTGTCGGTCTGTGCCGCGCTGGCAAAGGAGTTCACGTTCTCGGCGCGCGATTGCTGGATGCTCTTGACGAAGTAATCCAGCTGGGCGGTGTATTCCTCGCCGCGCAGGTAGAAGTCCACCGGCTCGGTCAGTTCGGTGGTGTAGCGCACGTTCCAGCCGGTCTGGTAGCCTTCCGGAATGACGGCGTCGTCACGCAGGAAGACCTGGCACTCCTGGCGGTCGGCGTAGATGCGGCCGGCCGAGCCCTGGATGGTGATCTTGGTGCTCATCTTGCGGAACGATTCATCGCTCCAGTTGACCGACACCTGGGCGCTCTTGCCGTGGTCGAAGTACAGCGTGCTGTACACCTCGTCGTCGGTGTCCTTGGAGAAGATCTTGTTCAGCACCGTGCCGCCGACGCCCTTCGGCGCGCCGAAGTACCAGTTGACCAGGTTGATCGGGTGCGCCGCATAATCGTACAGGCAGCCGCCGCCTTCGCTGCGCTGGGTGCGCCAGGTCGAGCCCTTCGGTTTCAGCACCACCGGGCCGTACGCTTCCGCCAGCACGTGGCTGACTTCACCGATGACGCCGGCGTCCAGCAGGCGCTTGACTTCCTGGAAGGCACCGACGAAGCGGCAGTGGTAGCCCACCTGGTTGACCAGGTTTTTTTGCTGTGCCAGCGCGGTCAGCTCTTCCGCTTCCGCCACCGACAGCACGAATGGCTTTTCGCAGAATACGTGCACGCCCTTTTCCAGCGCCGTGCGCACCATGTCGGCGTGGAAGCGCGACGGCGTGGCGATCAGCACCGCGTCCAGTTCGACTTCCTTCAGCATCAGCGCGTAGTCCGAATAGGTCTTCACGCCGGTGTACTTGTTCAGTACATCCAGCAGGTAGGCGGTGGCGTCGCAGACCGCCACCAACTGCACGTCCTTGTGCGCATTGATCATCGCGTGGTGCGACAAACCCATTTTCCCCAGCCCGACAACGGCAACTCTAACCATTTTTCACCTCATCAAATATTGATCAATGCAACAGAACGCAAAACATTATTTCGGCAGGTAGCGCAGCAACAACTGCTCGTACTGCCCGGCCACGTGTTCCCACGTAAATTCTTCATAAAAGCGGCGCTGGCTGTTGGCGCGCAATGCCGCCAGGGTTTCAGGTGCAGTCAGCAACTGCTCGACACAGGCGCCGAAGCTGTCGGCGTCGGTAAAATACACCGCCGCGTTCTGCGCCACCCAGCGGTTGTAAACGTTGTCGTGGGCAATCACCGCGTTGCTGGCGGCCATTGCCTCGACCAGCGAAGGATTGGTGCCGCCCACCGTGTGGCCGTGCACATAGGCCAGGCTGTGGAAACGCAGCGCCTGTACCACGGCCGGATCGTAAATCGCGCCGGGGAACACCACCTCGTCGCTGGCGGCCGCCAGCACGTCGCGGTGATACTCGTCCTCGTCCGGCTGGTATTTGCCAAGGATGACCAGCTTGCAGCCGCGGCGCTTGGCGGAGAAACCCTTGACCATTTCCAGGATCGAGTTTTCCGGTATCGGCCGCGCGATCAGGTTGAAATAAGTGCCAGGCTCCAGGCCCAGTGCCCGCACCGGCGCTTCCGGCGCCGAGGTCACCGGATCGGCGCCATAGGTCAGCGTACTGACCTTGCGCTGCGGCGCGCGCGTCAGCAAATGCTTTTCGATTTCCGGATGGTCGGCGATCAGGTGATTGCCGACGTAGCAGCCGATGCGTTCATTGGCGTACAGGATGGCCTGCTTCATGAAGCCCCAGCGTGCGCGCGACCATTCGATGCCATCCATATTAATGACGTTGGGAATGCCTTTGATGCGTTGCAGCGTATTGAACACAGCCGTGTTATAGCCTAGCGTCAGGCAAATATCCTTGCTGGTGCGGCAAGCGTGCTTGATCGAGATCCAGTCAAAATGCGAGGTGCCTTTCCAGCCGTCGGCCTCCACCGGGATCGTCACGCGTTCGATGCCGCGCCATACGTCTTCCGTGATCGGGCCGCTGCCTTTGGCCTGGCAATAGACGATCACGCGCCAGCCTTTCTTGACCAGAAACAGGGCAATATTTTCAGCTGCGGTTTCAAACCCGCCATAAGCGGCAGGCACACCGTGGGTACCCAGAATTCGTACAGTTTTTCTCATTTTTCCTAAATCTGTTGTATGTCGAGGAACTTTTTTGCGCACCGCAGCATTCGCTTGGCAATTTTAACATCGATGCAACGAAGGTGAGCAAATGTACAAGCTGATTTTTACATATTTTTATTTGCTGTTGAGCATGCGATACCGCTTAGCAACAGCCTCGGCCGCCACATCCCATGAGAATTTTTGCGCCTGCTCCAGGCCTTGCGCCTTCAGCTGTTGCCGCAACGCCGGCTCGCTGATGATACGTTGCATGGCCCGCGCCAGGCCGTCGACGTCGGTGGAGCCGACCAGCAAGCCAGCCTGCTCGACCACCTCGGTCAGCGCCGTGTTGTTGGCAACAATCACCGGCACGCCGCTGGCCATGGCTTCCAGCGGTGGCATGCCGAATCCTTCGGCCAGTGATGGATACAGGAAAGCCATGCAATGGCGGTACAGCACCGGCAACTCCGCCTCGGCGACATCCTCCAGGATCAGCACGCGATCGCGGCAGGTATTGCCGGCCACTTCGTTGAACATCGCTTCAAAGCCAAAGTCTTTTTGCCCGACGATGACCAGCTTGGGCGCGTCCGGCCCCAGCTTGGCATAGGCCTTGAGCAGGGTCACATGGTTTTTGCGCGGTTCCAGCCGGCCCACCGTCAGCAGGAACTGGCCGGATTCCAGGCCACGGCGGGCCAGCATTTCCTCGCCATCGTTGCCCGGATAAAAGCGGCGGTAGTTGACGCCGTTTGGCGTCACCGTGATCTGCTCTGGCTGCATGCGGTAGCGGCGCTCGATCTCGCCCTTGGAAAACTGGCTGACCGTGAACACATGCTCGGACTGAAAGGCGGCCAGGCGCATCAGCAGGCGCGAACGCAGGCGGAAGAACGGCTGGAAGAATTCCGGATGGCTTTCGAACAGCACGTCGTGGATGGTGACCACCGTTTTCGACATCGACGGCAGCGGAATAATGTATTGCGAGTGCAGCAGATCCAGGCCCAGCTTGCGTTGCAGGCGTGGCAGCTCCCACGTCAGGCGGCGGATGGCGCCGGTGTGCGGCAGATGCTCGACCTTCACATTCGGCAAATCAAACGCCGGATGGTTGCGCTTGAACTCATCGACCTTGTCCAGCAGACCGACAAACTCGATCTCCGGGCAGAGTTTGGCAACCCGCGAAAACACCTCCAGCACATGGGAACGCGACCCCTGGAATATCCCATCCACCACGTGCAGATCCAGACCTACTCTCATTATCTTGCCCTTTATTTTTAAGCTGATTTACGGTCGGCCAGCGGCAGGCCGATGGCGCGGCGCATGGCGTCGATCGCGCTGGCCACCGCCTGCAACGAGAACTGCTCGCGGCCACCCACCCTGGCCGCCACGTCGATGGAGGGCGACGCCAGGCCGTCGACGATCTGCGCGGCAAATGCCGCCGGCTCGGCCGCCACCCGGCACAGCGACTGCAAGCTCGCAGGCAAGCCCGCCACGCCCTGCGGCGTGCTGACGATGGGGCGCTCGGTCATCAGCATGTCCAGCGTCTTGACATTGACGCCGCTGCCCGACAACACCGGATTCAGCAGCAGCCCGGCGGCAGCCATCAGGCCCGGCGCATCGGCGACATTGGCGCGCAACTCCAGGCGGGCGTCGGTGGCGATCAGTTCGCTGACCTCGGCCAGCGGCGAGGAACCGGCAATGGTCAGCCTGGCATCCGGAAGACGCTGCCATACCAGCGGCATGACGTCTTCAATCAGCCAGCGCACGCCACGCACATTGTTGGGCGCGCGCAAATTCCCCAGGAACAGCAATTGCGGGCCGGTGGCCAGCGCGCTGACCGGCGCCGCCTCAAACACCGCCTCGGGCAGCGGCGGCAACCAGTGTGCATTGCCGATACCCTCGTCCTGCCAGCGCTTGATATCGTCGGCGGAGATGTCGAAGGTGATCAGCGCCTGGCTCATCAGCGCGTGTTCATACGCATGCAGGTGCCAGCGCGCCAGATTCCAGGCCAGCCGGTTTTTCAGGCTGCTGGCCGCCGCAGCCTGGCCGGCAAAATAAGCGTGTTCGATATTGTGCGAGCGGTAGAACAGCCGCGCGCTGACCGTGCGGGCGAATTCGCCGCCATACGGTGAATCAAGGAATACCGCCTGCGGCTGAAAGGCGCGCACGGCACGCATCAGTTCGCCATCGTCAGCGCTGTCGGCCATCCTGGCGGCAGCATGCGATGGCACGCCACGGGCGATGCGCAGCAGGCGCATGGCGTCCTGGCGCCAGCCGCGACGCTTGACGACCACCTGCACGTCATCGGCCACCTGCCGCACCATGCGCAATTGCTCGGCATTCGGCTGGTCATAGTCGTCGCACCAGCACACCAGCATCAGCGGGCAGCCGAGGCGCTGCAAGGCACGCATGCGACGCCAGACATCCGCCCGCCCACCATGGTTGGGCGGATAGGGAAACTCCTGCGCCACGATGAGCAGGCGCAAGCCGTCACGCACCGCAGGCTCCACGGCGCTCTGGTTTATGCTGGGATTCATCCACTCTCCGGCTCAATAAAAAAACTAATTTCTGTGCGTTTGCTCACCATTCAGCAAAGAAATTGCTGCAGTGCGACAACATAGCACGTCGTTAACAAAGACGCCACACTATTGAACCGATCAGGTACACGTTTATTTGGTCCCAAAGACCTTTTTCACGCGTTCCAGATACGAGAACCCATATTTTTTGGTTGGCTCAATATACGAGCCTTCACCAAACTCATTCCAGCAGCAAATAATCCCCATCTTCTGGGTTTTGGCTGGCGCACTCAGCATCAGGCTGCGGGCCGACTCCAGATGCTTCTGGAATTGATCCGGATTGCTGACCGAATTGTCGTGCAAGGGGTCCGGGCTACCGCCCCAGGGACGGCGATCCCATCCGGAGAGCATGGGCACAATATAAGTTCCCTCGACGTT
>Ga0308157_10007301_pt1 | contig 12893 bp, 12 predicted proteins | sample PhyBR1_FD_201035 | JGI IMG/M metagenome (GOLD analysis project Ga0308157, IMG submission 201035) | Phyllosphere microbial communities from UC Gill Tract Community Farm, Albany, California, United States - DLSLB.R1 | ecosystem: Host-associated > Plants > Phyllosphere > Unclassified | place: USA...
ACCTTTTGACACAATCCGTCTTTCTGCAAAGGGAAGGATGTTATCAATTATTTTTTCAATGTGCTCAAAAGGTTTAACACCCAACACGGTGGAGTGTTCTTTGGTTAATTCAGGTGCCATTCGCGTGTTCATCAGATACCTCATTCACTGATTCGATCATTTTTTGATCGGCATAGAGAATTATCTTAAAAAACAGCATGTCAGGGAACGATTTTAGCGGGTCTAATAATAGACCAGGAGACGGTTGTGACCTAATTTTATGAATTATAAGAAATTGCATCTTTGGTCTAAAAATAGACCCGGGAAGGCGTAAATAAGGCATTCCCCAATAGATATGTTTTATTTTTGTTAAGTATGAGTCTACAGCTAGACCTTAAAAGAGATTGTGCGCGGAAAAAGAGTTGTATAAATTTTGACTCGTCAGCAGGGCTGATCCGGATTGTACTACACAAGCCGCAAGTGGTTTTTATTTAATGAATGACAGGCAGTATATAAAGGGCCAGATGCAGTATGGTGCTGGAACATATCAGCGCCATCGCCCAATTCCAGTAATGAATAAATCGATACAGAGTGTGATGTGATGAAAAAGAATATAATGATGGTAATACTGGCAATAAGCGCCGTGCTGCCGCTAAGTCCGGTTTTCGCTGCGGCAGGAACGGTTAATTTTAACGGGAATATTCTTGATTCTGCCTGCGATGTTGATATCGCCTCTCAGAACCAGGTGGTTGTGCTGGGCGATTATTATAAGACGGAATTCCCCTCGACGGGAGCAAGAACAGTGGCAACTCAATTCAATATTGTCTTGAAAAACTGCCCTGTGACGGTGACTAACGCCAAAGTACGTTTTGACGGTACGCCGGATGCCACCAATGCCAGCCTGCTGGCTATCGATTCATCCGTTCCGGGGGCGGCAACGGGCGTGGCGATTAACCTGATGACGGCGGATAAGGCAGACTTACCGCTGCACGGCAGCAATAGCCATACTTATACGCTGAGCAGCACCGCCGACAATACGTTGAACTTCTACGCGCAGTATATTTCAACCGCGGCAACCGTGACCATGGGGCCGGCTAACTCGGTGGCAAACTTCTCTGTGGTTTATAACTAAGTCTTTTGCAGTAATCAGTAGGGGGCCACCCGGCCCCTTTGTTTTATGAGGTATAAAATGCGTTTTATCAAAACCGCCGGATTGGCTGTGGCACTGTTATCGCTAATGATAACGACCGCCAGTGCCGGGGTAATTATTGGCGGCACCCGAATTATATTTGATGGTGCAAAAAAAGAAGCATCAATCAATATTAATAATCCTGACCCGACGCCCTGGTTAATTCAGTCTTGGGTAGAAATGCAGGACGGGAGTTCTGGTAAGACGCCATTTATTATTACCCCACCGCTCTATCGTCTGGACGGTGGGCAAAAAAACCTTGAGTGTATTGTCATGACGGGAGCACTGCCTCAGGGGCAGGAGAGCTTATTCTGGCTGAATATCAAAGCCATTCCGTCCGCAACGAAACAGATGAACGCTCTGCAAATTGCGGTAAAAACGCGTATTAAACTGATTTACCGACCTGATGGCCTGCGTGCGTCAACACCAGAGGAGCAGGCGGATAAATTAACCTGGCAACGAACAGGTAATCAGCTTCAGGTAACTAATAGCACGCCCTACGTCATTAATTTTAATGAGATTACCGTAGGGGGTAAAAAACTTGATGATGTGACGTATGTTTTACCAGGCACTTTCGCGCGGTTCACATTACCGCCGGGGAGCAGCGGCAATACGCTCACGTTTAAAATTATTAACGACTATGGCAGCCCAGGGAGCACGCACCAGGCCCGTTTGTGATTGTGTTACTGACGGGCACGTGAGCATTAATTAGGTTACTCGTAATGACAACGTTAAATACAAAGAGGCGGCCTGCGCGCCTGGCGACGCTTATCGCCTTAGCGCTTGCAGGTCACTCACCGACGCTATATGCCAGTGAAACATTTAATACAGAACTGGTTGAGCTGGATAATCCCGGTATGGGCAAAGCTGATTTATCGGCCTTTGAATCTGGCTCTCAGGCAGCGGGAACGTATCGCGTTGACGTTATTCTCGACGACCAGTTAATGGATACCCTTGATATAACCTTTACTGCGCTGAAAACCGACAGCGGTAATGAGGTATTGCAGCCTTGCCTGAGCATCGATCAATTAAAACAGTGGGGCGTCAGAACCGCGCTATTTCCTCAGCTCGCTTCAGGCAAGCTGGGATGTGCGGATCTGCAGGCTATTCCGCAGGCCAGCACCGATTTTCAGTTTGGCGCTCAGCGTCTGGTGATAAGCATTCCTCAGGCGGCAGTCGATCTGCCTGCGAGGGGCTATGTGTCGCCACAAATGTGGGACGAAGGAATAACGGCGGCCATGCTGAATTACAGCCTGAGCGCCGCAAACAGCCGGGCGAAAACAGGGCAGGGTGCCAGCAGCGCCAGCCAGTACTCGAACCTGCGTCCGGGGGTCAATATCGGGCCGTGGCGTTTTCGCAATTATACCACCTGGTCACGGGAGGCCACCGGGCAGGATAAATGGGACAGCGTGTACACCTACGCACAGCGCGCCGTGATCCCGCTTATGGCCCAGCTCACGCTAGGCGACAGCTCCACACCTGCGGACGTGTTTGACGGTATCCCGTTTCGCGGCGGTCAACTGGCCTCGGACGATGACATGCTGCCCGACTCCCTGAAGGGCTACGCTCCCGTGGTGCGCGGGATTGCGCGCACCAATGCGCAGGTCGTGGTGCGGCAGAACGGCTACCAGATCTATCAAAGCTACGTGGCGCCGGGCGCGTTTGAGATTGCGGATATGTATCCCACCGGGGGCGCGGGCGATCTCGATGTGACCATAAAAGAGGCTGACGGTAGCGAGCAACATTTCACGCAACCTTATGCCTCGCTGCCGGTGCTGCAGCGGGAAGGGCGGCTGAAGTATGCCCTCACCGGGGGAAATTATCGCGCCTATAACCCCAGCGTGGAGAAAACGCCGTTCGGGCAACTGACCGGAATTTACGGTCTGCGGCACGGTATGACGATCTACGGCGGGTTGCAGGGTTCCAGTAAATACCAGTCGCTGGCCTTAGGCCTGGGGACAAATATGGGGGAGGCGGGCGCGCTTTCCGCAGACGTTACGCAGAGCTGGTCAACGCCGGATAACGCCGCCAAAACTCAGGGGCAATCCTGGCGCGTGCGCTACAGCAAGAACATGGTGAATACCGGCACGAACGTTTCAATTGCGGGATACCGCTATTCCACCCGCGGCTATTACGGGATGCAGGAAGTGCTGGACTCCTGGGGAGACGGCAGCGCATTGCAGGACAGACGGCGAAACCGGGCAGAGCTGACGATGAGCCAGTCGCTGGGGGGCAGTCTGGGGGCGATGACGCTCAGCGCAGCGCGGGAAGACTACTGGAATTCCGGTACCTCGATGGTCTCCTGGAGCGCCGGCTACAACAACTACTGGCACAACATCAGCTATGGCGTGACCTGGACATACAGCAAAAATGGTCGTTCAGCCTCATCCGGGAGCGAGAGCGGCAAAACCTATGACAGCGACCGGCTTCTGGCGATTAACGTCAGCGTGCCGCTGGACGCATTCCTGCCCCAGACGTGGGTGAACTACGGCATGAACGCCAGCAGGAATAACGGCGCAACGCACACTGTCGGTATGAATGGCGTAGCCCTTGAAAACAGAGCCCTGAGCTGGAACGTGCAGCAGGGATACGGCACCCAGGGCGTGGGCTATAGCGGCAATATGAACGGCGATTACAAAGGCACATACGGTGACGTCTCGGTGGGATACGGCTATGACAGAAACAGTGAGCGACTGAATTATGGCGTGCAGGGGGGCGTGCTTGCCCACGCGGATGGCATGACGTTTTCTCAGCCGCTGGGTGAAACCAATGCGTTGATTAAAGCGCCCGGCGCCCACGGCGTGGGTATCCGCAATCAGGCCGGAGTACGTACGGATTACCGGGGCTATACGGTGGTCAGCAATCTTTCCGTGTACCGGAAAAACGATCTCGCCCTCGCGCCGGAAAATATGCCTGATGACGTGGAGCTGGAGATCAATACGCGCACGGTGACGCCGACGCGTGGTGCGGTGGTGAAGGCCGAGTATATCTCCAGCGTCGGCCGCAAGGTGCTGATGACCTTATCGGACAATAACCGCGCCGTGCCGTTTGGGGCGGTGGTCACCCTTGAGGGTAATGCCAACGGCAGCTTTATCGTGGGCGATCGCGGTCAGGTTTATTTAACCGGTATGCCCGAGCGGGGAACGGTCGTTGCGACATGGGGCAATCAGGCCAGCCAGCGGTGTCGCGCCGATTTCAGCCTGCCGAAACACACATCAAACGGCGGCATTGCTGACACCAGCGCCAGCTGTCGCCAGGAACAGTAATATGAAAGGCATAAAGATAATTTTATTCGTGTGCTTACTCACTGGCTGGAATATAGCCCGTGCCGGCACTTGCACCACCATCGTTCCGCAGCTGTCTACGCTGGCGGTGGGAACCATTAACGTTCAGCGTGATGCGCCCGTTGGGACGGTCATCTTCTCCGGTGCGGCGACAGCGACGGGGGCGTATCTTACCGGGTGCAGCAACCCGTTCATGCTGGGGTTTAGCATGCGGTACAACAATGCCACGCTGAGCAGCTACGGTAATCACGTTTACAATACGAATCTCAGCGGTATTGGCATTCGTTTTTCGTCCGGCAATACCTTTGATAACCCGAGCAATACGTTCTCTTATAGCGCGCAAACCTCCTATGTGAACTGGTTTGGTGGAAAAGTCGAACTGGTGGTGACGGGGCCGGTAGAGTCGGGTGATTTAGCGCCGGGCATTATCGGCGTTGTGACCATTCAGGGAAGCGACGGCGTTTACCGTGACGGCCTTCCCACGCAGCTCACCTCAGGAACCATTAGCGTCCTCGCATGCAGTATTAACACGCCTCAGCTAACGTTTGCCTTTGGCGATATTCCGGCTTCAGCGTTCACAGGCGGTGTGGGAACCACGCCTGCGGGCGTACAGAATACGCAAAATCTGGGATTAAACTGCAGCGCCGGTACCAATATTTCGGTCTCGCTCAGCGGAATACAAAACCCCGACAGCGCCAATACCAGCGTAATGGCATTAACGGGGCAGGGGAGTGCCGGTACGGCTAAAGGTGTCGGCGTGCAGCTTTTATATAACGGTACGCCGCTGGTATTGAACAGCCGTCTTTTATTAAAACAGTCTGCGGGCGGGCAGGAGACGCTCCCGTTAACGGCGCGCTATTACCAGACATTAACCGCCGTCGAATCAGGCTCGGCCAATGCTTCTGCCACGCTTAATATAACCTACCAGTAACAGGTGACAGGATGAATATACGGCACAAGAAAATACTCATGCTTATGTTTCTGAGCTGGGAGGTGTTATCCGCCGATAGCGTCACTGTCGGTGTGACGGGAAATATCGTGGCCTCTCCCTGCATATTTAATGGCGGTAATACGCAGCTGGATATTAATCTCGGCAATATAGAGGCGACCAATATGGCGACGCCCGGCTCCTCATCCGACCCGGTGCCGTTCACTCTGTCGTTTACGCAATGTCCGGTAGGGACGCGCAGCGTGATGGTGTCGTTTACCGGCACCCCCGATCCCGTGGCCGGCGCGGACTACTACATGAACAGCGGCTCGGCGACAAATGTGGCGGTTGCCATGCGTGAGGCCGCAACGGGGACGCTAAAGGGAACGGGTTCCAGCATCACGCAAAATATTGCGGCAGACAGAACCGCCACGATGGCTATGCAGGCTGCGGTCAAATCGGTTAGCGGTGGTGCGACGCCGGGGAGTATCAGTGCAGTCGTTGTGATGACGATGCAATACAACTAAGACACAAGCGTGTTGATATACCCGTCATACTTCAAGTTGCATGTGCGTTGGCTGCACTCGTTCACCCCAGTCACTTACTTATGTAAGCTCCTGGGGATTCACTCCCTTGCCGCCTTCCTGCAACTCGAATTATTTAGGGTATAAACCTTATTGATTAACAGACATTGGTGCTCGCTATGTTGAATATCCTGATTCAAGAAACAGATCGATTTTTTCACCATGGACTGCAGCGTTTCTTTATGGAATTCTTTTGGCGCAATTTTAAGCGACAGATCCATTTTGGTGATGAGCTAAGCTACGATAACGTCAGTACGGCGGATATTATCGTTATTACGTTATGCCATGGGGAGACGCTCACCTGTTTTCCTGAATTACAGGCGCGACAAAAAGGTATCGTGATAGGGTTGGTTGAGGATGCACTGCGTTTCTCTGTATTGCCGTCCTGTTTTCAGGATATTATTTTTATTCCCCGTAGTGCCTCGCTCGATCATCTAAGCCAGATATTGTTTATCGCCTGGTATCGCATGCGATCTCCCGGTTATATCTGGAAGAAAATAAGCTGTTCCGAGTGTCAGTATAAAATATTATCGCCGCAGCAAATTCGCATTATGGTGAATTTTTACAGGGGGTTGTCGGTGGTGCAGATTGCCCGTGCGCTGAAGATGAGCGATAAAACCGTCTTTACGCATAAGTATATGATGATGCAAAAATTCAATCTGCGAAGTGATTTCGAACTGATGGCTCTGATTCGCAAAATGGTGGAGAAGAAGAGTCATCCGAACATGTTGCGTGACTATCTTGTCAATAATTATGGATAATGTGCCCCTTTGATGCAGTGAATTACAAAACATAGTGCCCGGTTATGCACCTATAGAATAGCGTGTGCGTCATGGTACTTTTTATGCTTTATATAATGACGCCTTCGCTATGCAAATTCATAAAACCATCAAGCCGATTTTTGTCTGTAAGTTTCAGTGTGTTGGGCCCGAGTGCTTAATGTCATGCTGTCGTGGCTGGACGATCAATATTGATAAGAAAACCCACCAGAAATATGTCCTCTCCTCACACGCAGGCATTGCCGCCATTGCCAAAGAGAATCTCATCCTTCAGCGAAAGGGCAAGAGCAACTATTCCAGAGTCAGGCTCAACGAAAAAGGGGACTGTCCTTTTATCGATGAAAACAAGCTCTGCATGGTACACCGCGATTTAGGGGAAGAGGCGCTCTCGCATACCTGTAGCACCTATCCCCGAAGTTCAACCCGCTATCAGGATGAGACACGGCATACGATGACGCTCTCCTGTCCGGAAGTGGTGCGACGCGTGCTGTTTGACCCGGATGCCATGCTGCTTCAGGAGCAGGATGAGTTAGTAGCGCGTTACAAAACAAACCTGATTGGGCAGCGTCAGTCTGTCTCGCAGACGCAGCAGGTGATCCATCTTTTTGCCTGGAATTTAATCCAGTCGCCTTCCCGTAACATTGAAGAGAATTTAATGGCGCTGGCACAGTTTATTCTCTGTCTTCAGCACGTTAATTTTGATTTGCATAATAAATTTTCTGAAGTGGAAAATTTCTACGGGGCGTTACTCAATGAACTTCAGAGCGGAAAATCGCTGATCGATTCCGGTAATCTGACCAATTCAAACGCGATGAAATATCTGGCTTTGTCCGTGATGGGGACCAACGTGGCGAAAGATTCGGCCCGGGACGGATTTATTCTTGAAGGGCATCAGCAAATTGCTGCGTATCTGAATATTGCCGGTTCAGACGACGCTGCTGAACTGGAGGCGAAGTTCGACAAGATTAATCAGCAGTGGCATAAATTGTGTGAGGATTCCTGTTTGTCAGAACCTTTCGTGTTACGCAATTATCTGCTGTATAAACTCTACAGCAGCTATTTCCCCGGTAAAAATACGGCAACCGTGATGCGTCAGTTTTATCGTGTGGTACTGGACTTCTTCTATGTCAAATTCATTCTCAGCGTAAAATCGATGCAGGGTGAAATCGACCAGCAGGTAGTGATGAAAACCATCGCCAGCCTTTCAGAAAAGACCATGCACAATAGCACCATAGATGCGCGCATGGACTTTGCGATTGATAAAATCAACGGCGGCGATGATTTATCCTGCCTGTTGTTGATTGGATAAACGCACAAGAGGCCGGGTACGCACAGTGTTACCCGGCTTTTTCCTCAGACATTAACCGCATCGATCAGCCGCGATTTCATGGACTGATACGCAGACGCCGCAAAGTCCTCCGCCCAGCGCTGATCCTCAATCGCCTCCAGCAGCACCGCGCAATACTTCGTTTCCGGCGTTTTGGAGATAGGGTCGAGGTTATCCTGGGTCAGCTCATTGCAGGCGCCAATCCACCACTGATAGGTCATATAGACGGCCCCGGCGTTGATACGTTCGCTGATGCTGGCGCGGGTAATCACTTTGCCGCGACGCGAACGCACCCACACCAGCTGTCCGTCGGTAAGACCCAGTTTGTCCGCATCGGCAGGGTTCATTTGCACCCGGCCCGGCTCGTCGGCCAGACTTTGCAGCGCGGCGCAGTTCCCGGTCATGGAGCGGCAAGAGTAGTGTCCCACTTCACGTACCGTACAGAGCACCAGCGGATAGTCGTCATCAGGCGTTTCCGCCGGCGCGCGCCACGGTGCGGCAAAGAGCTGCCCCTTACCGCTCGGGGTGTCAAACTGATTGTCTTTGTACAGGTACGGCGTGCCCGGATGATCCAGCGTCGGGCACGGCCACTGCACATGGCCCATTTCGCCCATTTTTTCATACGTTACGCCGTAGAAGAGCGGGCACAGCTCGCGCATCTCATCCCAGATCTGCTGGTTGGAGTCATAATGCATCGGGTAGCCCATCTCGGTGGCGAGCAGGCTGATGATTTCCCAGTCGCGCTTCACGTTGCCGCTGGCCTCAATGGCTTTGCCAAAACGCTGGAACCCACGGTCAGCGCAGGTAAAGACGCCACCGTGTTCACCCCAGGAGGTGGCAGGGAGGAGAACGTCAGCCACCTCTGCCGTTTTGGTCATAAAGATGTCCTGAACCACGACAAAATCGAGCGCTTCAAAACCGCTGCGCACCAGGCCGAGATCGGCCTCAGTCTGAAGCGGGTCTTCCCCCATGATGTAATAGGCTTTGACCTTGCCCTCCAGCGCAAGGTGAGGCACTTCGGTAATGCGCGTTCCGACCCGATCGTCCATCCTGTTGACGTCAATCCCCCAGGCATCGGCGAACTTCTGCCTGACCGCCGGATCGGTAACATCCTGATAGCCTGGAAACATATTCGGCAGAACGCCCATGTCACAGGCACCCTGTACGTTATTTTGACCGCGCACGGGCCCGACGCCGACGGCAGGTCGTCCAAGATTACCGGTCAGCAGCGCCAGGCTTGAAAGCCCTTTGACCACATCGACGGCCTGACCAAACTGGGTCACGCCCATTCCCCACATCACGGTAGCGGAAGGGGCCGCCGCGAAGGTGCGCATCGCCTGGCGAACGTCACGGGCGGGAATACCGGTGAGATGTTCGACCTTCTCCGGCGCATAGTCTTTCACCGTCTGCCGGTAGGCCTCAAGCCCTTCCGTAAAACGCGCCACGTAGCTTTTGTCGTACAGCTCCTCTTCCAGCAGCACGTAGCCAAAGGCGTTAACCAGCGCCATGTTGCTGCCGTTTTTTAGCTGCAGATGTTGATCGGCGATGCGCGCCGTTTCAATGCGCCGCGGATCGCAGACGATAATTTTTGCGCCGTTTTCACGCGCTTTCAGCACGCGCCGGGCGACGATAGGGTGGGAGTCCGCGCAGTTGTAGCCAAATACCAGCAGGCATTTTGAGTTTTCAATATCGTTGATTGAATTGCTCATTGCGCCGTTGCCGAGCGTCTCCTGTAAACCGGCCACGGAAGGACCGTGACAGACGCGCGCGCAGCAGTCCACGTTGTTGGTGTTCAGCACCGCGCGGGCAAATTTTTGCATCACATAGTTTGTTTCATTGCCGGTTCCGCGGGAAGAACCTGTGGTCATGATTGACCGCGGACCGTGCTGCGCTTTAATGCTGCTGAGCTTGTGGGCGGTGTAGCGGATAGCCTCTTCCCAGGTAACGGGGGTGAATGCCTCGCCTTTGTGATAACGGATCATCGGCTGAGTCAGGCGCGGGGTGAGCAGACGGGTATCGTTGAGGAAGTCCCAGCCGTAAAATCCTTTCAGACACAAGGTGCCCTGGTTTGTTACCCCCTCGGCCGCTTCGGCACGGATGATACGGTTATTTTCAACGACAAGGTTTAATTTACAGCCTGCACCACAGTACGGGCAGACGCTGGCGATCTTTTTCATCAATAACAGACCTGTTAAGAAATGAAGCAAAGTTGACTGGAATACCCAGTCCCGTAAACGGAGGGTAGCAGGATCCGTGCCAGGATGACTTTGCTGGTTTTACAGGGTGTTATGCGGGGAGAGCGCGTGTCATCGTCAGGCCGATCGTCAGTTTTGACGATGACACGTTAGGTGCGTTGAGTGCAGGAACTTAGAGGTCGTCCATCGTGTAGCCCACCACGATTTCCAGGGTCTTACGAATCACATCCGCCTGAACCACATCATTTGTGGCTTCCAGGGTCTGAATGAGCCAGAGGATGATCGCTTTATTTGACAAATGCCCCTCGGAGGCCAGAACACAGCGTACTGCAGTAGAAAAAATAGCGGACTCTTCAGCAAAACGATCGCCTGCGTGACGGAAGTATTCCGACAGCGCACTGTCTAAAAAAGCAGAATGGTATTCGGGTTGAAGCTGAATATTTTGTCTCATTTGTTCTCACCGTAGCTGTTAAATTGCAGTCAATGTATTTTTTTGGGATCGGACGGTTTTCCACTTCCAAATAACGGCACAACATTGTCTCTGTTATCGTTGAGAGGTCCCTCTCTATTCGTTCGTCCTTGCGCGGTTCTGCGACGCGTAAATGCGATGCTGTTTGAGCCGATCTCGGCAATCACCACCGCAAGAGTCTCCCGCCGCCGGGGATCCTTTTCATGTTCTTTCATGCTCCGCAGACGCTGCAGCAATCCTTCGGTTGTCACTGGCCCCCGCTCTTTCAGAAGAGAGAGAACGGCTTCACCGATAAGCTGGTCGATCAGTCTGTCTGCGTTACTGCTATTCATCACGTTACCGTTCGAAGAGCAGACCAAGCAGCATGTGGTAATGCTCTTCCTCTTCCGGCCCATCGGCTCTTTCGAGGCGGCTGAGCAGTTTGGTACAGAGCGATTTGCGGTTAAGGTTTCGCCCGTCGCTGAGAATTTCGACAACCACCTGGCCCAGCGTCTCCTGTTGGGTAGGAAGCGCGGCCTTTTCGAAGTACTGTGCGATCGCTGCTGCGGAATCTGTGGCGTAACCTTTCTGCTGCATGTTTCGCTCCTGTAAAATTTTGTAATCACTAACGTTACATTTAAGGTATACATAATTCCTAAATCTGTACATTAAAAATGTACAGATTTTTTATATTTTTATGATATATTTTATAAAATACTTTATTTTCATGGTGTTATTTGATTGTCACGAAGCGGTAACGTTACAGGATATATTGTACAAAAAGGTCAGGTGCGGGTAAGTTGTACAGGGCGGAAAAATGTAGCATTAACTCCCGTAAATGGTTGAGATGTAAATTATTTGTCAGGCAATTAATATGCTATACATGATCCTTATCCACCTTTTTTGTGGCCAAAACCCTAACCCCAGGAATAGCATGCTCACAACCATCATTTACCGCAGTCATATCTGCGCGGACGTTCCAGTGAAAGCGCTGGAAGCAATGGTCGCTGCTGCCAATAGTAAAAACCGGCAATCCAATGTCACGGGGATCCTGCTGTTTAACGGCACACATTTTTTCCAGCTGCTTGAAGGGCCAGTGGAGCATGTTTCTGCCATCTATGAGCAGATCTGTAATGACCCGCGCCACCATAACGTGGTGGAGCTGATGCGCGATCACGGGCCTGTCCGGCGTTTTGGTAACGTGGGAATGGAGCTTTTTGATTTGCGCCAGTTCGACAGGGATGAGGTGCTACAGCAGGTGCTCAACAAAGGGACGACGCGTTACAAGCTGACGTATAACGACCGCCCTCTGCAGTTTTTCCGCACGTTTGTCGAAGCCACGGAAAAAGCCAACTACTTTGAACTACCACCGGCGGATTCATGGGATTTCGTTCCCGAAGAGACGCGCCTGTCCGCGCAGCCCGAGGTGGTCGCGAAAGGGGCAGATTGCAGCTTTGCATTCCAGCCGATTGTCGATCCGTTTATGCAGCAGGTCGTCTCCTGGGAGGCACTACTCCGCTCCCCTGATGGCGGCTCGCCTGGCGTCTATTTCGCCAACCGCCCGCGTGACGAAGTGTATGCATCTGATTTGCAGAGCAAGCAGGTGGCGCTTTCCATGGCCAGCGCGCTGGGGTTACAGGACCAGACGTTATCTCTTAACCTGCTGCCCATGACGCTGGTTAACATTCCCAATGCCGTGGATTTCCTGCTCACCGCGATTGAAGCAAATGGATTTGTGCCCGAGCAAATTGTGGTGGAGTTTACCGAAAGCGAGGCTATTTCCCGTTTTGATGAATTCGCGGATTCGGTCAGGCAGCTCAAAAGTGCGGGCCTCAGCGTGGCGATCGATCACTTTGGCGCCGGTTTTGCGGGGCTACAGCTTCTGGCTCAGTTCCAGCCGGACAGAATTAAGATTAATCGCGATCTGGTCGCGAACGTGCATAAAAGCGGTCCCCGACAGGCCATTATTCAGGCGATTATCAAATGCTGTTCCTCGCTTGAGATCCAGTTCTGCGCGGTGGGTGTGGAGAAGGCGGAAGAGTGGATGTGGCTGGAGTCCGCGGGAATTTCCCAGTTCCAGGGACATCTTTTTGCCAGCCCCCGGCACGGCGGTATTCCGGCTATTGCGTGGCCAGAGAAAAAATTCGAGTTCTGATAAAGCTGTACACAATCGGGCAGAG
>Ga0308157_10007302_pt1 | contig 12891 bp, 12 predicted proteins | sample PhyBR1_FD_201035 | JGI IMG/M metagenome (GOLD analysis project Ga0308157, IMG submission 201035) | Phyllosphere microbial communities from UC Gill Tract Community Farm, Albany, California, United States - DLSLB.R1 | ecosystem: Host-associated > Plants > Phyllosphere > Unclassified | place: USA...
ACACGTTTCCATCACGCGTTGGGTTGTATGCATTTGATGCAAAAGGCGGTAGAAGTATTACGCTTCAAAGAAGTAAGCATTAGTGCTGAAGAAGAAAATGCTTTATACATTGCCATATTATTACATGACATTGGACACGGCCCTTTTTCGCATGCAATGGAAAGTAGTATTGTAGAAGATGTACATCATGAGGAAATTTCATTGTTATTAATGAACGAACTCAATATTGAATTCAATGGACAGCTTAGTTTGGCAATTCAGGTTTTCAAAGGGGAATACCATCGAAAATTCATGTTGCAATTGATATCTAGTCAGCTTGACATGGATCGTATGGATTATTTAAAACGAGATAGTTTTTACTCGGGTGTATCTGAAGGAAATGTGAATTCGGAAAGGCTAATTCAGATGATGAATGTCGTAGATGACATATTAGTTATAGAAGAAAAAGGAATTTATTCGGTTGAAAAGTTTTTAATGTCGCGCAGATTGATGTATTGGCAAGTGTATTTGCACAAAACTAGCTTGGTAGCCGAATTAACCTTGACTAAAATTTTAAAACGTGCCAAAGAATTAACCGAAAGAGGTGTTGTTTTGCCTTGCAGCAAACCATTGCTGTTTTTCATGCAAAACAAAGTTACCTTAGAAACTTTTGATCAAAAAACATTAAAATTATTTACTAAGCTAGATGATTTCGATATCATTAGCGCCATAAAAGCATGGGAAAGTAACGATGACTTTATTCTTTCTTCATTAAGTAAAATGATTATTAACAGAGACTTGTTAAAAATCAAATTAACCAGTGAAAAAGTTTCATTAGATGAAATGCAGGCACAAAAAGAACGGTTTTCTGCTCAGAATAAAATCTCTTTGGCAGAGACAAATTATTTTATATTCAAAGGAAAAATAAAAAGCCAAGCGTATAGCAAAGTAGCCGAACCCATACGAATTTTAAATAAAGACACTACAATCGAAGACGTTGTTGAAGCCTCTGATCAATTGAATTTGAAGTCGTTATCAAGGCTGGTAACCAAGTATTATGTATGTTTTCCAAAACAACTGCTTTAAAATTAACATTTAAAACCTATTTTTTATATTTTTGTCGCCACGAATTAGGCCAAATCTATTTTTATTATATAGTAAGAACTAACTTTTAATACGTTCTAGCTTATATTTTAAAAATACAATACAATAAGATGAAATTTACAGCTGAACAAATAGCGGGGATATTAGAAGGAGAAATTGTTGGTGATTCCAATGTTGAAGTGTCTCGCTTGTCCAAGATTGAAGAAGGAACCGAAGGCTCACTTACTTTTTTATCCAATCCAAAATACACTAACTTTATATACACAACAAAAGCGTCAATTACTATTGTTAATGACACTTTTGAGCCTGAATCCCCAATAGATACAACACTTATTAAAGTAACAGATGCTTATAAATCTTTTTCTAAGTTACTTGAATTTTATAATCAGGTCAAGTTAAATAAAAGTGGTATCGAAACCCCATCATTTATTTCCGAAAGCGCTACCTACGGTGAAAATCTTTATTTAGGAAGCTTTTCATACATTGGTGACAATGTAACTTTAGGCGATAATGTAAAAATATATCCAGGAAGTTTTATTGGTGATAATGCAAATATTGGTCATAATGTGATTATTTTTGCAGGTGCAAAAATTTATTCAGAAACCGTGATAGGTAATAATTGCACTATTCATTCAGGAGCAGTTATTGGTGCGGATGGTTTTGGTTATGCTCCAAATGAAGATGGAACTTACGATAAAATTCCACAAATTGGAAATGTAATTATTGAAGATAATGTTGATATCGGTGCCAATTCTACTATCGATAGAGCAACATTAGGTTCAACAGTAATAAGAACTGGAGTAAAAATTGATAATCAGGTTCAAATTGCTCATAATGTGGAAATCGGCAGAAATACTGTCATTGCAGCTCAAACTGGAATTGCTGGCTCTACCAAATTAGGAGAGAATTGCATGATAGGAGGGCAGGTTGGAATTGTTGGCCATTTGACAATAGGTAATAATGTACGTATACAGGCTCAATCGGGAGTCGCAAGCAATATAAAAGACAACGAAGTACTTCAAGGTAGTCCAACATTTGGCTATTCTGATTTTAGTAAATCGTATGTTCATTTTAAGAATTTACCAAAAGTGGTAAAAGAGATAGAAGAGTTAAAAAAACAAATATTAAACCAAAAAAATGGAAACAATGGTTAAACAGAAGACCATCAAAACAGAAGTTTCGTTAACAGGAGTTGGATTGCATACTGGGAAAGAAGTAAAAATGACTTTTAAACCTGCACCAGTAAATAATGGATTTACATTTGTACGTGTTGACCTTGAAGGACATCCAGTTATTGAAGCTGATGCTAATTATGTAGTTAATACGCAACGTGGTACAAATTTAGAAAAATTGGGTGTGAAAATTCAAACACCTGAACATGTTTTAGCAGCTTTGATGGGATCTGATTTAGATAATATTATTATTGAATTAGATGCTTCTGAACTTCCAATTATGGATGGTTCTTCAAAATTTTTCATGGAAGCCATTGAAAAAGCAGGTATTGAGGAACAAGAACTGAGCCGTAATGTATATGTTGTTAAAGAAGTTATTTCTTTTACTGACGAAGCAACAGGAAGTGAAATCATGGTGATGCCAAGTGATCATTATAGCGTAACAACTATGGTTGATTTTGGAACAAAAATATTAGGTACTCAAAATGCTACTTTAAAAACTATCAATGATTTCAAAACTGAAATTTCAAATGCGAGAACATTTAGTTTTTTACATGAATTGGAAGCTTTATTAGAAAATGGATTAATTAAAGGCGGCGATTTAAATAATGCTATCGTTTATGTAGACAAGGATATTTCTGAATCTACTATGGAAAGTTTGAAAAAAGCATTTGGGAAAGATGAAATTACTGTAAAACCAAATGGTATTTTAGATAATCTTACTTTGCATTATCCAAACGAAGCAGCAAGACATAAATTGCTAGATGTAATTGGAGATTTGGCTTTAATTGGAACAAAAATTCAAGGAAAGATTATTGCCAATAAACCAGGACATTTTGTAAATACTCAGTTCGCAAAAAAAATGTCAAAAATCATCAAAAACGAACAAAGAAATTATGTTCCAACTTATGATTTAAATCAGGAGCCATTAATGGATATCCATAAAATTATGGCTATGTTACCTCATAGACCTCCATTTTTGTTGATTGACAGAATTATTGAGATGTCTGATAGTCATGTAGTAGGGATGAAAAATGTAACGATGAATGAAAATTTCTTCGTTGGTCACTTTCCTAATGCACCAGTAATGCCGGGAGTTTTAATTGTTGAAGCTATGGCTCAAACAGGAGGGATTTTAGTATTAAGTACTGTTCCTGATCCTGAAAACTATCTGACTTTTTTCATGAAAATTGACAATGTAAAGTTCAAACAAAAAGTATTACCTGGAGACACACTTGTATTTAAATGTGATTTAATTACTCCTATACGAAGAGGGATTTGTCACATGCAGGCAAATGCATATTCAAACGGGCGATTGGTTGCTCAGGCAGAATTAATGGCACAAATTGCCAGAAAACAATAATTTTTTGTTTAAATAATAATCTTTATTTGATTATCAATTAAACAGTGTAACGATAAACAAAAAAAATGAATCAACCGTTAGCATACGTTCATCCAGGTGCGAAGATCGCAAAAAACGTTGTAATTGAACCTTTTACAACTATACATAATAACGTTGTTATAGGGGATGGAACTTGGATAGGTTCTAATGTAACTATAATGGAAGGGGCGAGAATTGGTAAAAATTGTAACATTTTTCCAGGTGCTGTGATAGCAGCTGTACCACAAGATTTAAAATTTGGCGGAGAAGATTCTCTCGCTATTATTGGAGATAACTGCACAATTAGAGAATGTGTAACTATTAATAGAGGAACAATCGCTTCAGGGCAAACAGTTATAGGAAATAATTGTTTAATTATGGCAGCTGCTCATATTGCCCACGATTGTCATGTAGGTGACAATGCGATTATTGTCAATGGCGTTTTGCTTGGAGGTCACGTGACCATCGGTAATTATGCTGTTATTGGCGGTTTATCTGCTGTACATCAATTTATAAGTGTTGGAGATCACGCCATGATTTCAGGTGGTTCTTTGTTAAGAAAGGATGTTCCTCCTTATACCAAAGCAGCAAAAGAACCTTTATCTTATGTGGGAATCAATTCAATTGGTTTAAGAAGAAGAGGTTTTACAACTGAAAAAATTAGAGAAATTCAAGATATTTATAGAATTCTTTATCAAAAAAACTACAATACAACCCAAGCAATTGGCATTATTGAAGCCGAAATGGAAGCGACTACAGAACGCGATGAAATATTAGATTTTATTCGAAATTCATCTCGTGGGGTTATGAAAGGGTATACAGGAAATTATTAAAAAAAACTCGGTTAATCGTTTATTTGTTTAAATCGTTTAATCGATAAAGAAATAAACAGTTAAACAAATCAACGAATAAACAAAAAATTAAAAAAAATGGCATCTACATCAGACATTAAAAACGGACTTTGTATTAAACACAATCACGATATTTATAAAATTATTGAGTTTCTTCATGTGAAACCAGGAAAAGGACCAGCATTTGTTAGAACAAAATTAAAATCTTTGACAAATGGAAAAGTTTTAGATAATACTTTTTCTGCAGGACACAAAATTGATACGGTTCGTGTTGAAACACATACTTTTCAGTTTTTATATCCCGAGGGAAATGATTTTCATTTTATGAATGCTGAAACTTTTGAACAAATCACATTAAACAGAAACGTTTTGGATTCTCCAGATTTATTGAAAGAAGGTGAGAATGTAATGATTCAAATCAATACTGAAACTGATTTACCATTGTCTGTAGATATGGCTCCATCAGTAATTCTTGAAGTAACTTATGCTGAACCAGGAGTAAAAGGAAACACAGCTACAAATGCTACAAAACCTGCAACTGTTGAAACTGGAGCAACTGTAAACGTTCCTTTATTCATTAATGAAGGAGATAAGATCAAAATTGATACTGCAACAGGTTCTTACATGGAACGTGTAAAAGAATAAATGAATTAGAAAATGAGACATTTAGATAATTAGAAATGTATTGATTCTCTTTACTTATTTTAATTATCTAATTATCCCATTATCTGATTATCTAATTTTCTAATTTAAATTATGAAATTCCCAAAAGTTTATTCATTACAAGACATTGCAAATTTACTTCAATGCGAATTTGTTGGTGATGCGTTGTTTCCAGTTCATGGCATGAATGAAATCCATGTTGTAGAATCTGGAGATATTGTATTTGTAGACCATCCAAAATATTATGACAAAGCATTAAATTCTGCTGCAACTATTGTTTTGATTAATAAAAAAGTTGAGTGTCCCGAAGGAAAAGCATTATTGATTTCTGAAGATCCTTTTAGAGATTTTAATGTTTTGACAAAGCATTTTAAACCTTTTGAACATGCAAACGCTTCAGTTTCTGCTTCCGCAAAAGTTGGAAAAGGAACTGTCATTCAACCAAATGCTTTTATCGGGAATAATGTTGTTATTGGAGAAAATTGTTTGATTCATGCTAATGTTGCGATTTATGATCACACTGTTATTGGTAACAATGTAATTATACATGCAGGTTCTGTTCTTGGAGCGGATGCTTTTTATTACAAAAAAAGACCTGAAGGCTACGACCAATTGTTATCAGGAGGTAGAGTTGTCGTAAAAGACAATGTTGGAATTGGAGCTCTTTGCACTATCGACAAAGGAGTTACAGGCGATACCACTATTGGTGAAGGCACAAAAATCGATAATCAGGTACATGTTGGACATGATACAGTTATTGGCAAAAAATGCTTAATTGCTTCTCAAACTGGAATTGCAGGCTGTGTTATTATTGAAGATGAAGTTACAATTTGGGGACAAGTTGGAACGACTAGTGGAATAACCATTGGTGAGAAAGCTGTAATTATGGGACAGACAGGAGTGACAAAATCAGTAGAAGGCGGAAAAACCTATTTTGGTACACCAATTGAAGAATCAAGAGAAAAGTTAAAACAATTAGCAAATATTAAGAAGATTCCTGAAATTTTAAATAAATTAAAATAGTTATTATGTCCCCTAAAGAACTTGTAAAAAGATTTTATAAATCAGATGCTTATATTAATCCTGAGATAATGAAGGAATATTTACATCCGGAATGTATCGTGGATTGGCATAGCAGTAAAGGGTTTATTCAAATGGATTATGATGCATTGATAAATTTGACCACAGAAATTAGCAAAGCATATGTTCGTGCAAAAGCAAGAGTCAGTCATATAATACAAGAGGGAAATATAGTTTCTGTCCGTTTTACACGATATGCAAAAACAATAGAAAATCCTAGAGAAGAAATGTTTTTAGCACATATTATGATCATCTGGGAAATTAAAGATGAAAAATTATACAGAGGATATAAAATGAGCCAAGTTTCGTAATTATTTTTATTATAAAAAGTATGAAATAATTACAAAAACCTTACTTTTGCCAAACAATTTTAAAAACTACATAAAAAATATATCATGAGTGTTTTAGTTAATAAAGATTCAAAAATAATTGTTCAAGGATTTACAGGTAGCGAAGGAACTTTTCACGCTTCTCAAATGATTGAATACGGTACAAATGTTGTTGGTGGTGTTACTCCTGGAAAAGGTGGATCTACGCATTTGGACTTACCAGTTTTTAACACAGTAAAAGACGCTGTTGTAGAAGCTGGAGCAGATACTTCGATTATTTTTGTACCACCAGCTTTTGCTGCTGATGCTATTATGGAAGCTGCTGATGCAGGAATAAAAGTAATTATCGCAATTACAGAAGGAATTCCTGTAGCGGATATGATTAAAGCAAACAGCTATGTAAAAGAAAGAAACGCTAGATTAATTGGACCAAACTGTCCAGGTGTAATTACTCCAGGTGAAGCTAAAGTTGGAATTATGCCAGGTTTTGTTTTCAAAAAAGGTACAATTGGAATTGTTTCTAAATCTGGAACATTAACTTACGAAGCTGCTGATCAAGTTGTAAAACAAGGATTAGGAATTACTACTGCTATCGGTATTGGTGGAGATCCAATTATTGGAACTACTACTAAAGAAGCTGTTGAGTTATTAATGAACGATCCGGAAACTGAAGCAATCATCATGATTGGTGAAATTGGAGGACAATTAGAAGCTGATGCTGCTAAATGGATCAAAGCTGATGGTAACCGCAAACCAGTAATTGGTTTTATTGCTGGAGAAACTGCTCCTGCTGGAAGAACAATGGGTCACGCTGGTGCTATTGTTGGAGGTTCTGATGATACAGCTGCTGCTAAAAAACAAATCATGAGAGACAATGGAATTCATGTTGTTGATTCTCCTGCTGAAATTGGTAAAAAAGTAAAAGAGATACTTGGATAATTCCAAATATTAAAGATAAAGATTCCAAAAAAGCCTCAATATTTGTTGAGGCTTTTTTACATTTTTAAAATGTCTGGAATTAATTAAAAACTTAGCTGCATAGATTTACGGAAATTTAGAAGCTAAAAAACAAATAATAAATATGTACAAAGAATTAGAAAAGTTTACTGTAAATGGAAGTTTTACCTTTACACAAGAGGATAATTTAGAAGCTGTTTGTAATGCATCAGAAACTGGAAGTGGTGTTTATGTTGTATATGCTATAGAAGCAGGAGCTAAAGAATTAATCATGGTGGGTTCAACTGGAACTGTACAAAATGATGGAACTTTGAAAATCAAAAATGGCGGATTGTATGATAAAATCGTAAACGGTCACCAATTTGCAAAAACGGGAAGAAAATATTCTTGGCCAGCACAAATGAAAAAAGAAAATATTGAAGCATTAGAAGTTCTTTGGTTCGAAACTTTTAATGATTCAACAAAAGCTATTCCAACTAGTGTAGAAGGTCAAGTTTTGCAAAGCTTCCTAGATGAAAATGGAAAATTACCAAGATGGAATGTAGCTTTTTAAGCGAATTCTTAAGTAAACTAAAAAGCTTCACAGAAAACGTGAAGCTTTTTTGTATATCAATAATTAAACAGATTAAGTAAGAAATATTAAATCTGTAGCTCATCATTTTATTTTTCCTTAAAATCCACAGACAACGAATTCACACAATAACGTTGACCTGTTTTTGTTGGGCCGTCATCAAAAACGTGTCCTAAATGTCCTCCACAATTAGCACATACAATTTCTGTGCGTTTCATTCCATGAGTTGTGTCTGGAATATAAGCCACTTTTCCCGGTATTGATTCATCAAATGAAGGCCAGCCACAATGCGCATCAAATTTGGAATTGCTTTCAAATAAAGGAGTACCACAAGCTCCACAACAATATACACCATTTTCAAAGTGTAAATTATATTTTCCTGTATGTGGATATTCAGTACCTTTTTGACGAAGAATTCTATAGCGTTCTGCTCCTAATTCTTCTTCCCATTCTTTCTCTGATTTTACAAAAGGATAATTCATAATCTTTATTTTTTTATAAAATTAATAATTTTTTGAATTACTTCATTATCAGCAAGAATCTTTCTGTGACCTAATTGTTCTGTTAGCATTAATTCTCCATTTTTTAAATGTTTATGAATATTTATTCCCGCTTTTACCGGTACTTCGGGATCATCTTTGTCATGAATAACTAATGTAGGAATTGATGTTTGTGATGCAGCTTTATAAACACTGTAATCATCCATCTTACCTCCATATTTGTTTTCAAAGCGTTCACAAAGCAACTTACTAATAGTTGGTTTCAGACCTAATTTAGCCACGAAATCATCTGTTATATCCTGCACTATATCGCCACTCCCAATAATAATTGCTTTATCAACTTTCAATCCTTCTTTTATTGCGTTCATTACTGTCATACCTCCTAAAGAATGGCCAATAGCAATTTCAAATGGGCCAAATTGCTTATCAATTTCGATTACAGAAGCAATGAAATCAACCATAATAGTTGAATTTCCAGGTGATTTTCCGTGAGCTGGCGCATCAAAACTAATTGTCTGATAATCTATATTTACTAGTTCCTTTGCTATTTTACACAATTGTGTTCCTCTTCCTGACCATCCATGTACTAAAAGCGCTTTTTTACTCCCTTTTCCATAATTATATACATTTATTTCTCTATTAATTGAAGGGATAGAAAGCATTTGCTGCACACTATTTTGATCCATTTCGATTTCACGTTTTGGAATTTTATGCTTTATAGGCCTTGTAAATAATTTAGATGCATAGATTACTGCCCATTTTGTAGATATAAAGGCAATAAATTTAGCGGATAATTTAATAATTCCCGGAACTTTTATGGGTTTAATAGCTTTTGGAATTTTTTTTGTCATATTAATAATATTGTAAGAAGCCTTTCCTAATTAATTTTTTTTGATTAAATTTAAAAAAGACAAAAGTACTATAAATTTAATGTTAATATAATTTAGATTAACACTAAAAAAATATCAAATATTTAAATTTAGTACGATGTTTAAATACCCCAGTCATATCATTTTAAATTAAAAATTTTTAGATGGAAATACTTCACATGGGGGCAGAGTGCTACCCTGTAGCAAAGGTTGGAGGTTTGGCCGATGTAATTGGTTCACTTCCAAAATATCAGAATAAATCAGATAATAACGTAAGTGTAGTTATCCCATCTTATCAAACAGTATTTAGATTAAATAATAATTTTGAATGTGTTTATCAGGGTAAATTAAAATTAGGTAACTTTAATTTTCCATATTTTATTCAGAAAGAAAAAACTAATAAGTTGGGATTTGAGCTCTATTTGATTGAAATACCAGAACTCTTTGACCGACCAAATATATATAATTACAGAGACGATATAGAACGTTTTTTATCCTTTCAAATCGCAACTTTGAATTGGATTGCCGACCGAAAATCTATACCTGATGTAATTCATTGCCACGATCATCATACAGGATTAGTTCCTTTTATGAAAAAATATTGCCCCAAATATGATCAGATAAAAGATATTCCAACAGTACTTACCATTCATAATGGTCTATATCAAGGAATATTTACTTTTAATAAACTGTATTATTTGCCAGTATTTGATTTGATTCATGTAAAAGAAATGGAATGGGGAAACTTTATAAATTCATTGGCTGCCGGAATTAAGTCTGCAGATATCGTAACAACAGTTTCGCCTAGCTATCTTAATGAAATAAATCATTCTGATAATGGCCTTGAAACATTATTTCAACGAATAAGAGATAAATCAAGAGGAATTCTTAATGGAATTGATACTGAAATTTGGAATCCCGATACAGATTTTATGTTAGATATAAATTATTCGGCCGATTCTATTACTGAAGGAAAACAAAAAAATAAAGAGCAATTATGTTTGCGCTTTAATATGGATGCTACAAAACCTCTTTTTAGTTTCATTGGAAGACTATATAATGAAAAAGGGGCTGATTTATTAGCGAAGACAGTAGTTTCTGCTCTGACAACTTTTAAAGATCAAATTAACATCGTAATTTTAGGTTATGGAGATCTTGAAATAGAAAATCAACTTAAACAACTTCTTGATGTGTATAAAGGTAATTATCATGTACACATTGGTTATGATGAAGAATTAGCTCATAAAACATATGCCAGTTCAGATTTTATTCTGATTCCATCGCGTATCGAACCTTGTGGATTAAATCAGATGTATGCCATGCGTTATGGAACAATTCCGATAGTGCGAAGAACTGGAGGGCTTAAAGATACCATTGTTGATTTTGAAGATAACGGAAATGGAATTTGTCATGATAATGCTTCGGTAGATGATATTTGTTATTCCATTCAGAGGGCCGTCAATTTATATAAAAATAAAGAAATATTTGATCTAATTAGAATAAAAGGAATGAATACGAATCATTCCTGGAAGTATGTAAGTCAGGAATATATAGAATTATATAATTTAATTATTGCTAAACGGTATGAAAACTAAAAAGAAAAATGTTATCGCAATTATTTTAGGAGGAGGGCAAGGTTCGAGATTATATCCCTTAACCGCCAGAAGATCAAAACCAGCAGTGCCAATTGGAGGAAAATATAGATTAGTTGACATTCCTATTTCGAATTGTATTAACTCGGATATTTATAAAATATTTGTGTTGACGCAGTTCAATTCGGCTTCATTAAATGCTCATATTAAAAACACATATAATTTCAGCATATTTAGCAATTCATTTGTTGATATTTTAGCCGCAGAACAAACTCCCGATAATCCAACTTGGTTCCAGGGAACTGCCGACGCTGTTAGGCAATGTATGCCACACTTTTTAAATCACGAATTTGATTACGCTTTAATTCTTTCCGGAGATCAATTGTATCAAATGGATTTTAATGAAATGGTTTGTGCTCATATTGATGCCGAAGCTGACATTTCAATTGCGACATTGCCTGTAAATGCAAAAGATGCTCCCGAATTTGGAATATTAAAAACAGACTCAGAAAATAATATTGAATCATTTATAGAAAAACCTGCCAAGGAATTACTTCCGGATTGGGAATCTGAAGTTAGTGATGAAATGAAAAGCCAAGGCAAGTTTTATCTGGCTTCAATGGGAATTTACATTTTCAATAAAAAGCTCCTAATCGAACTGATGTCTAATCCAGATACAAAAGATTTTGGTAAAGAAATCATTCCGCAAGCTGTTGGAAATAAAAAATTACTAAGTTATCAATATGAAGGATATTGGACAGATATTGGAAATATTGATTCGTTTTTTGAAGCTAATATTGGTTTAACGGACGATATTCCTCAATTCAATCTATTTGATAATGATAATAGAATTTACACGAGACCACGTTTATTATCACCTTCTAAATTTCATAAAACGGTAATCGAAAGCTCTGTAATTTCTGAGGGCTGTATCATTAATGCCAAGGAAATCACTAAATCGGTAATTGGAAATCGCTCCCGAATAGGAGAGGAGACCATAATTCAGCATAGTTATGTAATGGGAAATGATTTGTATCAAAGCATTGAAGATATCGAAAACGATAAAGAAAATAATATCCCGTTAATTGGAATTGGTGAAAGATGTTTTATACATAATGCTATAGTGGATAAAAACTGTAGAATTGGTAACGACGTATATATAAAAGGTGGTAAACATCTGGAAGACACTGTCAATGATTTATATTGTTTAAAAGAAGGAATTATCGTGATTCGAAAAGGGGCAATAATTCCAGATAATTTTATAATCGAATAAAGTTTAGCAAATGTTTTTATTTAAAATTAATTGCACCAAATTGACTGTTCAACATTTGACTTTCAATTTGGTGTAATTTTTAATTATAAATTCTAATTTATCGAAAATAAGAAATTAAACACAATCAATTAATTAAAAGAATATTTGTAATTTTAAGGATTAGTCTTTATAAATTATTATTTACTAATTTTTATAGTCAATTTAACTTATAGTATGCAAAATCAGACACGTATAATAATAGAAAATGTATTACCGCAACTTGATGGCGGTAGCTTTGCAATTAAAAGAATTGTAGGTCAAAAAGTCGTTGTCACAGCCAATGTTTTTTCTGATGGACATGATGTGGTAGAATGTTGCGTAAAATTCAAACACGAATACGATGAAAACTGGCAAGAAGTGAGAATGACTCACATTCAAAATGATGAATGGATTGCTGAATTTCAAGTGGACAAACAAGGATATTACACTTATTTTGTTGAAGGTTGGGTGGATTATGCTTTAAATTGGCAACACGGAACCGAACGAAAAATAAATGACAATCAATACGTTAAATCGGAATTGCTTGAGGGC
>Ga0308157_10007305_pt1 | contig 12889 bp, 14 predicted proteins | sample PhyBR1_FD_201035 | JGI IMG/M metagenome (GOLD analysis project Ga0308157, IMG submission 201035) | Phyllosphere microbial communities from UC Gill Tract Community Farm, Albany, California, United States - DLSLB.R1 | ecosystem: Host-associated > Plants > Phyllosphere > Unclassified | place: USA...
TACCGGGCGCGGATGGCACCGAATCGAGCGCACCCGGTGGCGCGAGTGCCGCGCTGGACGCGTCCGGCGAGATCGCGATCGGCCAGATCGAGATCACCGGCACGGGCCGCACTCAGAGCGAGATCCTCGCGTACAGCGCGAAGCTCGAAGAGGTCGCGGGTCTGCGGCTGCCGTACGTCGTATCGACGCGCACGCTCGACGATGCGCGCGGCAACGCCTTCACCATGCGAGTGACCATCACCGAACAGGCGCGAAGCCTGCGCTACGCGGGGGAGAACTCATGAGCGTCGAACGAGACAAGGCCCGCCTGTGGACGCTGGGCGGTGTCGTCGCCGGCGCCGTGATTCTGGTGCTCGGCTGGCTGCTCGTCGCCTCGCCCGTGCTGGCCTCGATCGCCGATATGCGCGCTCAGATTGCCGACGTTGAGACACAGAACGACACCGTGTCGGCACGAAACGCCGTACTCGTGAAGGCCGAGAGCGAGCGCGAGCGCCACGAGGCCGAGCATGCCGCGGCGCTGAAGCAGATCCCGCACGAACCGGAGACGGCGGAGTTCGGCGACCTGCTCGAGAGCTATGCCGACCAGCAGAGCGTCAGCCTCACGCGCTTCTCGACAGGAAACCCCGAGGAGATCGACGACGCGCAGGACGCGGCGACCTACCGCGTGCCCGTGTCGTTCACGGTGCGCGGCGGAATCGATCGAGTACAGAACTTCCTCGACCAGCTGCAGCGCACCGAGGCGCGCGCAATCCTCGTGACGAGCGTCGAGGCCCAGCCCCTCGACGGACAACAGGACGGCGATCTCGACGGAGACGTCGTCGCGACGATTAGCGGCGGTATCTGGGTGATGCCGGATGCGTAAGGCTCTCGTCGCGCTCACCGCCGTGGCGCTCCTCCTGACCGGCTGCACGCCCGCGGATCCCGGCCCCGACATCGATCGCTGGTGGGACAACGGCGTCTCGGGCGCGGGCTCACCGATCCGACCCGGCGACGTCGACAAGATCGAACCCGACGAAGAGCTTTATTGCGCGATGCTGCGGTCGACCTCCGACGCGGGGGAGAGCATCTTCCCGACCGACATCGATCCGAGCGACGAGGAGTACGTCGCGACCGTCACCGCCTTCTTCGACGAGGTGCAGGCGCTCGCGCCGCCGGAACTACAAGAGTCGTGGGGCGACGTCTGGTCGCTCGTCGACGTGCTGATCCAGGCGAACGGCGACCTTGACGAGCTGGGCGCGACCGACCTCGACGCCGTGGCGGTGCAGACCGCCTCGGAGAGGATCACCGAGCACGCCACGACGGCCTGTGGCCTCACGCTGTGATCGTCGGGCTCGCGGCGGTCGCCGGCCTGCTTCTCGGGTCCTTCGCGAACGTCGTCGTCTGGCGCGTGCCGCGCGGTGAATCGGTCGTGTCCCCGCCGAGCGCCTGCCCGCGGTGCGGGGCGCGGATCCGCTGGTGGCAGAACGTGCCCGTGCTGTCGTTCGCGCTCCTGCGCGGCGCGTGTGGTTCGTGCCGGGCACCCATCTCGTGGCGTTACCCGCTCGTCGAGATCGGCATGGCGGGAGTCTTCGCGCTCACGGCGTGGTGGCGCGGGTATGCGGCCGATCTGCCCGCCTTCCTGGCGCTCGCGTTCGTGGCCGTTGTGCTGACGCTCATCGACATCTCCCATCGACGGCTGCCGAACGCGATCGTATTGCCCGCGGTGCCGGTCTTCGTCGCCCTTCTGGCCGTGACGGGTGAGTGGGGCGCACTGCTCCGGGCCGTCGCCGCGGGCGCCGCGCTCTTCGCGTTCTACCTCACAATCGCGCTCATCTCGCCTCGCGGTATGGGGATGGGAGACGTCAAACTCGCCGCTCTCGTGGGCACCGCGCTCGGCTGGATCGGCTGGGGTGCGCTCCTCGTCGGTGCCTTCGCGGCTTTCGTGCTGGGCGCGTGCGGTGGGCTGATCCTGATCGCGGTCCGCGGCGGATCCCGCAAGACCGCGATCCCGTTCGGCCCGTGGATGCTGCTGGGCATGGCGGTGGGCCTCGTCGCGGGGCCCGCAGTGTCGGGGTGGTACCTGGGGCTACTGGGGCTGTAACTCTCCAGAACCGCGATCCGTAGCCGCGGAAATGACCCCGAACTGCGGATCAGTTTCGCATCGTTGTCCGCGGCGCGGAGGGATGTCACGTCTGCGGTTGACACGGTCCGGCGGCGACAACGTTGCGATGCGAAAAGAGCGCGCGGTCCAGGGCACACGCCATGCGGTGGCCTACCCTGGAGCCATGGACATCGAGGCGCAGGTCAAAGACGCACTTCGCGATTACGACCGAAACCTTGTCGAATACCGCAGGCTGCGCGATGCGTTCGAGGTCGAGATCCCCTCTCACCTGCGTCAGTGGGGTGTGCTCGACTTTCGCGTCGAGGCGCGTGTGAAGAAGCGCGGATCCTTCGAGCAGAAGGTGCGCCGGGATCCGTCGCGACCCGTTCTCGACATGGTGGGTCTTCGCATCATGACGTTCTTCCGCAGCGACATCCCACAGGTCGAGAAGATGACGCGGCGCCTCTTCGACGTCGCAGAGGAGTCGTACATCGACAAGGGCGAGCTGCTGAGCGACGCGAGCTTCGGCTACCGTAGCGTGCAGTTCGTCTCCCACACCCGCGGAGACGGCGTCGGCGGAGAGTTCGAGGCGGGTATCCCGGTCGAGGTGCAGATCCGCACGATGCTCGAACACGTCTGGGCTGAGGTCGAGCACGACTTCCGATACAAGCCGCAGCACGATGCTCCGAGCGCCGATGTGAACCGGCGCTTCGCTCTGACAGCGGCTCTGCTCGAACAGGCCGACCTCAACCTCGACGACATCCGCCGCGAGCTCGAGGACAGGTAGCGCTCAGCGCTTGGGCGCGAGCGTGATGAGCGAGACCTCGGGGCGGCAGCAGAATCGCACGGGGGAGTAGATCGAGTGGCCGATGCCGGCGCTCACGTTGAGCGGGACGCCGGACCACTCCGAGAGTCCGCGGGCCTGTTTCACCGGGAGATCGCAGTTCGACACGAGCGCGCCGTAGAACGGCACGCGCACCTGCCCACCATGCGTGTGGCCGGCGAGGATGATGTCGGATCCGCGGCTCACGAAACCGTCGAGCACATGCCGGTACGGGGCGTGCGTCACGCCGATCGTGAGGTCGGCGGCCGGCTGCTCCGTGATCGAGGCATCGAGCGCGTCGAAGTCGTCGAGCTTCAGGTGCGGATCGTCGGTGCCGATGAAACGGATCCGGTGCCCGCGCACCTCGATCGTGTCGGCGGCGTTATCGAGGTTCGACCAGCCGAGCTCGCCCGCCAGGAAGGCGTCCAGTCCCTCCGTGTCGAGCGGCGGCACCTGATGCGGGGCCTTGGACGGGCCGAGGAAGTAGCGCAGCGGATTGCGCGGTTTCGGCGACCACAGGTCGTTGGACCCGTGCACGTAGACGCCCGTCGTGCCCACGAACGAGCCGAGGGCTGATCGGATCGCGGGGAGGGAATCGGCGTGCCCGAAGTGATCTCCCGTGTCGATGACGATGTCGGGGCGCAACGATGCGAGGTGATTGATCCACGCGCGGCGCCGGCTCTGCCACGGTGCAAGATGCATATCGCTCAGGTGCAGGATCCGGATCGGCGCAGCACCCTTCGGCAGGACGCGCACCGTGTGGTGTCGCACCGTGTACAGGTGCCGCTCGATGCCGATGCCCCAGACGGCGCTCGCGGCACCGACGGCCGCGAGCGCGCCGGCGGCGCCGCGGGGCACTAGTCGTCGCACTTCTTCTTTTCTTGTGTGATGACGACCTTGGTGCCCGCCTTCACATAGGTGTCGGCCTTGGGGTCCGTCTTTACGACTCGTCCCTCATCCGGCGCATCCTTGGCCTCAACACAGGTGAGGTATGGCTTGAGGTCTTCTGCCCAAAGCTGGTCGCTCGCCTTGATCGTCGCCATGCCGACGACGTCCGGAACCTGGATCGATCCCTTCCCGTTCGAGATCTGCAGGGTGATGAGGCTACCCGCGGGAGCCTCGCCGGAGGGGTTCGACCGCTCGACGAGCCCCTTCTCCTGGTCACCCGGGATCTCGTTCGGGTCCACCGAGACGTTGAAGCCCTTGTCGCGCAGCGCCTGGGTGGCCTGGTCGACCGACATGCCCGCAACGTTCGGCACAGGGTGCTTCGTCGTCTTGATGAGGCCGGGATCCGGATCCGGGAAGTTGTCGCCGCCGAACTTTGCATTCGCGGCGGCCTGGTTGGCCTTCGAGAGGGAATAGCGCAGCTGTGCGAGCTGCACGCCGTTGGCCGAATTCTCGAAGAGGTCACCCATGTACTCGTTGCTCGCGCGGCCGGGTTCGTTGAGGTTGTCCTTGTACTTCCAGACATACGCGCCGTTGTAATCGGCGGCGTCCTCGGGCACGGAGGTGTAGTTGCCGACCCAGGCCGCCGTCGTGACGTTGCGCGAAGCCTGAATCATCCAGCTTTGGATTCCCTGGTGGGTACCGGTCTTACCGAACGTCTGGATGCCGTCGCCGACACGGGCCGAGGCACCGGATCCCTGCGATCCCTCCAGCACTGAGCGCATGTCGAAAGCAACCGTGTTCGCGATGTTCTCGTCGAGCACGCGCTTGCACTCGTTGTCTGGAATATCGAGCTCGTTGCCGTCGGCGTCCTTAGCGCTCAGAATCGCCGTCGGCTCGCAACGCACGCCACCATTCGCGACAGTCGCGTAGATCGTCGCCATGTCGACGGGCGCGATGTTCTTGGAACCAAGAAGGCTGAAGGCGCCGTCATCGTTCTGCGGGATGGGTTCACCGTCACCTCGCTTGAGCCCCATATCGACGGCAACCTGGTGAATCTCGCAGACGTCCAGCTGAGAGCCCATCGCGTAGAAGCCCGAGTTGAGCGAGAGCTCGGTGAACTTCTGGACGGTGCCGACGAGGCCGCCGTGGCCTTGATAATTGATTGTGCGATCAGGAGTTACCGAGCCGATCGGGCTCCCATTACACGTCATCGGCATCGTGCGGCCGACGCGACCGTCGAGTACCTCGTTGACGCTTCGGCCATTCTTCAGCCAGTCGATGATGGTGAAGATCTTGTATGTCGATCCGGCCGAGAAACCACTACTGGCACCATGCAGGCTGTCGCCCGCGAAGATGATCGACGTTTCACCCTTAGTCGCGTCACCCGTATCGCTGAAGCGGGTGTTCTGGGCGAGTGTCAGGATGTTGCCGGTCTTGTTATCGAGCTGCACCGTTGTGGCACCGAAACGCAAGCTCTGCAGGTACTGCGGCGCCTGATTCGCCATCGCCTGCTGGGCTTCATACTGCAGACCGTTGTCGAGGGTTGTGTAGATCTCGAGGCCACCGCGGCGGAGCACGTTCTGGCGAGCTGTATTGTCGCCATCGACGATCTCGCCGAAGGCGTCGTTGTACCGCTCGTCCCAGAGCACCGTGTTCGTGACGTACTGGCAGAAGTACGCGGATCCGCCCGCCGCGCTGCAACCCTTGACCCGCTCGGTGATGTCGGGATCGATGGCCTGCTCGACCGTCTCGTCGTGCTGCTTCTTCGAGATCGTTCCCTCGGTGAGCATGCGTCCGAGCACCTGGTCCCGGCGCTTCTTCGCGGCGGCATAGCCGTTGTCCTTGCCGTTCGTCTCGCTGTCGGGATAATCAAGGCGCAGAGTGTTGGGATTGTTGATGATGCCGACCAGCGTCGCCGCCTGACTGAGCGTCAGATCCTTCGCGGTCGTGTTGAAGTAATACTGCGCGGCAGCCTCGATGCCGTAGGTCGAGCCTCCGAAGTTCACAAGGTTCAGGTACCCGATGAGGATCTGTTCCTTCGAGTACTCCTGCTCGATCGTGATGGCGTAACGCATCTCCTGCAGCTTGCGCTGGTAACCGGCGGTGCCATCAGCCGTCGATGCCTTGTTCGCGCAATCGGCGAGTTCTTCCTCGTCGGCTGCGGTGCGCTCGCAGACCTGCAACTGCACACCCTTGACGTACTGCTGGCTGATCGACGAACCGCCCTGTGTGCTGTCCGAGACCGCGTTGCTCAGCAGCGCGCGTCCGGTACCGATGAGGTCGACGCCGCCGTGCTCGAAGAAGCGCGGGTCCTCCGTGGACAGCAGTGCGTCGTAGACGTACGGCGACACTTCGTTGTATTCGACGGGCTCACGGTTCTGGTCGTAGAACGATGCGAGCTCGTACGATTCGCCGCTGCCGTCGCCCTTCTGGGCGTAGATCGTCGTCGGCTCCATCGGCCGGTCGATCTGCAGATTGCCCGGCAGGCTGTCGAACAGCGAAATCGCGCTGGAGGCGGCATACCCCGACACGGCAATGGCCGGGGTGACGGTCGCGGTCACGAGAATTCCGGCAATCGCGCTGAGACCGACGAGTCCCAACAACCCGCCGAGCACGCCGCCGAACGTCCTTTTCGCATGAGGCATAGGCTTGATGCTAGGGGAAAACCCTGTGTGCGCCACGCGCACGCCCGGCGTATTCGCCGATTCGTCTTCATCTATCGCAGTACCGACGGGAGAACTCGTGACCACCTGGGAATACCTCACCACCCCGCTGATGATCCACAACACCGCGGCCATCTTGAACAACTGGGGCAAGCAGGGGTGGGAACTCGTGCAGGTCGTGCCGAACGCCGACGGCGGTCTTGTCGCCTACCTGAAGCGCCCCGCGGGCGGCGGCGAGCAGAACGCCGGCCTAGCCCACGCGGCTCAGGCCGCGAAGCAGTTCGAAGGCGAGGGCGCCCAGTGAGCGTCTCCCAGCGTCTCGCCGAGCTCGGTCTCGAGCTTCCCGCCGTCGCGGCCCCCGTCGCCAGTTATATCCCCGCCAAGATCCACGGCGACATCGTCTGGACGTCGGGTCAGCTTCCCTTCGTCGCAGGCGCCCTGCCGGCGACCGGTAAGGTCGGTGACGGCCACGGGCTCGTGCCGGCATCCGATGCCCAGGAATATGCGCGCATCAGCGCGCTCAACGCCATCGCGGCGGCCGCCGCTGCGGTCGGCGGGGTCGACCGCCTCACCGGTGTGTTCAAGGTGACGGGCTTCGTCGCCTCCGACCCGTCGTTCACCGGCCAGCCCGGCGTCATCAACGGAACCAGCAATCTGCTCGGCGAGATCTTCGGCGAAGCCGGCGCGCACAGCCGCTCCGCCGTCGGTGTCCCGGTGCTGCCGCTCGATAGCCCCGTCGAGGTCGAGGTCGCCTTCACCTTCGCGTGAACTCCATAGCAACGGAAATGAGCCGGTGCTGCGGATGAACCCCTCTCGGGGATCCGCAGCACCGGCTCATTTCCGTAGAACGGGGGCGGGGCCCTACTTGACCTGCTTCGCGATGGTGCTCATGACCATCGTGTCGGCGAGGGTCTGGGTGTCGCCGACCTCGCGGCCCTCGGCGACGTCGCGCAGCAGGCGTCGCATGATCTTGCCGGAGCGGGTCTTCGGCAGCTCGCTGACGATGAACACGTCGCGCGGGCGGGCGATGGGGCCGATCTGCTGTCCGACCCAGAGTCGCAGCTGCTCGGCGAGGCCCTCGGCTCCATGCGCCTTGAGGAAGCTCTCCTTGAGGATCACGAAGGCGACGACGGCCTCGCCCGTCATCTCGTCCGAGGCGCCGACGACGGCCGCCTCGGCGGTTGCCTCGTGGGCGACGAGCGCCGATTCGATCTCGGCGGTGGACAGCCGGTGGCCCGAGACGTTCATGACGTCGTCGACGCGGCCGAGCAGCCAGATGTCGCCGTCCTCGTCGCGGCGAGCTCCGTCGCCCGCGAAGTAGAAGCCCTTGTCGGCGAACATCTTCCAATAGGTGTCGACGAAGCGCTCGGGGTCGCCCCAGATACCGCGGAGCATGCTCGGCCACGGCTCGGTGACGACGAGCAGGCCGCCCGCGTCGTTGCCGACCGACTCGCCCTTCTCGTCGACGACGTCGATCGAGATGCCGGGCTGGGGAACCTGGGCGGATCCGGGCTTGAGCGTCGTCACACCCGGCAGCGCCGAGATCATGATGGCGCCGGTCTCGGTCTGCCACCAGGTGTCGACGATGGGGGCGATCCCTGCGCCGATGACCTCGCGGAACCACATCCACGCCTCGGGGTTGATCGGTTCGCCGACGGATCCGAGCAGGCGCAGCGACGAGAGATCGCGCTTCTGCGGGATCTCGCGACCCTGCTTCATGAAGCTGCGCACGGCGGTGGGCGCGGTGTAGAAGATGCTGACGCCGTACTTCTCGATGATGTCCCACCATCGTCCCGGCTCCGGGTGCTCCGGCGTGCCCTCGTAGAGTACCTGCGTGGCGCCGTTGGCGAGCGGGCCGTAGACGGCGTAGCTGTGGCCCGTGATCCAGCCGATGTCGGCCGTGCACCAGTAGACGTCGGTCTCGGGGTGCAGGTCGAAGATGTTCTTGTGCGTGAACGCGGCCTGCGTGAGGTAGCCGCCGGACGTGTGCAGGATCCCCTTCGGGTTTCCGGTGGTGCCGGAGGTGTAGAGGATGAACAGGGGGTTCTCGGCGGGGAAACTCGAGGCGGTGTGCTCGGCGCTGGCCTGGGGCACCACATCGTCCCACCACACGTCGCGCTCGTCGTTCCAGTCGACGTCCTGGCCGGTGCGACGCACGACGAGCACGCGCTCGACGGTCGCCTGCTCGCCGGATCCGCGGTCGGCGAGCGCCTGGTCGACGGCCGGCTTGAGCGCGGTGGCGCGACCCTTGCGGTAGCCGCCGTCGGCGGTGATGACGAGCTTGGCGCCCGCGTCGTCGATGCGTGATCGCAGGCTGTCCGCGCTGAAACCGCCGAAGACGACCGAGTGCGCGGCGCCCAGGCGGGCGACGGCGAGAATCGCCGTGATCGCCTCGGGGATCATCGGCATGTAGATCGCGACGCGGTCGCCGCGCTCGATGCCCCACTCGGTCAGAACGTTCGCGACGCGCTTGACCTCCTCCGTGAGGCTCGCGTAGGTGATGGTGCGGGTGTCGCCCGGCTCGCCCTCGAAGTGAAACGCGACCCGGTCGCCATGGCCGGCCTCGACGTGGCGGTCGAGACAGTTATATGCAACGTTCAGCTCGCCGTCGTCGAACCACTTCGCGAAAGGAGGGTTCGACCAGTCGAGCACACGGGTGAACGGCTTCGCCCACGTGAGGAGCTCGCGCGACTGCTCGGCCCAGAAGCCCTCGCGGTCGGACGCGGCGGCATCGTAGAGATCCGCGCTCGCGACGGCGTTCGCGGCGAACTCGGGCGACGGGGCAAAGTGGCGGGACTCTTCGCTTGCGAGATGGTCGATCGACTGTGACATAGGGCGCTCCTTTGCGGCGTACGTAATGCGGTCCAGGATCGCCGGGCGACCCTGCCGGGGAAGACGTTACGCCGTTTCTGCGACGAACGTCGAGCGGCCCCGGTCAGGCGGGCGTGTCGGCGGGTCGGGCAGCGTGTCCACAGGCGCCGAACCGGGCGAGTTATCTGACGGCGGCGCGGATCCGCGAGCGGCCGATCCGCACGACTGCGTACCGTCGCCGACATGTCCGATCCATTCGTCGTCAGCCGCCACGGGGGCAGAAGCTCCGCGGGTGATCCGGCTGCGCCCGGCGCCGGAAGAGCCCCGCGGCGCCTCCGCGATGCTGAGGCGTTCGGACCGCTGGCACCCTATGTGGCCGACGACGCGGTGACCGACATCTTCGTCAACGGATCCGCCGGACTGTTCGTCGACCGCGGATCCGGTGCCGAGCGGGTCGCCGAATGGCGAGCCTCGGAGCGGGAGGTGCACGACCTCGCGACCGATCTCGTCGGCTTCGGCGGACGCCACGTCGACGACTCGTCTCCCCTCGTCGACGTCCGCATGCCGGGTGGCGCCCGCGTGCATGTCGCCCTCTCTCCGATCGCGACGGGCGGCACGGCGATCTCGATCCGTGTGCCGCGGCTCGCCGACGTCGACCTCGACGGGCTTCGCGAGGGCGGCGCGTTCCCCGCCGCGGCCCGCGAATGGCTCGGATCCCTCGTCGCGCGGCGCGCGAACATCCTCGTCACGGGTGGCGCCGGGTGCGGCAAGACGACGCTCCTGTCCGCGCTCCTGGGAGCCGCGCCGCGGCATGAGCGCATCATCACGATCGAGGACGTCGCCGAGCTACGCCTGAACCATCCGCACCACATCAGCCTCGAGGCGCGGCAGGCGAACCGCGAGGGCGCCGGGGCGATCGGGCTCGCCCGGCTCGTGCGCGAGAGCCTGCGCATGCGACCCGATCGCATCGTCGTGGGCGAGTGCCGGGGCGAGGAGATCCGAGACCTGCTCACGGCGCTCAACACGGGCCACGACGGCGGAGCGGGCACGCTGCACGCGAACGGGCTCGCCGACGTCCCGGCGCGGCTCGAGGCGCTCGGAGCCCTCGCGGGGTGGGACGACCACGCCGTTGCCCGCCAGGCGGCGAGCGCCTTCGACGTCGTGCTGCACCTCGCGCGCGATGCCGCAGGCGAACGCCGGCTCGTCGCGGTGGGGGAGTTCCGCCAGGAGGGCGGGCGGCTCGAGATCGAGCAGGTGCGGCCATGGTGAGGCAGAAGGCGATCGGCGCGGATCCGTCCGGGACGCTGCTCTCGCTCGCCGTGCTGCTCTCGGCGGGAGGCGGGCCCACGTCCTCGTGGCGACACCTCGCCGAGAGCGGAGACGACCATGCCGTGCACGTGGTGCGGCTGATCGACCGGGGCGAGGCGGTGCCCGATGCGATCGCTGCCCAGTCGGCGCGCACGGGCGACGAGAGCTGGGGCGACGTGGCGGCGGCCTGGTCGGTTGCCGAGACCGTCGGCGCACCGCTTGCCGATACCCTTCGGGCGGTCGCCGACTCGGTGAGCGACGACGTCGAGCTGCGCGCGGACGTGCGCGTGGCGCTCGCGGAGCCCGTCGCCTCGGCGCGGCTCATGATGTGGCTTCCGCTTCTCGGGCTCGTCATCGGCGCGGGCCTCGGCCTCGACACGATCGGGGTCCTCTTCCGCACTCCGGCGGGTCTTGCCTGCCTCGTCGTCGGAGTCGCGCTGATTGTGCTCGCGCGGGGCTGGACGAAGCGCCTCGTGCGCGCCGCGCAGCCGGATCCGGGAACGCCGGGCATGCACGAAGAGCTCCTCGCCGCGGCGCTCTCGGGCGGCGTTTCGGTGCGTCGCGCCCGTCAGGTGCTCGCGTTGTGCGACGAGTACACGCCGAGCGCGACCCGAGGGTCCGCCGACGCCGACCGCGTTCTCGAGCTCTCGCACGCCGCCGGTGTGCCCGCCGTCGAACTCCTCCAGGCGTCGGCGAAACGCGCCCGATCGCTCGCGCGCGCCGCCGGACGAATGCGCGGCGCGAAGCTCGGCACGCGCCTGCTCATCCCCATGGGCGTGTGCACGCTGCCCGCCTTCCTCCTGCTCGGCGTCGCGCCGATGCTCATCAGCATCATCACGTCGACGCCGCTCCCGACGTTCGCCGGATAGGCCGGTGAACAGCATGAAACATCCATCCCTCACGAAAGGACATGATCATGACCGATCTCTGGAACGACGAGACCGGCGCATCGACCGCGGAGTACGCCATCGTGACGCTCGCGGCGGTCGCCATCGCGGGCGTGCTGGTCGCGGTGATGCGCTCCGGGGCGGTGCAGTCGCTGCTCCAGAACCTCATCGAATCGGCGCTCCGGGCGCCGTGATCGGCACCGATGCCCGCGATCGCGGCTCCGTCTCGGCGGAGTTCGCGGTCGCGGTCCCCGCCGTCGTCGTCCTCATCGCCCTCGCGATCGGGGCGCTGGGCGCCGGATCCGTGAAGGTGCGGTTGCAGGACGCCGCTGCGGATGCGGCCCGGCTCGCGGCTCGCGGCGAGGCGTCCCGCGCCGCCGGCATCGTGGGAGCGGCGGTGTCGGGCGCGCGTGCGACGATCGGATCCGATGGCGATCTCGTGTGCGTGACCGCGAGTACGGAGGTGCGCATCGCGGTGTTCGCGGTGCCGGTCTGGGCCGAGAGCTGCGCCCTCGACGGGGGCCTCTGACATGGCGGCCTCGATCGCGACCGCCGGCATCGTCTGCGCTGTCGGCATCGCAGCGGTCGGGCTCGTCGGCGTCGGTGCCGCGGCCGCCGAGAGCCAGCGCGCCTCCGGCATTGCCGACGCCGCGGCGCTCGCCGCAGCCGAGACCCTCGCGGGATTCTCGGCGGGCGAACCCTGCGAGCGCTCCGGGCGCGTGGCGGCGGCGCAGGGCGCCGATGTCACCTCGTGCGAGATCGACGGCCTCGTCGCGACGGTCGCGATCCGGACGCGCTTCGGCGCGATCGCCGTCACCGCCGTCGCGCGGGCCGGGCCGCCCCTATAGGGTTCTCGGAATACGACGCACAGTATCTGGTGTGTATGGTGTGCATCGAAGAAAGGACCCGCTTTGGCAGACGGAAAGAAGCTCGTCATCGTCGAGTCGCCCACGAAGATGCGCTCGATTCAGGGCTATCTGGGCGACGGCTACGAGGTACTCAGCTCGGTCGGACACATTCGCGACCTCGCCGACAAGCGCGACATCCCCGAGAAGGACCGCGCCGCGTTCGGCAAGTACTCGATCGACGTCGACCACGGGTTCACTCCTTATTACGTGGTCAGCGATCGCAAGACCAAGACGGTCACCGAGTTGCGCCGTGCGCTGAAGGGAGCGAGCGAACTCGTGCTCGCGACCGATGGCGACCGCGAGGGCGAGGCCATCGCATGGCACCTTCTCGAGACGCTGAAGCCGAAGGTCCCGGTCAAGCGCATGGTGTTCCACGAGATCACGAAGGACGCGATCCAGAAGGCCGTGAACGACACGCGCGAGCTCGACACGTCGCTCGTCGACGCGCAGGAGACGCGTCGCGTGCTCGACCGGCTCTACGGCTGGGACGTCTCGCCGGTGCTGTGGCGCAAGGTCGGATC
>Ga0308157_10007306_pt1 | contig 12887 bp, 11 predicted proteins | sample PhyBR1_FD_201035 | JGI IMG/M metagenome (GOLD analysis project Ga0308157, IMG submission 201035) | Phyllosphere microbial communities from UC Gill Tract Community Farm, Albany, California, United States - DLSLB.R1 | ecosystem: Host-associated > Plants > Phyllosphere > Unclassified | place: USA...
TACGGCGCCAAATTCATGCTCAACCCGCCGCGCCCGCCGCACTGGGGCGGCTACCGGCTGGTGCCGGACCACTGGGAATTCTGGCAGGGCCGCAAGAGCCGCCTGCACGACCGCCTGCGCTACACGCGCCAAGGCAACGCCGGCTGGCTGCGCGAGCGCCTGGCGCCTTGAGGCGCCAGCGCAGCGGCGCCCCAGCGGCTTTCAAGCCTCAAACAGGCCGCCAGCCCAGGCGCCTCGTAGTCATTCAGCTATTGTTTCGATAGCAACCCAGCCCATCTTCTGGCCCGCGAAGTGTGAAGCGCACCCGCCGGTGCCAGCCTGGCGCTAGCCTCAGAGCGGCCAGCGCTCCAGCCGCTCGATGGCCTGGTGCGCGAGCGCTTCAAGCGCTTCGCGCCCGACCAGGCCGGGCGCCAGCTCGGCCAGCGGCACCAGCACGAAGGCGCGCTGGCACATGCGCGGGTGCGGCACGGTGAGCCGCGCCGAATCGATGCGCGCGCTGCCGTAGCGCAGCAGGTCCAGGTCCAGCGTGCGCGGCGCGTTGCGGTAGGGCCGCTCGCGCCCGGCCGCCTGCTCGATGCGCTGCAATGCGTCCAGCAGCGCCGGCGCCGCGAGGCCGGTCTGCACTTGGACCACGGCATTGAGGTAATCGTTGCCCGGCGCGGCCGCTTCGAGCCCAGAATCGGTGTCCAGCGGCGCGGTGCGGTACAGGCTGGAGACCTTGGCCACCTGCGTCAGCGGCAGCGCGCCGAGCGCCTTCACCGCCTGCGCCAGCGCCGCGGCGGCATCGCCCAGGTTGGCGCCCAGCGCAATGTAGGCGGTGACGGGCGCGCGGGGCGGGTCGGCCGTGGCCTGCGGCGGGCCGGCGGTCATGGCGCTGCGCTGGCGCTCACTCGCCAGCGGCCGGGGGGGCGCCGGCGGACTGCGGCGCTTCGCCGCCGCCTTCACGGCCTTCGGCGCTGCGCCCGGCCGGCTTGCGGCGCCGGCGGCGTTTCTTGGCCGGCGCGGCCTCGCCGTCCTGCACCGACGGCGCCGGGCCGCCGGCGTCCGCCGGGTCGGCCGCCAAAGGCAGCGCGGCCGGATCGTTCGGACGGACCTCGCCCTCCGGGGCGCTGGCGCGCTTGACGCGCACGCGCGGCGCCGAGGGTTTTTTCTGCTGCGTCTGGCGCATGGCGTCGATCATCTCGTGGCGCTCGTCGTCGTAGGCGGTGCTGAAACGCTCCCACCACTCGGCCAGCACCGGGTCGATCTCGCCGATCTGGCCGCGCAGGCGCAAAAAGTCAAAGCCGGCGCGAAAGCGCGGCTGCTCCAAGAGCGCGTAGGGCGCATTGCCCACGCGCTTTTCAAAGCGCGGCTGCATGGTCCAGATCTCGCGCATGTCGATGCCCAGCTTGCCGCGCCCGGACACGTCGCCGATGCGGGCGTTGAAGGCCTCGTCGATGGCTTCCTGCAGCGCGGGCATGACCGGCTCGCCCTGCTGCAGGCGCCGGTCCCAGCCGCGCCGCACGTCGTCCCAGAGCACGCACGAGAGCAAAAAGCTCGGCGCGACCGGCTTGCCCTCGCCCACACGCCGGTCGGTGTCCTGCAGCGCCAGCTTGAGAAACGGCTCGTCGGCCATCTGCACCACCACGTCGAGCAGCGGGTAGATGCCGGTGCCCAGGCCCAGGCTCTTGAGCTGCTCGATGCTGGCCAGCGAATGGCCGGTCTGCAGCAATTTGAGCATCTCGTCGAACAGGCGCGACTGCGGCACGTCAGCCAGCAGGCCGCACATCGCCTTGAGCGGCGCGGCGGTCTCGGGCTCGAAGCGAAAGCCCATCGCGCTGAGCTTGGCGCCAAAGCGCACCGCCCGGATGATGCGCACCGGGTCCTCGCGGTAGCGCAGCGCCGGCTCGCCGATCATGCGCACGATTTTCTTCTTGGCGTCGCCGATGCCGTCGTGGTAATCGACGACCACCTGCGTCTCGGGGTCGTAGTACATGGCGTTGATGGTGAAGTCGCGCCGCGCGGCGTCCTCTTCCATGGAGCCCCAGACGTTGTCGCGCAGCACCCGGCCCGAGGCATGCACGGCATGCTTCATGCCGGCGAGTTCACCCTTGCTGGTGCGCTCGTTGCCGCCGACCGCGCTGGCCTCGCTGCTGTCCAGGTGGGCGCGAAAGGTCGAGACCTCGATCACCTCGTGCTCGCGGCCGCGGCCGTAGATGACGTGGACGATGCGAAAGCGCCGCCCGATGATGAAGGCGCGGCGAAACAGCGCCTTGACCTGCTCGGGCGTGGCGTCGGTGGCCACGTCGAAGTCCTTGGGGCGCAGGCCCACCAGCAGGTCGCGCACCGCGCCGCCGACGATGTAGGCCGCAAAGCCGGCCTGCTTGAGCGTGTGCACCACGTCCATCGCGCGCTCGTCGACCAGCCGGGCGTCGATGCCGTGCTCGGCGGCGGTGATCTCGCGGCGCGTGCCGAAACGGGATTTCTGAGCGGGCGTGGCGCCGGCGTCTTCAGCGCCGGTCTTGCCCAGCAGCTTGTTGATGAATTTTTTGATCATGGGGTGTGCAATGTTTGAAGGAAGCAGCTTGGGCCGCACGGCGGCCGGCGCTCTTCTTGGCGGGCGTTTTCGGCGGGGCCCGGCCGGCAGTTGCCGGGCGGCAGGCGCGCGCGCCGGCGCTCAGAACAGGTCAAGTATGCGCCATCGGCGCTCCAGGGCCAGCGCGCGCAGGCGCGGGTCGGGGTTGGTGGCCACGGGGCAGGTGGCCTTCTCCAGCAGCGCCAGGTCGTTCATCGAGTCGGTGTAGAACGTGGTGTACACGTCGTCCCAGGTGAGGCCGCGGGCGGCCAGCCACTCGGCCACGCGCGTGACCTTGCCTTCGCGCGCCGAGGGCGTGCCCCGGATTTCGCCGGTCAGGCGGCCCTGGGCGTCGCGGGCGAGCTCGACGGCGATCAGCTCGCTCACGCCAAAGGCCTGGGCAATGGGGCGCGTCACGAACTCGTTGGTGGCGGTGACGATCACCACCTCGTCGCCGGCCGCGCGGTGCCGCTCGACCAGCGCCTGCGCCTGCGCCGTGATGGCTTTTTGCACCACCGTCCGCATGAATTCTTCGTGAGCTGCTATCGAATTGCTAGCACCCCGCTCGCGGATGGCCTGCGTGGCAAAACGCACGTAGTCGTGGATGTCCAGCGTGCCGGCGCGGTACTGCTCGAAGAACTCGGCGTTGCGCCGCTTGAACTCGGTGGCGTCGCACCAGCCCAGGGCGATGGTGAACTCGCCCCACTCGTAGTCCGAGTCGATGGGGATCAGGGTGTGGTCCAGGTCGAACAGCGCCAGGCGCCGCGGCGGCGCGGCGCGCTCGGCGCGCTCGGCGCGGGCCGGGGCATGGACCGCTTCGGCGGTGGCCTGCAGGTTCATTCGGTCTCCAGCATGGTTTTGATCAGGGGAATGGTGATGGCGCGCTTGGTCTGCAGCGCGTAACTGTCGAGCTTGTCAAGGAGCTGCATCAGGCTGCCCAGGTCGCGCGAGAAGCTCTTGAGCATGTAGTCCATGACATCGTCGCCCAGGGCGACGCCGCGCGCCTCGGCCTCGCGCCGCACGACGGCGCGCCGCTGCGCGTCGCCCAGCGCCTGCAGCGCAAACACGTGGCCCCAGCCCAGGCGGCTGCGCAGGTCCTCGCGCAGCGGCAGGTCGGCCGGCGGCACGTTGCCGGCGGCCACGACCCAGCGCGGGTGGCCGTCCTCCGTGCTCAGTGCGTTGACGAACCAGTTGAAGGCGGCGCGCTGCTGCGCGGGCGTGTAGAGGTGGCAGTCGTCCATGAAGACGGCCGACCACGATTCGTTGAACTCGGGCGGCTCCAGCATGGACGCGTCCATCCAGCCGCTGGAGGCGCCGTGCCCGCGCAGGGCGTGGCTGACGGCCTTGAGCAGGTGGGTCTTGCCGCTGGCCTCCTCGCCCCAGAGGTAGGTGGGCACGGGCGAGTCGGGCGGGCTGTCGGCCCACACGGCCAGCTGGCGCACCACCTCTTCGTTGGGGCCGGAGTAGAAGTTGGCAAACGACGGGTCGGACGCCAGTCCGATGTCCAGTGCAAGTTGTTTCATGGCGGCCATGGCGCTACCCTTCCTGGCAACAGGTGGCCGGGGGGCGCCCGTTCGGGGCGCGTTGTGGGTTCAAAGTCAATTGCATGAAGCCTTGGATGGGGCCGGCCCGCACAGGGCCGGCGGAAAAAGCCACGGGTGTAGCCTTTAGAATCGCAGGCTTGATTCTATCGGGCTTGGCCGGCCTGGCCTGAGGCCCGGCCCGGCTTCCCCCGCTCCCCCGTTTTCCCGTTTCTCCGTTCCTTCGGGCGCACCTGGCGCTTTCACCCGTACTACACACCCCGACACCATGACCACCTCTCCCCTTTCCTACAAAGACGCCGGCGTTGACATCGACGCGGGCGATGCCCTGGTTGAACGCATCAAGCCGCTGGCCAAGAAAACCATGCGCGAAGGCGTGCTGGCCGGCATCGGCGGCTTTGGCGCGCTGTTCGAGGTGCCAAAGCGCTACAAGGAGCCGGTGCTGGTGAGCGGCACCGACGGCGTGGGCACCAAGCTCAAGCTGGCCTTTGAATGGGCCATGCACGACACCGTCGGCATCGACCTCGTGGCCATGAGCGTCAACGACGTGCTGGTGCAGGGTGCCGAACCGCTGTTTTTCCTAGACTACTTTGCCTGCGGCAAGCTCGACGTGGACACGGCCGCCAGCGTGGTCGGCGGCATCGCCAAGGGCTGCGAACTCTCGGGCTGCGCCCTGATCGGCGGTGAAACCGCCGAGATGCCCGGCATGTACCCGGCCGGCGAGTACGACTTGGCCGGCTTTGCCGTCGGCGCCGTCGAGAAATCGAAAATCCTGACCGGCCAGGACGTGGCCGCGGGCGACGTGGTGCTCGGGCTGGCCAGCCACGGCGTGCATTCCAACGGTTTTTCCCTGGTGCGCAAGTGCATCGAACGTGCTGAAAGCCAAGGCACCGTGCCCGCCACGCTCGACGGCCAGCCGTTCAAGCAGGCGCTGATGGCGCCCACCCGCCTCTACGTGAAAAACGTGCTGGCCGCGCTGGCCGCGCACCCGATCAAGGCCCTGGCCCACATCACCGGCGGCGGCCTGCTGGAAAACATTCCCCGCGTGCTGCCCGAAGGCACCGCCGCGCACCTGAAAAAGGGCAGCTGGCCGCAGACCGAGCTGTTCGCCTGGCTGCAATCCACCGCCGCGATTTCCGACTTCGAGATGAACCGCACCTTCAACAACGGCATCGGCATGGTCGTCGTCATCGACGCTGCCCATGCCGCTGCCTGCGCCGCCACGCTGCGCGCAGCCGGCGAGACGGTGTACGAGATCGGTGTCATCGCCCCCATCGGCGACGGCGCGGCCGTGACGGTGGCCTGAAGCCGCCTTCCCCTTAAGCAAGCGCAGCACCCCATCCAGTCGCGCTGCAATGAACGGCCGCCCTTCCCCGTCCACCCCCGCGGCGCCGCAGCGCCTGCCCGCCGCCATCTGGGCGCTGGGCTTCGTCAGCCTGCTGATGGACATTTCGTCTGAAATGATCCACAGCCTGCTGCCGGTGTTCATGGTCACGGTGCTGGGCACCAGCATGTGGGCGGTCGGGCTGATCGAAGGCGCGGCCGAGGCGACGGCGCTGGTCGTCAAGGTGTTTTCGGGCGTGCTCAGCGACTACTGGGGCAAGCGCAAGCCGCTGGCGCTGCTGGGCTACGGCCTGGGCGCGGCATCCAAGCCGCTGTTTGCGCTGGCCTCGACCACCGGCCTGGTGCTGGCGGCGCGGCTGATCGACCGGGTGGGCAAGGGCATTCGCGGCGCGCCGCGCGACGCGCTGGTGGCCGACCTGGCGCCGCCCGGGATGCGCGGCGCCGCCTTCGGCCTGCGCCAGTCGCTCGACACCGTGGGCGCTTTTCTCGGGCCGCTGCTGGCCATGGGCCTGATGCTGCTCTGGGCCAACGACTTCCGGGCCGTGTTCTGGGTGGCGATCATTCCCGGCTTTCTGGCCGTCGCCCTGCTGCTGCTGGGCGTGAAGGAGGCGGCGCCCACGCACACCCTGGCCGCCGCGCGGCCCAACCCCATCAGCCGCGACAACCTGCGCCGCCTCACAGGCGCCTACTGGCGCGTCGTGGCCATCGGCGCGCTGTTCACGCTGGCGCGCTTCAGCGAGGCATTTCTGGTGTTGCGGGCGCTGCAGGGCGGGCTGCCGGCGGCCTACACGCCCTTGGTGTTGATCGGCATGAACCTCGTCTATGCGCTGGGCGCCTACCCGTTCGGCAGGCTCTCCGACGGCGTCAGCCACACCGCGCTGCTGGCCTGGGGCCTGCTGGTGCTGATCGCGGCCGATGCCGTGCTGGCGATGGGCAGCCACTGGGGCTGGGTTGCCGCAGGCACGGCGCTGTGGGGCCTGCACATGGCAATGACGCAGGGCCTCCTGGCCACCATGGTCGCCCAGGTCGCGCCGCCGGACCTGCGCGGCACGGCGTTCGGCTTTTTCAACCTGATGAGCGGCTTAGCGCTGCTGCTGGCCAGCACCGTGGCCGGCCTGCTGTGGGACCGGCTGGGCGCACCGGCCACCTTTGCCGCCGGCGCGCTGTTCAGCGTGGCGGCGCTGGCGCTGCTGTGGCGCTGGCGCGGCGCGGGCAAGTGACCGGCTTGTTGCTCCTTTAAAGATAGCAGCCAGCCCAGGCCTTAATTGGGCGCACGGCACTTTTGACACTTTTTCTGTCGTCGCGCCGCCAGCTGTGCTTGTTGCCGGCGCCGGCTTGCTGTCATGTCCTGATCTGATCGAAACCTGTCCGCCACCCGGCGGACGCCGGCCGCCAATGGCTTGAAAATCAAGGCCTGTCTCGTCCCGAACCCGGAAACACCCTCCATGAAAAGCTGTCTGATTGTGATTGATGTGCAGGAATCGTTCCGCCATCGCCCGTTTTTCACCGAACACGGCCTGCCGGCCTACCTGGCGGCGCAAAACGCACTCATCGCCGGCTGCGCCGAGCGCGGCCTGCCCATCGTGCGCGTGCTGCACGCCGACGGCTCGAAAACGGCCGACAACCCCTTTGCGCTTGAGTCGGGCCATGTCGCGCCGCTGGCCGGGCTGGCCGATTTCGCGCCGGCCGCGGTGTTCACCAAGTCCCGGCACAGCGCACTGGTGGGCACCGGGCTGGACATGTGGCTGACGCAGCACGGCATCGGGCGGCTGATCGTCAGCGGCATCCGCACCGAGCAGTGCTGCGAGACCACCACCCGCCACGCCGCCGACCTGGGCTGGCAGGTGGACTACGTGCTGGACGCCACCCTGACCTGGGACATGCAGCATGTAAACGGCACGCCGCTGCCGGCGGCCGACATCAAGGCGCGCACGGCGGCGGTGCTGGCCGGGCGCTTTGCCACCGTCTGCAGCGTGGCGCAGGCGCTGGCGCGTGCGGACGACGCGGCCACAGGAGCCGGCGCATGACCTTGCACATCGCCATCCTGGTGTTCGACGCGGTCGAGGCGCTGGACTTTGCCGGGCCGTACGAGGTCTTCACCACCGCCAGCCGCGTGCACGGGCGCAGCCATCCGGGCGCGCCGGCGCTGTTCGAGGTCGCCTGCGTCGCCCGCGACCTGCAGCCGGTGCAGGCGCGCGCCGGCTTGCGCATCCTGCCCGACCACGGCTTTGACGGCAGCCCGCGCTGCGACGTGCTGGTGGTGCCCGGCGGCGTGGTCGATGCCGCCATGGCCTGCCTGGCCACGCGGGGCTGGATTGGCCGCACGGCGGCCCAGGCGCAGATCACCGCCTCGGTCTGCACCGGCGCGTTCTTGCTGGCCGCCGCCGGCGTGGTCGCCCACGACACCGTCACCACGCACTGGGAGGACGTGGACGACCTGCGCGCGCGCTTTCCGGGCTTGACGGTGCGCGCCGACCGGCGCTGGGTGGACAACGGCACCGTCGTCACCTCGGCCGGCATCAGCGCCGGCATCGACATGTGCCTGCACCTGGTGGCGCGGCTGGCGGGCAGCGCGCTGGCTGCGCGCACCGCGCGCCAGATGGACTACCCCTGGCACGGCGACGGCGCCGCACCCGAGGCCGGGCCCGAACGCATACCGCAGGCCGCATGAGCCCCGCGCCCGACGCCGCGCCCGGCGGGCCCATCCAGGTGCTGTTCGCCCTGCTGCCGGGCAGCCTGGTGCTCGACTGGGCCGGGCCGGCCGAGGCGCTGCGCATGGCCAACCAGCGCCTGCAGGCGCAGGGCCTGCCGCCGCGCTTCGAGTTGCATTTCGTCAGCCCGGAGCCCGAGTCGCTCAGCTCGGTCGGGCTCAAGCTGGCCGGCCTGGCGCCGCTGCCCGAAACGCTGCCGGCCGGCTGCTGCTGGGTGGTGTTGGTCGGCCTGCCCGGGCAGACCATCGACGTGACCCCGACGCCCGCGCGGGCGCTGCTGCACTGGCTGCGCGGCCTGCGCTTGGCGCCGCAGGCGCTGGAGCTGGTGACGGTGTGCGCTGGCGCCGTGCTGGCCGCCCATGCCGGCCTGCTGGCCGGGCGGCGCGCGACCACCCACCACCACCACCTGGAGGAGCTGCAGGCGGTCGAGCCGCGCTGCCAGGTCGTGGCCAACCGGGTGTTCGTCGAGGACGCGCCGGTCTACAGCAGCGCCGGCGTGACCACCGGCATCGACCTGGTGCTGCACCGCATCCAGGCCCTGTGCGGCCCGGCGCTGGCCGCGCAGGTGGCGCAGACCCTGGTGGTGGCGATGCGCCGCGGGCCGCACGACCCGGAGCTTTCGCCCTTCCTGGCCTACCGCAACCACATCCACCCGGCCTTGCACCGGGTGCAGGACGCGGTGAACCAGCAGCCGGCGCGCGACTGGTCGGTGCCCGCGATGGCGGCCGTCGCCCATGCGTCGGCGCGCCATCTCACGCGGCTGTTCTTGGCGCATGCCGGCATCGCGCCGCTGCAGTACCTGCGCCGCATCCGGCTGGCGACGGCGCAAGCGGCGCTGCAGTCGGGGCGCAACGTGACGCAGGCGGCCGAGCTGGCCGGCTTTGCCTCGGACACGCAGCTGCGCCGGGCCTGGCGCCAGTTCCACGTGCCGGGCACGCCTTCGGAAAGTATTTCGCTATCGAATGAATAGCAGCCTGCGCACGCCGCGCCTGGGCTGCAGGCCGAAAAGGCTTGAAACTCAGTGGCCGCTGCTGCGGCGCAGCTGCGTCACGCGCTCGGCGATGGCGTCGATGTCCAGCGCGTCCTCGGCATGGGCCAGGTAGGTTTCCAGGTCGGCCACGGCATAGGCCACGTCGCCCTGCGCTGCCCAGGCCAGGCCCCGGTCGCGGTACTCGGTCCAGGCGTCGGGCTGCAGCACGATCAGGCGGTCCTGCACGGCGATCAGGCGCGGCCAGTCTTCCTGCGTCTTGTGGATGTCCTGCAGGTTGCGCAGCATGCGCGCGATGATCTCGCGCGGCGGCGCCGACTGCAGGTACAGGCCCATCGGCACCTCGAACTCGTCGCCCAGGCTGCTGCGCTGCCGGAACGGCTCCAGCCGCTCGGTCAGCTCCTCGCGGCTGAGCGACTGGCCGTTGAAGGGGTCGATCACCACCTGGCCCTTGGGCAGGTTGACCTTGACCATGAAATGCCCCGGAAAGGCCACGCCGCGCGCGTTCAGCCCCAGCCCGACCGCCAGCTCCAGCCACAGCACGGCCAGCGTGATCGGAATGCCGCGCCGGGTGCGCAGCACCGAGTTCAGGTAGCTGTTGTCCGGGTCGTAGTAGTCGTTGATGTTGCCGCCAAAGCCCAGGTCGCGAAAGAAGAACTGGTTCAGGGCGCGCAGGCGCTGCAGCTCGGGCGCATCCACGGGCAGGCGGCGCTTGAGCCGGGCCAGCAGCTGGTCCACATCGCCCAGCACCTGCTCGACGTCCAGGTCCGGGTATTCGTCCTGCGCCAGGCTGACGGCGGCCTCCAGCAGCGGGAAATGCGCATCGCTTTGCACGAGGCTGGAAAAATATTGCAGCGGGGACGGTACGGCGATATTGAATTGCATGGCGCTACTTTCTCACAATCTGGCAGCGCCTGTATAGCACGAACTGCCCGCGCGCTTGCGGTGCGTCAAAGCGGCGCCGCGCCCGCCCGCGCCTTCAGCGTTTCAAGAGCTGGCGCAGCTTGAGGCCGGAGAGCCAGAGCGCTACGAAATAAAGAGCACCCGAGGCACACAGCACAAGGGCCAGCAGGCCAATTCGTGCAAAAGAATGCTGGCGCAGGCCGATCCAGTCCAGTGCCTCCGCGGCCCACAGCAAAAACGCCCCCAGCAGCGCGCTGGCGGCGACGACCTGCAGGCCAAAGCGCATCCATCCTACGGCCGGCGCGTAGCTGCCGCGCCGGATCAGCCCGATCAGCAGGCTCAGCGCGTTGATCAGCGCGCCGATGCCGATGGCCAGCGCCAGCCCGGCGTGCTGCAAGTAAGGCACCAGCGCCAGGTTCAGCAGCTGCGTGACCGCCAGCACGCCCACGGCGATCTTCACCGGCGTCTTGATGTCCTGGCTGGCGTAAAAGCCCGGCGCCAGCACCTTGATGGCCACCAGCCCGAGCAGCCCGGCGCCGTAGCCCATCAGCGCGGTGGTGGTCTGGTGTACGTCCCGGGCGGTGAAGGCGCCGTAGTGGTAGAGCGTGGCCACCAGCGCCTCGGAAAACGTCAGGAGCGCCACGGCGCACGGCACGGCCAGCAGCACGACGATGCGCAGGCCCCAGTCGAGCATGGCCGAATACCGGGCCGCGTCGCCCGCGCCCTTGGCCGCCGCCAGCTGCGGCGTGAGCACCACGCCGATGGCCACGCCGAGCATGGCGGTCGGGAACTCCATCAGCCGGTCGGCGTAGGTGAGCCAGCTCACGCTGCCCGGCGCCAGGTGCGAGGCGATCTGGGTGTTGATGAGCAGCGAGATTTGCGCCACGCTCACGCCCAGCAGCGCCGGCACCATCAGTTTGGCGATGCTTTTGGTGCCCGGGTCGGCCCACGCCGCCTGCACCGCCGACCAGTTGAAACGGATCTTGGGCATCAAGCCCAGGCGCATGAGCGCGGGCGCCTGCACGCCCAGCTGCAGCACGCCGCCCAGCATCACGCCCACGCCCAGCGCATAGACCGGCTCGATGCCCAGCGACTTGAACCACGGCGCGCCCCCCCAAGCCGCGCCGATCATCGCCACGTTGAGCAGCACCGGCGTGGCCGCCGGCACGGCAAAGCGCCGCCAGGTGTTGAGCACGCCCGAGGACAGCGCCACCAGCGACATGAAGGCAATGTAGGGAAACATCCAGCGCGTCATGAACACCGCCGCCTCGTAGCCGCGCGGCGACTGCTGCAGGCCGCTGGCCATGGCCCAGACCAGCAGCGGCGCGCCCAGCACGCCCAGCACGCAGGTCAGCAGCAGCGCCCAGGTCAGCAGCGTGGCCACGCGGTCGATCAGCAGCTTGGTCTCGGCCTCGCCGTGCTGTGCCTTGTTGGCCGCCAGCACCGGCACGAAGGCCTGGCTGAAGGCGCCTTCGGCAAACAGGCGGCGAAAGAGGTTGGGAATCCTGAAGGCCACGTTGAAGGCGTCGGTCATGGCGCTGGCGCCGAAGGACGAGGCAATCAACAGCTCGCGCGCCAGGCCGGTGACGCGCGAGAGCAAGGTGAACAGGGAGACGGTGGAGGCGGATTTGAAAAGTGACACGGGCAGGAGTTTATGCGCTGGCCGGCACCGGCCGGCCGCCGGGCGCCGGCGTTCCCGGTGGCACGGCTTGTGCTGCACCAGTGCGGTGCAAGTACCATGAACGCCTTGCAAAGCCCGGGCAGCACCGGTTTGCCCCGGACGCCGTCTCCCCCACCCAACCGCCGCGCAACGCTCAGCGCACACACACCATGCTCCATTCCTGCACAACGCGGCCTGCCGCCGCCCCCGCTTCCAGCCACCCCGCGCCCGCGCGCCACCACGTGGCGCAGGCCTGCGCCGCGTTCCTGGCCCTGGCCGCGCTGGCGCCCCCGGGCCATGCGCAGCAAGCCGCCAGCGCGGCCCTGCCCGAGGTGGTCATCAGCGCGACCCGGGCCGAGCAGCGCCGCTTCGACGCGCCCGGCGCCATCGACGCGGTGGCGGTCGATCCGTTTCGCACCGCTTCGGCGCTGGTCAACCTGTCGGAGCTGATGGGCGCGGTGCCGGGCCTGCAGATCCGGGAGCGGCAGAACTTCGCGCAGGACCTGCAGCTGTCGGTGCGCGGCTTCGGCACGCGCTCGACCTTCGGCGTGCGCGGCGTGCGCGTTTTGGTCGATGGCATCCCGGCCACCATGCCCGACGGCCAGGGCCAGGCGGCCACGGCCAGCCTCATGTCGGCCAGCCGCGTCGAGCTGCTGCGCGGTCCGCTGGCCCAGCTCTACGGCAACGCGGCCGGCGGCGTGCTGCAGGTCTTCAGCCGCAACCCGCCCGTCACGCCGGACAAGCCCGAGTACAGCCTGTCGGCCGGCGCCGGCTCGGACGGCCAGCGCCAGCTGTCGGCGGGCATTGCCGGCGGCAGCGAGACGCTGGGCGGGCTGCTGGACGTCTCGCGCTACGAGACCGATGGCTTTCGCGACCACAGCGCCGCGCGGCGCGAGCAGCTCAACGCCAAAGTCGTGGCCAAACTCTCCAGCGACACCACGCTCACCGGCATCGTCAACCTGTTCAGGCAACCGCTGGCCGAAGACCCGCTGGGCCTGACGCACGCGCAGTTCAGCCAGAACCCGCGCCAGGTCATCCCCAACGCCCTGGCCTTCAACACGCGCAAGACCATCGAGCAGGACCAGGCCGGGCTGCTCGTCGAGCACCGGCTCTCGGCCAGCGACACGCTGAACGCGCGCCTCTATGGCGGCACGCGGCAGGTGGACCAGAAGCTGGCCTTCCAGGC
>Ga0308157_10007307_pt1 | contig 12887 bp, 7 predicted proteins | sample PhyBR1_FD_201035 | JGI IMG/M metagenome (GOLD analysis project Ga0308157, IMG submission 201035) | Phyllosphere microbial communities from UC Gill Tract Community Farm, Albany, California, United States - DLSLB.R1 | ecosystem: Host-associated > Plants > Phyllosphere > Unclassified | place: USA...
AACACGTTCAAGGACGAAATGGTGCTGAAGTTCATTATGGGTACCGAATCGCTCGACCAATTTGACAGCTACGTCGAAATGTTAAAAGGTCTGGGCATCGACGAGGCGATCGAACTTCAACAAGCGGCGCTGGAGCGTTATGAAAACCGGTAACGCTTACACGCTGCGATGCCGGACATTCGGGAGGGAGCATTGATGCATAAACGAAGCCTTATCAAACGGGATCTGGTTCGCAACCGGCATATCTATCTGATGCTTGTGCCGGTGTTGGTTTATTACGGCATTTTCCACTACGGTCCGATGTACGGGCTGCTGATCGCGTTCAAAGACTACGGCATGGCCGACGGGGTATGGGGAAGTCCCTGGGTCGGATTGACGCACTTCCAGAACTTTTTTGAAAACCCTTACTTTTGGCGACTGCTTCGAAACACGTTGACGATAAGCCTGTATGAGCTGCTGTTCGCTTTCCCTGCTCCGATCATTCTCGCGCTGTTGCTCAACGAGCTTCGCGTAGTGATGTTCAAGCGCTTGGTTCAGACGATCAGCTATCTCCCTCATTTTATCTCGATCGTGGTCGTAGCGGGGATGATGGTGGATTTCTTCGCCCGCGACGGCCTGATCAACAGCATCGTCAGCTTTTTCGGCTACGAGCCGATCGCGTTCTGGCAGGAGTCGGGTTGGTTCCGTTCGCTCTATGTCTCTTCCGGGATCTGGCAGGGCATAGGCTGGGGCTCGATCATTTACCTTGCCGCCATGTCGTCCATCGATCCTACGCTGTATGACGCGGCCCGAATCGACGGCGCGGGGCGCTGGAAGCAAACGCTGAACATCACGATTCCCGGCATCATGCCGACGATCGTCATTTTGTTCATCCTCAACGTAGGTTCGATGCTTGCCGTCGGCAGCGAGAAAATCATCCTGCTCTATAACCCGCTGACCTACGAGACCGCCGACGTCATCTCCACTTACGTGTATCGAAAAGGGATCTTGGGCGCGGACTTCGGGTATTCGGCGGCGGTCGGCTTGTTCAACTCCGTGATCAGCTTCATTCTGCTGATTCTCGCCAACACGATCAGCAAACGGGTAAGCGAGCATAAGCTATGGTAAAGGAGGACCGACGACATGACTTATAAACGCTCGACGGGCGAAAAGGTATTTGCGTGCTTCAACGTCTGCTTCATGATTCTGCTGTGCTTCGCGACGCTTTATCCGTTCATCTACATCCTGTTCGCTTCGTTAAGCAACCCTGCGGAGATCGCGAGTTACCGCGGGCTGCTGTTTTTGCCGCAAGGATTCAGTCTGGACGCTTACAAAGCCGTGATCGAGAATCCGATGGTGATGACCGGTTATCGGAATACGCTTCTTTACGTGGTGGGCGGAACGCTGATCAACCTATTCATGACCACGTTGGGTGCCTATGCCCTCTCGCGCCCTCATGTCTATTTTAAAAATCATATTATGCTCGTGATCATCATTACGATGGTCTTCAGCGGCGGCCTGATTCCTTCGTTCCTGCTCATCAACAATCTGGGCATGCTGAATACGCCCTGGGCGCTGCTGCTGCCGGGCGCGATCAATTCGTTCAACCTCATCATTATGCGTACCGCTTTCCAAAGCATTCCGGTGAGCCTGGAGGAATCGGCGCGGATCGACGGCGCGAACGACTGGACCATTATGATGCGAATCATCATTCCCCTCTCCATGCCGGTCATCGCGGTCATGATCTTGTGGTACGCCGTCGGGCATTGGAACTCCTATTTCAATGCGCTGATTTATCTGCGGGACCGCGAGCTGTTCCCGCTTCAGCTCGTGCTGCGCGAGATTCTGATCTCCAACAGCACCGATAACATGATGACGGGCGCCGCGACGGGCGACCGGATGGATATCGGGATCACGATCAAATACGCGACGATCATCGTCTCGACCCTGCCGATCTTGGTGCTGTACCCGTTCTTGCAGAAGTATTTCGTGCATGGGGTCATGATCGGGGCGTTGAAGGAGTAGTTGGTTCGTCAAAAGCACTTGTACTCGTGAACGCGAAAAAGGCCTCCCGGCGTGATGTCGGGAAGCTTTTTTTTAATTCCGAGCTTGATCCGGCTAAAAGCGCCAACCCTGCATCGATGAATTTCATAAACGATGACTTTACTCTCCGACTCTGATATTTTTCACTGTCCGTTGTTCCAAGGAGAAGTTCGAGTAGACCCGCTCCCCGCCGCCGCCCGTAGGGGCTTGAGCGACCAGCCCGACTTTGATCGCATCTCCCGCAGGAAGATTGAAGAAGCGGACCATGAAGAATCGTTTGCCGTCGAGCGAATAGTGGAAAGCGAAAGATTGGCCTACGCGTACCGCTTGCAGCCAGACCGAATTCCCTTCGATATTGCTGCCGTTGGCGTCATCCGACGTATGGTTAGTCACCACGCTCACCACGGCATGCGTGTCGAAGTCGGTATGTTCAAAACACAACTTGCCCCAAACGTCCAGATTGTCCATGACCATTAAACAGGCCGCATCATAGACGTCTTTGAAATCCACTTGCATTCGGGCGCGCATCACGAAATCCCCGGTGACTTCTTTGTAGAAAAAGGGGGCGTTCGTCAGCGATTCCGGGGTAACGCCTTCGTCCGAAACCGCTCCGTTATTGCAGAAAAAGTCACTTTTCTCCGGAGCGTAAATGGTCAGTTTATCTCCTTCGAATTCGGCACGGCTTTCGTTCAACCAACGGAAATCTTTAAAATCAGCTGGATTCATGATCATTTTCTCCTTTGTTTGGACGCTTCCATTGTGTATCGGAAAAATATGCTTAATTCCTTTCCCTTTCACATGTATTTGATTCACAAAAACAATGTATTTATAATACCTATATAAGGTTATTTATGACTTTAGGGTTAATTTAGAATATCGAAAAAAGCATTAGCACAATCAGAATAATACTCATTTTCAAAAACTCTTCTTGTTGTATCAATAGTGGCGGACTAAAGAATATTGATGGATAATATTTAAAAATGCAAATGAATAAGAAACCTACTTAGGAGAATTGATCATGAATAAAAAGAAATCTATAATTCAACAAGATGACCATATTATTCTTCCAAAAGCCACTTTACGTCGCTTTATTGATAATAATACAAAAAAAATATGTTGTCTTAAATTAAGCGATTCAAATAATCTAGCGATAACTCAGCATTACCCCAAATCTTTTCATACTAAATCCAATTACTATAATCCAGAATTTGATAATGTAGTGAAACGATACGAAACACTAATTGGAAAATGGTATAAAGAAATAATGGATGCGATTAAAACGACTACCATTGAATCTTTGATTACTAATCGTCTTGAAGAACTCAAAAAAGACATCATAGAGCTGATCACTATACAATTCCATCGTACTATTTTAGCCGATGAAAAATTATTAGCACAATATATAGAACAAGAAAAAAAACGATATGAGACCTTTAGTTCCATTTTTTTTAGAAGTGGTAGAATACCAGAAGGCTTTTTAAACAACAAGCATCAATTTTTTAGCAGAGAAATTAATCAGGTTCAGTATTATTCACAAAATATATTGGGAAAACCCAACGAGCGAATCGAAAGGACTTATGAAGATTTTATTCCTTGTATTTTCTATATCCCAAATGAAGTCGATTCCACGTTTCTACTCCCCCCTCAACATTTTGTACCAACTGATGCATTTGCAAGATTCATCTTATCGCCAAGACTTGCGTTGGCTCTGTATAAAAATAACTCTTCCCAGCGTACTATTATTCTAAAAAAAGAAGATGTAGACGGTTTAGTTTCCAGAACTATTGAAAGTGCTTTATCAATGTCAAAGGAATATCAAGAAATTATCGGCGAAGAAAAATATCTTCATTATGTAAAAAATAAACTTGAAAAATACAATTCAACGATTACTGAAATTGCAGAACAACAAATTATTTTAATTAGTGGGAATGAAGAAATTTTAAAAGATAACCAAACTATTCACGAAATGATAGTCTCTATAATGTGCTTTAAACCAGAAAGAAAAAAAATCATAATAGAGACAGCAATAATATCAAGCAAATTATTAAAATTGGATGAAACAACAAAAAATGAAGGCTTGTATATGTTTGAAAAGTGGGGATACAAAATTGTTTTAATACATCAACACGATTTAAGCAATTCGAACTCTGGTATTACAATAGCCAAAACTAAGGAAGATGCAATAAAACTACTTTCATAATTAATTTGAGCGCGTCTAAAAACTTGGATTAATCGAGTTTTCAGACACGCTCTATTCTCGGATGTTTCTTAACTTTCATTTTGCAGACTTCATATCGTTATAGCTTCCTCCCTCTAGAACAATTATCTATATACCACTTCACAGCCATCAAGGGAGTCAACAGCACGGCATATTGATCCTTGGCTGTGGTGTAGTTGTCATCATCCTCATACAACTCAACCGTTTGTACAACAACTCTTTTCACAGCATGAATCGTACATTTGAGATAATCCGCAGGTATTTTTTTGTGCTCTCCTAAGCATTGAAGCCACTCACCGAAGGCAATATCCTCTTTTTCGCCAAAACAAACGTCAATAATACTTAAGGACTCCGTTTCATAATAGTGATTTGCGCACATATACAAAGATAGCTTATATTTTTTTCCGTCACTATTATCATTGTATGGAATACTTTCTTTCAACATAAATGTATTCAATATATTAGATTCATAGTCACAGATCGAGCAACTGGTTGAATAGCCGAACAGTTTATTGCTCAAGTCCCGGGTAAAATACAATTTTCTTTTCTTGGGATCTCTTTTGAACTCATCCCTTTTGATGACGCTCTCTAGAACCTCAAACTCAGGTGATGACAGATCATGCCGTGGCTTCCAATAAGGCGAGAACTGATCATACAACTTCACAATAGGTTCGTCCACTTTCTTATAGACTGTATGGAGCATGTCGCCCGTTTGCAGCAATCCGTCAAGCAACTTTGCAATCTCGGCCGTTGTGACACGCTTCGGATTACCGGACTGCAGCCTTCCGGGCAACAGGCAGATAAAATCGCTGGACCGGATCTCATCAACAAGATGACTGAGCAGCCGAATCCTTTGAATCTCATCACCCTTAACTCCCATAACATAGATCTCCTTGCCGAAGTCCAGAGATTTACCATCAGAATACCTTTTCTGCAATCCTTCAATGAAAACAATCTTGTCCAACAATTCTCTGATGGTCAGAGGTGATTCCCCTGTCACACGGCTAATCGTATCCACATCAAAGTCAGGGTACTCGTCTGTCAGGCTAACGGTCACAAAAAAGTAATTGGACAGCTTGCCGTTCTCGAACAAACTAGGGTTTTCGATTTTGGTAATCTCCCTTAGTTCCTGATATCGGTTCTGGCAGTCAGATACATCATATTGTGCGATTTTAATGGAATTGTAATTGATCTTCAGCAGGTTTGTTTGTTCTGCTTCATAAGTGCAAGTAAGCTGCCTCGTACCATTTCCGTATTCGTAATATTGATAATTCATAAATCGTTTAATACATGTCAGCTTATCCGAACGGTCGACATCTCGCAGCAGATGATCCTGAAATAAATCTAACAAAAATTGGTGAAAGGTATATTTCGATTTTAGAGGAGTATCTTGGTCTCTATCCCTAACGTTTTCGACCAAGTCGGTTTTGGCCAGCAACGTAATATCATCCAACACAAAGTCATTTGCAAATAAATACTCTCTACCGCCGACTGTTAACGTTCGTTCCCCATCATAATATCTGACAAGGGATCGATTGGCCTTAATTGCCTGCATTAATTTGGCCAACGTTGCCTGAGTAAAAATCAGGTCCACTTCCGCTGACAGCAACGCAAATGTTGCTTGATTCCTGGGGGTTAGTCCATTTAAAAGCTTCGTACTCTTGCTTATTTCAGGTGTGATTTTACTCTTCTCTTCATACTGATCATACTGCATAATACAAGTTTTAAGCAGTTTTTCTTCATCGCGAACAACGAGTTCAAACCGATGCTTCAACTCTATAAACTTGCTGTATTCGGATTTCCGATGTGCTCCATTACCTGGATTAACAAAAATAAAGCAGCCTTTTGGTATGTCTTTCTCATTGGGCATGACCATACTAAACACTTTAAAATCACGCAGTCTAATATAGTTGCCCTTCAATTTAACGCTCGTATGATCAAGTAGAACGTTGAAGACCTTGTCCCATTTTCCATCTGCATTTGCAGTTTTCTGCTTATAATCAATAAAATCGAATAAAAACGATAAACGATACGAAAAGATAGGCTCGGCTTTTTCCTGACTCTCAAAATACAATTCGTGTTCAGACATTGTGCGAATTATCGCTTCTACATCTTCGGCTATGAACATTTCAACCTTGTTGCACTTATTATCCTGTATGCCTTTACGATCATTTGTTATATAGTATCTTTCATCGTCATTGTCCATACAATCTGAGTCGGTTGTTGGAATGTTGATATAAAAAATAGGAAGATCATTATTAGACAACTGACCGGTCAACTCATAAGTCGAGAATAAATTGTATCTCCACTTCTGAATGTAATCCGGCATTTCCTCACCATGGTGGAATGATGGCAACAAATACTCAAACTTGCTGCGCTTCCCTTGGTACAAGTCCAGTGTAACTCCCTTATTGTTATTACTGAACTTTACACACCTATTTGTCCCCGCTGTCTTACAGTAAATTGAATACTCGTCGTCCCCGATCATTATTTTTATTGTCTGTTCCGGCTTCTTGACCGCTGCGAATATAAGGTCAACCGGCGTTAAATATTTGCCCTTATGGCCTTCCACAAGCGTTGCCATGTCTTGTTTGACTTCTTCGTACAGTTTGGCAGACAACCGCAGTGTAAAAATTGTTCCAGAATTCCTATCCGTCTTTGCTGTACTAAGTGAAAGGTTGGAAATCTCGATGGTACGAAGGTTGGAAATCTCGATGCTGCGAACGTTCATATCCAGTTGTAGGCATCTGTCACCGTCCTTCCAGACGGACTCAATAAGCACAGATTCAGCGGAAAGCATCGCCCCTTTGGCGCCAATCCCGAAAGTGCCCGTTTTGTTGCTATCCTTGGACGTATGTTTCTGACTCAAAAAAGAAATAATATCGGACATTTGAAAGCCGGTCTCGTTGTATCGGAATACCACTTCCAGATTGGCGGGAACAAATTCAATACGAACAACTGGATTCTGTTCATAAGAGCAATCCAGAATATTTTGCATGATTTCCCGAATCAGCGACTCCTTTAAGTAGGAGGTAATTCCGGCTCCCCCATTATCTACATTATAGATATCGTTGTAGTGCTCTTTTATCGTATAAGCGGCCTCCTCTACATTATGAAGAAGTCGGTTCGCATTTTCTTTGACCAAATCCGTATTTTTTGTGCTCAAGCCTCTGTTTATATTGCGAATTGCCTCCGAGATCTGATTCATCTTATGCTCCTCTATTGAATTGTTCAATCAATTCTCTTAAACTGCAATTCTCCCTGTTATCCTCGGCAGTTCTCCATACTTTCCACACATTGTAGATCACCCCAAAGATAAGCTCTTCTCGTACCTTGTCCCGTTGGATTCTGCTATGTAGGAAAGCTGCAACAGCATCCAACGATTGAAGTGTGCTTATTTCCTGTTGCAAGGTTAAAACCCCCTCGTCGTACCGCTTGATGTCGGCAGCGAATGAAGCATACGCAGGTGTATAAATCTGTTCCTTCAATTCCTTATAGGTTAATCTGGTTCCATTTTTGCCGTATACCACTGCACGGTTTTCCTCTTCCGCAAACTGACGGATCTTGTTGGACAGATTATCGCCGCTACCGTAGCCCATCCGAGTAAACAAATTCCTCAAAACCTCCTCCGCCGTCTCTATAGTAAGAGCATCAATGTCTTCCTTCGTCATGATCAGTTTCATTAGTCGCTCCCGATCTTCCTGCATTATTTGTTTTACAGATGTAATCCTGACGTAGATTTGAATTAATTCAGTAAGCCATTGGATATATCTGGTGGAGCTATACAACAGATTTTTGCTCGGCAACAACGGAATCACATCATTCTGGAATCGGTGAAATAGTCTGTATAGATATACGGTATCGAATAGTTTGTTCGTATCTTCAAAATAATACAGGCTCAGTTCATTAAATTGTTCCATGTTAGTTACTCTGTCGATTCTACCAAAGCGCTGCTCCAGATCAGCAGGCGTATCCGGTAACTCGTAATTAATGAGATGATTGAATCTGGACAGATTAATGCCCACAACACCTATCTCATGCGAAATAACAAGGATTCGCTTTGTACTAAGCTCGCTGTTCTTATTGTCCAACATCGCTATTTTGTTTCGCCTTTCTTCGGGCAAATACGTTTTCCCATGCATAGCTTCGATTTGATCCTCGCCAAACCGACATACGAGCGCTTTTCTCAGATAATCGATTACTAACCGATGTTTGGCGAAAATAACAATTTTATTATCCATGCCTTCCTGGAGGATTCGATCCGTTACAGTGATAAGCTTCGCCAATTTATCATCAAACTGTCTTAAGATCTCTAGGTCGCTTTCCAGATAGGAATGCTTAATGAAACTTTTGTACACCTCGTCGGAAGCAAATGCACGGCTATAATTAAAGATACACCCTAGCTTTCGCTCTAGGTCTATACTAAAATAGGTTGATTCTATACGCTGTGCTGTTACTTCATCGACAGTATACGCAATCGGTATAACCTTCCTATTCCGAAAATCCTGCTTATTCAGCATCATTTCTTTAAAGTTGCGGGAAATCGGATAGTCTGTGCTGAATGACACGGAACGAAGCGGATCAACGCTCTTATCGTTTAGACCAATAGATTGGTTCAATAACTTGCTCACTAAATTGCATTCTTGGTTGAAATTTTCTCCTGAGGTTTTGATGGGCGTAGCGCTCAGAAACAACACACTCTTAGCGTGAAATTGCTCAAGAGCACGGTATCGTTCGGATGCCTCGTTCTTACTTCCATGCCCCTCATCCAGAACGACTAGATCCCAATCGATGTTATGGGTCTTAATCCGATCAATAGCCGCATTTGAGTTTATCTGATCACGACTATCATAGGTAACAATACATAAATTGGAGAGCTCGTTCAATTGCTTCGAATCTGGCCCGTAAACGTCAATCGCTTCTTTATTACCATTAATAATTTTAAAATCCAACCCGAACTTAACCAGTAATTCGTTATACCAATTAAATACCAGATTTGATGGGCAAACGACCAGGATTTTATTCCCGCCGTTCATTAAACTATTCCAAATTACAATGCCCGACTCAATTGTCTTCCCGCAACCAACCTCATCAAAGACAAAAGCAAAACCGTTATGTCTGACTTTTTCCAGAATAGCAAACTGCAGCGGAAGCAATCTCTTCTCTGATCTCTCCATCATTTGAATATTTTGCAGTACGATATACTGAATCCTGTTTGTCATCATCTTACTCCTCGGTAATCGAACTGTCCGCTTTAATGTCAATGCGATCATGCAGCAGCTCATAGTTTGTTGTAAAATAACACCGTATAGTACGGCACCCGCCTTAGATAGCCTGTTGTCTGGTAAGCATTGATTTATAGCCGCGGATGGTGTCTTACTCTAAACCTTTTATAAAATCATGCTTAGTCAATATATGTACTAATACTCTGTATTTATAAAAATTAATGGTAAGGGTTTTAAGCACCCATAGGTCACCTAAAACCGATTAAAGGAACTAACCATACCTAAAAAATAGATTGTCGAGTTGAGCTAAGAGAAGCGCACCGAATTGGCACAACTCATTTAAAAAGAGAAAATCGCTGGCTACAAAATCAGACAATCTAATATGTTGCTGCAAACGGACGAAGGTAAATGGCGTCGCTCTTAGTCAAATGTCCAAATCACTGAAGCGTATCGCACACGCGAAAGCACTTGGTCGAAAAAGGCTTTGAGACAGCTTACAACAGAAATCCGGTCTTCGATCCCAACTAAATCCAATTCGCAACGCGAATGGAATACGAATACAAGTGAAAGGGGGGTGAATCTGTTCATAATGTCGCTCCTCTTGAGTCTAAGCATCATGTTCGAGTGAGCGACCAAACACAGGCGAGTCGATTTTGCAGCGTGTATTCAGGCGCTTGTGAATGTCCATTATGCCGAAGCCGAACGAATCGTATTGGTGATGGACAATCTAAATACGCATAGAATTGGATCGCTCTACGAAGTCGTTGAGCCCGAAGAATTTAAACGACTTACGAATAAAATGAAAATTAATTACAATCGTAAATACGGTAGTTGATTAAATGTTCTTGAAATTGAGATTGGCGTGTTGAATAAGCAAGCCTTGTCGGGTTATATCCCCATTCGAAGCGACATGATCTCGTATGTAAAGGCTTGGGAAACCGACCGAAACGCAACCCATTCGACGGTGAATTGATCCAAGGCGCGTGAATTCGACTCAAGCGACTGTACCCTGAAGTTTAAGAGATACAGAATGTTAGAGCGTATATTCAAATCTCGACGGACCTAGATTTAGCTGAATTTTCATTCTCAGCAAGGAGCTTTTTCTCAGATGTGCCGGGACACATCAAGAGAAAGTGACGATTCCAGCAGAGCGGGAAGAGACAATTAAAGATGTACGTTAGTAGCTTTGAAGACACGCTTTAGACCAAAATCATAATAAGATATACTGTTATTAATTCCTGTCTTCAAAAAAACTATAATTTTTTGAGACGAGACATATTTAAACCCTCCTTTAAATTTATTCAACCAACCTCCAACCCATAAGCCCGGCAAGCCTCTTCCAACCCGCCCGCGAAATAAGTCTCCGACGTCGTAAAAGCCCATTCCCCGTCGATCTTCCGGAATTGCCCCAGCACCAACGTATCGCACACCGCGCTCGGCATGTACTCGAACGTATGGTACAGGTCCAGTTCGTTATCGATCGTCAGTTCCACTTTCCGCTTATACGTATCGAGCGATCCAACTACTACGATCCGCGTGCAGTGCGCAGGCAGTTTTGCCAGGTCGAGAATCAGCAGCTTTTCCCACACGTTATCGTTAATCAATCGCACGCAGCCGCTCGGATGGTCCGGTTGATTATAGAACACGAAGTCGTCTTCGCCCGCGCAGCGGTCATGTTCGTTCACGAGAAACGCCGAAATATCGATATCCACTTCGTCTTCCGAATCCAGCTTCGACAGTTTGAGCTTCAATTCATGCTCCGGCGACACGCCGATCCGCGAGCGCAGACGTTCTTCCGTTTTCGTGAGCTGCGTTTTGTCCCACACTTCGACGCCGAGCTGTTCCGCCATCTGGAGTGCCGCGCGGCTGAAATAGCTTGTCGTCACTACCAAATAACTGTCGCAATCGTACATTTTCGCTCCCGCATACACTTCCTGCACGGCGCGAACCGGCACGACGTTGCTGAAGCACTTGAGCTGCACCGCTCTGCGGACGCCTCCTTTGATGATGATCAGGTCGACTCCGTAATCCGGCGCGTAAGGGTCGCTGGTCGGCACTTCCACATCGTAGCCCAGCTTCGTGAACAAATCCTGCATCTGATACTCGAACGTCCGGCCGTCCAGCGCGATCTCTTCCAGCACTTCCGGCGTGAACGAATAGGTCGTGGTCAGATCGGGAATGCCGTAATGCTCCGCGACCAGCTCCATGCCCGCGTCATAGCCGTTGCCGATCGCGTTGAAGCGCCATTGGTCTTTGTACGCGTACAGCGAGCCCAATTCCAAAGCCGTATTGCCGGAACAAGCGCTCATATCCACGTCATACCGCAGCAGTTCCCGGTTGTCGTAAGTCATGAGGCGGAGGTAGAGTTCTTCCGGCACGCCGTGCGGCATGACGAGCGTAAACAACACTTTGTCCGGACCTGCTTGCCCGATCGCCGCCAGATTCACGGTAAATAACTCCATGTCCTCCGTCGGCAGCTCTCTTCCGTCCACGTGCGTCATGCCGATCGTCGATTTGTTTCCGAAAAAGGCGATGCTTTCCGCGTCCGGCAGCCGGTTGTTCGCAAGCAGCATGCCCGCGGTGAGGCACTCGCCTTCCGACGTTTTCCAACCGATGCCGACCTTCAGGTTGCTGGGTTCGATGGTCGTTTTGGAGCCTTTGACCACGAGCTGCGACGATGAACGGTCTTCGGTCTGCATCGCGCGAACCCGTCCGTTCATCGGCAGATCGGTTTTGTTGATATACTGGGTGAATTTGTTGAAGACTTTGCGGTAAAGCACGGAGGTTGCGAGACCGGAGATTTTCGGGGCGTGCGTGAGCGTGACGTTTTTCGGCGTTTTTTCCGTGCAGCGAAGCGGGTAGCCTTTGATCGAGATGAAGTTCCAGAACAGATGCGGCGCGTGCATGGACGTGATCTTCGGCAGATACGGCGTAACCTCTTCATCCGTAAACCAGATCAGGTGCGTAAGTTCGCTGGTCGTAAACAGTTTGGAGAACAGATCCGTTTTTTCGCCGCGTGCCGGGTCCAGACCGTAGATGTGTTCTTTCATATAGGTGTGGGTATTTTCGTGAGTGAAAGGCGGCAGCAGGTAAAAAGAACCGTCTTGCTGCGCCACGACCTTGACCGGACCGCTCAACGTTAACGGAGACAGCTTGTTGAACACGGTCTGCATATTGCTGCGCTTCATGTATTTTTGCAAGCCTTCCGCGACGTTGACGATCAGGATGACGTTCATTTGGTCTCCCTCGACGCTTTGGCGGTTTAAGTACGATTGATACGAACTGCGGTAACTGCTGGAACCCATAAGATGTCCCCTCCTGAGGAAATTTCTTTCTTAATATGAGCATAGTTCTAAAGTTCCACTTGCTCTCTAAATAGTACTCTCTTTTCTTCTGGAAGTGAATGCACAAAAAGAAAAAAA
>Ga0308157_10007308_pt1 | contig 12887 bp, 15 predicted proteins | sample PhyBR1_FD_201035 | JGI IMG/M metagenome (GOLD analysis project Ga0308157, IMG submission 201035) | Phyllosphere microbial communities from UC Gill Tract Community Farm, Albany, California, United States - DLSLB.R1 | ecosystem: Host-associated > Plants > Phyllosphere > Unclassified | place: USA...
GGAATCGACAAATCATTAGTTGCTGATTTAAAAAAATTAAGAGAATTTGCTTTGCTGGAAGAAAAGCCTGCAGTTGTTAAAGCGTTGAGATTAGCGTATGAGCATATCGAAAAAAACAATGACTTTTTGATTGAGATACCAAATGATGAACCTATTGAGGAAGCTGAGGAACAATTACACGAAAAAACAACAGGGGCTGAAAGCTTGAATTATTTTCTTTCTTTATTATTAGACGTGGACAATAAACACAATATAACAGATATAAAAGAATACAATCAAAAGTTAACGGATTTTTAAATACTTTTAAAATGCTGAAACTCTTTAAAATAATAGGAATACTGGAAGGTGTGTCTTATTTAGTTCTCTTCTTTAACATGCTTGTCATTAAAAATATTAGCCTTGATTGGTACAAAATATTTTTATTTCCAATTGGTTTGGCACATGGTTTGCTATTTATCTCGTATATTGTTTTGGCAATTGTTCTCAAAATGGAACTGAACTGGAGTGTTAAAAAATTCGCATTAATTTGCTTAGCTTCTATCTTACCATTTGGAACATTTTATTCTGAAAAACACTGGCTTCCAAAAGTTTTTTAAGAAATAAAGGCTAAAAATATTGTGAGATTAAAAATATATATTAATTTTGCAGAGTAATTTTACCATTTAAATAAATTAAAAAAAAGAATTATGAAAAAAATAACATTACCTTTATTGGTAGCTTTATTTTCTTTAGGAAATGCTAACGCACAAGAAACTCAAGGTTACAACAAGTGGTCTATTGATGTTAATGGTGGTATTAACAAACCTTCAAGAGCATTAAGCCCAGGATCTTACGGTGAAACTTTCTTTGGTTTTTATCATGTAGATGCAGGTGTACGTTATATGTTTAACAATAAGTTTGGTCTTAAAGCTGATTTTGGATATGATTATTTCAAAAATGGGGAAGATTCAAACTATTTCAGAACAAAAAACTACAGAGCAAGTTTACAAGGGGTTGCTAACTTGGGACGTATCATGAACTTCGAAGAGTGGACTAAAGTATTAAACTTACAAGCGCATGCTGGTGGGGGGTATTCTTGGTTAGCTCCAGGTAAAGATGATGCTGGTTTCCAATATGATAACGACCAAATGGGTAACTTAATTGCTGGTTTAACAGGACAGTTAAAATTAGGTAAAAGAGTTGCTTTAAATGCAGATTTCTCTGTAATCCAAAATATCAGACAAAATAGAACGTTTGATGGTGCAGAATATGAAAACTCAACTGGATTTGGTGGACGTTACTTCAATGCTACATTAGGTTTCTCTTTCTACTTAGGTGGAAACGAAGAGCATGCTGACTGGGCATCTAACGAAGATATGCTTACAAACCGTATCGAAAGCTTAGAAGGAAGAGTTACTGACATCGAAAACAAATTAGTTGACTCTGACGGAGACGGTGTGCCAGATTATTTAGATTTAGAACCAAATACTCCAGCTGGAAACATGGTGGATATCAAAGGTAGATCTATTGATAAAAACAAAAACGGTATTCCAGATTCATACGAAGCATATTTTGCTGAAAACTATGGAAAAGGTGGAGATCAGGTGTTGACTCAATCAGATTCTAATACTGCAAGAAACTTAATCAACGATGGTTATGTAGCAATCTACTTTGATTTTGATAAATCTCAACCAAAAAACTCTGATGCTATCAACTTCATGGTTACTTACTTAAGAAGTAATCCTAACGCAACTGTTACAGTTAACGGATTTGCAGATTCAGTTGGTAATGCAAACTACAACCAAAGATTGTCTGAAAGACGTGCTAAAAACGTAGCAAAAGTTTTAGAACAAGCTGGTGTTGCAAGTTCAAGAATCAAAACTTCTGCTCAGGGAGAAGATACTACTCTTGACGGAGCTAACAAAAATGTATCTAAATTTGCAAGAAGAGTTACTTTCAAAGTTAACTAATCTCGTAAATAACGAATATGTAAAAGCGAAAGGAAATTCCTTTCGCTTTTTTTCATTTTACAATTTTTTATATTATGAGTTTTAAAGTTATTTCTGATTATAAACCAACAGGAGATCAACCAAACGCTATCAAAGAGTTAATAGCCGGATTGGAAAGTGATGTTCAGTTTCAAACCTTGTTAGGAGTAACAGGTTCAGGAAAAACATTTACAATTGCCAATGTAATCGAAGGTATTCAGCGGCCCACTCTTGTACTTGCCCATAATAAAACACTGGCTGCACAGTTGTATTCTGAATTCAAACAGTTTTTTCCAAATAATGCCGTAGAATATTTTGTTTCCTACTATGATTACTATCAACCGGAAGCATACCTTCCCGTGAGTGGTACTTATATAGAAAAAGATCTGTCTATAAATGATGAACTTGAAAAGATGCGTCTCAGTACAACCTCCGCCCTGCTCTCTGGACGCAGAGATGTGTTGGTTGTCGCTTCAGTTTCTTGTTTATATGGTATTGGAAATCCGGTAGAGTTTAAAAAAAATGTAGTCAGTATAGAACAAAATCAAACATTGTCACGTACCAAATTCCTGCATCAGTTAGTACAGAGTTTATATGCCCGTACTGAAGGAGAATTTACACATGGAAATTTTAGAATAAAGGGTGATGTTGTAGAAGTTTTTCCAAGTTATGCAGACCAACCCTTTAGAATACACTTTTTTGGAGATGAAATTGAAGAAATAGAAACTTTTGATCTTATAACCCAGAAAGTCATTGAACGCTATCCCAGATTAAATATTTACCCGGCCAACATGTTTGTGACGTCTCCGGATGTTTTGCAGAATGCAATTTGGGAAATTCAACAAGATTTGGTAAAACAGGTAGATTATTTTAAATCCATAGGAAAACATCTTGAAGCGAAAAGACTGGAAGAACGTACTAATTTCGATCTTGAAATGATACGGGAATTGGGATATTGTTCGGGAATAGAAAATTACTCCAGATATCTCGACAACCGTCTTCCCGGAACACGACCTTTCTGTTTGCTTGATTATTTTCCAGATGATTTTTTAATGGTAATTGATGAAAGTCACGTAACTGTTTCTCAAGTACACGCCATGTATGGAGGCGACCGTTCAAGAAAAGAAAATCTGGTAGAATACGGATTTCGTTTACCAGCCGCAATGGATAACAGACCTCTTAAATTTGAAGAATTTGAAAGTCTGCTGAATCAAACCATATTTGTTTCTGCAACTCCGGCAGATTATGAACTACAGAAATCGGAAGGTATATATGTAGAACAAGTAATACGGCCAACTGGATTATTAGACCCAACCATTGAAATACGACCTACTGCCAATCAGATCGATGATCTCATTGAAGAAATCCATCAGCGAATTGAAGTAGATGAACGCATATTGGTCACAACTTTAACCAAAAGAATGGCAGAAGAACTGGCAAAATATCTTACCCGTGTCGGAATTCGCTGCCGTTATATACACTCTGATGTAGATACATTAGAACGCGTAGAGATAATGCAGGATTTAAGAAAAGGATTATTTGATGTACTCATTGGAGTCAACCTGCTCAGAGAAGGTCTGGATTTACCTGAAGTATCACTGGTAGCAATTTTAGATGCGGACAAGGAAGGATTTTTGAGAAGCAACCGTTCTCTTACACAAACTGTCGGTAGAGCAGCAAGAAATATAAACGGTAAAGCTATTATGTATGCAGATAAAATAACCAACAGTATGCAAATGACTATCGATGAGACAAATTACCGCCGTTCAAAGCAGTTAGCTTACAATACTAAACATGGAATACAGCCAAAGGCACTTAATAAAAAAATTGAATCATCGCTGATTAAAAATACAAAGGATTATGACAGCGAATCCGAACATCAGCTTTCCAAAGTAGCAGAAGATATTACTTCCTATATTTCCGGTAATGATTTAGACAAACTCATCCGGGATAAAAGAAAAGAGATGGAAAAAGCTGCAAAAGATCTGGATTTTATGCAAGCAGCTAAATTGAGAGATGAAATAAAAAAGTTACAGGATAAAAAAACGGATAACGAATAGTTATCCGTTTTTTTATCTATTCTTAGACAGAAACACGACTACTTATACATATAAAATGTATAAAATTGTTTATATTTAGAATAGTATATACAAATGCTTAGTAATATAAGAGCAATTATCTGCAACAGATTATGTTGAAACATTCTATTCTTTTATTGATCCCCTTGTTTTCTTCTAAAATGTTGTCCCAAAAAACAGACAGCTTGTCTGCTAATACAAAAGATAATACCTATATAACATATTATGAAGAAGCCATCAAAATACGATTGAACCTAAGCAATACTTTCAACTCTTTTTATATCAAACAATCTGAAACTAATCTGGCATTTCATCTGACACCTAACCAAAGAATACGATCTACACTAACCGCTATCTATAAATTTATTGAAGTTGATATTGGATATACTCCGGAATTTATTCGCTTTAATAAAGATGATCGTATAAAAGGAGAAAGCAAATTTTTCAACATGGGAGCTACATTCTACTTTGGTTCATGGAGACAGCAACTGCAATATTCAAAAACAAAGGGATTTTATGTAGATAAAAAAGAACTATCAACGACTGAAAATATATTGTTTCCCGATTTTCAGGTCATTAAGATTGGAGGTACTACTTCGTATATTTTGAATAAAAACTTTTCATTTCGATCTATTTATATTCAAAGTGAATGGCAGATAAAAAGTACCGGAAGTTTTGTTCCGGGTATTAGTTACTACTATACCCGAATAAGAAATAGCCATCCCAGTGAAGACCGCATTATTGATATTGCCGCCGGACCAGCTTATTACTATAATTGGATCATCGATAAATCGTTCCTTATTTCAGGTGGAGCCTATGCCGGACTTGGGTACAATCAAACTAAAACGGTGTACAATGATGCTTCACCTACAGAAATGGTTGACGGTCTTTCACTCCAGACGCAGATCAGAGGAACATTAGCCTATAATTCCACTCGTTTTTATACAGGTATTACTGCCAGCCTTAATTCCGTTTATTATAAAACGGATCCTACGATACAGGTTCGTGATAATCAGCAATTTTATGAATTCTTCATAGGATATCGTTTTAATGCTCCTGATAAACTGAGGAAAATAACAGACAAATCTTTAAAATATATCAAGAAAAAGTAACAGTAATCACCAGTAAGAGGAAAAGTGTTTCGTTAATAATTCATATTTTTTTATTATCTTTGCATTCTATTTTTCAAGGGGCCGATCGGTTTTGACAGCGAGTGGAATTGAAAAGTAAGCACGTCGAGCGCTGATATACAGCTCGTAAATATCATGTATCGAACTTTTTTACACGGCGAAGATAACTACGCTTTAGCTGCTTAATTCCGAATAAAGTAAGAATGAGCCTTTGTCCTATCAGATAGGAGAGCTGAATTCCTCTAAAAAGCCTTGATTTATGGCGTTTTGTAAAGAGGAACCGTAAAAATAAATCTAGAAAAGTTAGTGCTTCGGATACTTTTTGAATCTCTTAGAAGCTACGTTTGGAGTGGTTGTTTTTGGCCTTGCTCCTTACCGACAATCTAAACAAAAAATAAGCGTGTAGAAAGCTCTTTGATTGCTTGTTTGGACCAGAGTTCGATTCTCTGCGGCTCCACACAATAAAAAACGCATGAATTGAATCAATTCATGCGTTTTTTATTTTTAATTTTCTGAAGACTTTTATTTTTTGCTATACCAAGCTAAACAAAACCTTACCACAGCTTTAATCCCAGGCTCAAAGTATTTCTTTTGTAAGGCTTGATTTTTTATTATCAAATGTTAATCCCTTTTCAAAACTTCTCTTACTTCAATGTTTCCTCCTACCTGATCAAAAATTGGATTCTTTTTTGCGATTTCTACAGCATCATCGATGGTATCCGTTTTTATCACAACATAACCGCTGATAAATTCTTCAATTTCGGTGTAGACGCCTTCAGTTACGCTATTATTGGGTTTAATTGTTTTAGCACTTCCTAAAGTTGGCAGTAAGGTATTGCCTTTGTCTACTAATTTGTTCTGTGAAATAATTTCTGTTAACCAATTCACACGTTGCTGCATTTGTTCAGGCGATGGTCTGAAATCAGAAATGTTTTTTAATCTGAAAATTAATACGAATTCTTTCATTGTCTAAAAATTTTAATTATTTCTCACAAGACAATTGCAAACCGCAGTATGTGACAAAAGTAAAAGGTAATTTTAAATTTTCATAAGTTTGTCCGGGTCAACAACAGAAAAAATGGCGGCGATTTTGCCATACGGATTAAGCTCAAATACCTGGCAGTTTATCAATATTGTACCTCTGTAAAAGAGCAATGCATATTGATGATTGATTTCTTCAATTTTTATTTCAAGATCTCTTTGGTAGCATTCAAAAATATAGGTCATTAATTTAACCGTATTGGCAATTCCAAATGTCAGTTCAGCGACAGCCTGTAATCTGCTTCCCGCATCTGCCAGAACCTTTATTTCGTCTGACAACAATTGCTCTAAAGTTTTGACATCACCTTTACGTATTGTTTCCACATATTTTTCTAAATATTTTCGGTCTTCTGCAGATGAAGTAGTGATTTCTGATTTCCGAAATTTCAGTTTCTTTTTGGCTCTTGTGAGCAACTGCCTTGAATTGTCAACGGTAATGGACAGTATTTCAGCTATTTCATTGTGATCATAATCGAATGCTTCCCTGAGAATAAATACGGCTCTTTCTTTTATATTCAATGTGTCAAGCAAAACCAGCATTGAATAGTTGAGTATTTCGTCTAATTCTATTTTGTTTTCACCGTGATTGGTAATTATTGGCTGTGGCAATGTGACTTTTTGCTGTCGTTCTCTGTCTTTTTTCTTCTTCAGATTAATTGCACCATTTATTACAGCTTTTATAAGATATGCATTTTGATTGGAAATCGAACGGACATCTTTTTCATTGTAACGTATCAAAACTTCCTGAATAATATCTTTACTATCGTCAATATTTCCCAAAATGTTGTATGCATAAGGAAATAGTATTTTATTTAATAGTTTCAAATCGTCCATTTTTAGATTTTAGAGTTAGACAATTTTTACGTTAATAGTGTGACCAATTCCTAAAGAAAATTTACTCATAAACTGCCTTATTTATAAATCGTTGAAAAATAGGTCCAAACAAGGAATACTATTTGTAACGGGATTCTAATCCATAAATAAGGTAATCCGTTTCCATCAAATGTAGCTTTTTGATAATCTATGTGCTTCATTGAAGCATAGATATTTGCAGGAAGGACTAATAATAGAAAGATTATAAGTAACCAACCAGTTAAAATCTGATAATTTGGTAACAGGATTCCAATTGCCAAAATAATTTCAACAGCTCCTGTCAGGTAAACTATTGCTGACTTCAATGGAATACAATCGGGTATCATTAAGGACATTCCTTTAGTAAACATAAAATGACCTATCGCAGTAAACAATAACATTGCAGACATTGCTATTCTACCTGATAAAGTCCATTCATAATTGCCAATTAATATTTTAATAATCAAAAATGTAACAGCAAATACAGTAAGTAAAATGATTAACGGTTTCATATTTTTTCTACAAAGGTCGTGTCTTGTTGCGGACAAAACAATGAACTCAAGTTAAGAAATACGTCTTCTTATTCTGCTTAATGCCTGTGGTGTAATACCGATGTATGAAGCAATATATTTTAATGGTATTTCTTTTATTAATTCTGGCTGTTCCGTAAACAAATTGAGATACCGCTGCTCTGCCGTTTCATTCAACAGAGAGAGTTCTCTTTGTGATTTTTTCAAAAAAAGCTCTTCACTTGCCTTTCGTCCTATAGCATTGACTATTTTTGTTTGCCTATAAATCTCCTGTAAATCATCATAACTTAATTGCCAAAGCGTTGTTCTTTTAACGCTTGTATATTATAGATCGACGGTTTTCTGGTTAAAAATGAATTATATCCACTTACAAAGCTGTTGCTAAAAGAAAATCCAAACGTAAGATCGTTTTCTTCTTTAGGAATGTAAGACCGTAGAATTCCTGATTCAATAAAGGATAGATTATTTTCAATTTGTCCGGCTTCTAAGAGGATATGTTTTTTTGGAAAATCCTGCTTTATAAGTTTACAAGAAAAAACCTGCCATTCATAGTCCGTTAGCTTAAATGTTTTATCAAAATATTTTCGGATTTGTTCCATTTTTTTCTTTTAAATATGCGATGTATCTCCTTCAAAAATATAAATATCTATTTGAGTAAAAAGCCGTTTAAAACATATTTATCTTCTACAACAACGCAATAGAGAAATAATTACTTATTACAATTATTAAAACCAGCAGAGTAAAAATACATATTATATAAATGAAATAAGCTAATAAGGTACTGCTCCATACAGTAAGTTTTTTTTTGTGATCAAAAAACTGAATATTTGTCCATAAAATTAAAGTAATATCTATGACAATCAATATATAATTTAAAAGTGTAATTAATTTAGGTGTTGATACAAACGCATAAAAAAGAGGTAAGAACAAAATGTGGACGAGTAATCTTTGTGTACTTTTAAAAGCTTCAAAAATTATTAGCTCTGAAAAATTGTATTTTTTAACACGAAAAGCAATTTTGGTTGCAAATGCAAAAACCGGTATTGTAAAAAACACATACCAGGAATAATATTTCATTATTCTTTCTAAATGTACAATTGATCCTTTATTATCAGAATTGATAAGAGTAACTCCAAGTAAATGATATAGTAATGCATATACAGTAGCTAAAATTATCGTTAGAGAAATAGGCCTGAAATGTCCTACCCTTTTCCCTGAAATATAGTTGCGGATTTCTACGCCGGGTTTTTTATACAGACGTTTTAAAGAATATCCAATTCCATTATCATAATGGAAGATACCGTGCTCAATGTCTTCCATAAGAAATGACGAATCAATTCTATGGGTCTTTGCCGACTGTCCACAAACATTACAATAATGACCGTTAAATATATTTTGACAATTTTTACAGAGCGTATTCATGGTATAGCTGATACAATATAGTAATGATGTAAAATAAACATCATTACCACATATAGTTTAGTTGTAATTTTTGATGACTAATCTATAATAACCACTTCTTTTACTTCAAATGTAGAGGATGGATTGGTCAGAGAAACTGATGCTCTGGCAGTATATGTATCAGATTGTGAATATGTATGAGAAGTAGTCACTCCATTAACTGTTTCTTTAATTCCATCACCGTAATCCCATACAATAGAATTTTTTAAAGTATATTCTCCATTATAAGAAACATTAAAATTTACTGTTTTCCCATTCTCAACCGAATGATGCACATTTACTAATAACGACTGTCCAAAACAATCAACAATATTTTCACTCAGATCACTACCACAACCGAATAGAAATATGAAAAAAAACATAGCAAACATTGGTTTTTTCATATATTTTAAATTAAATTAAAAAACTAAAACATAAAATTAACTAAAAATAAATTATATTTTTCAAAAAAACACTATTATTTAACAATGACTTAAGGTGTGGTTATTGTTATCAAATTATTAACCTAAAACAAAAAATCAATAACTTATGGACTTAGTATTATTTCGCTCAACTATTATTAAACGAAAGGTTGAATCCTTCCTAAAAGACTGTCTCCTGAGACAGAAGAATGGACTTGAAAACAGAATAATTGAAATTAAATCATTCTTTATTGAAAATGAACCTAATCTTTTTATTGATATACCGATATCAAATAATGGTTTCTTAATCTTAAAAAATATTGTCTTTTCTTCGGATTTGATGATAGAAAATACTAATGGAAAGCATAAAAGAAAAGGAAAATTTAAAAGTAAGGGCGAATTAGTCCTAAATTATAATTCAAATTGTAATGCATACGATATTAAGGAATACAATTTCGAAATTCATCATCTTGATAGGTAAAAGGGAAGTACTAAAAGAAGATATTTTCCACAAAAAGCACCAGATCGGGAAATTAAGAAACAATTTTATTGAGGCACTATAAAAGCAAAAAAGTCTTATACACACTATATGCATAATTTGGAATAATTCTATTTTTTGGTCTTAAATTTGCTTTTAATTTAGTGCTCATGAAAAAGAACTGACACCTCTTTAAGTGTTGGTAATTATTACAGGTAAAGGGAAACATAGGTATGTTTCCCTTTATTTTTTTTATGAATTATACCTATTTTTTGAAAAAATATTGTAACTAAGCAATAATAGTTGCTGCATATAATTACAATAAAAAAAACATTTTTCACAAAAATATTAAACAAAATTTGTTTATAACTTTTTTTGTATCTAATTTTATTATGAATTATTTCATGAAGTTATGGATACAAATTTAAAATTCAGTCAGCATTACCAAGACGGTAATATGGCTATCAGAAAAGATGAGATTGTAGCCGTTGATTTGGCAGAGGATAAATACTATGCAAGTGTATTACTTCGGAGTGGTATTTGGATAAGGTTAAATAAAAGTTTTAATGAAGTAACAAGATTACTATATTAAAAAACAAACTATGAAAAAGCTATTTTTAATTCCACTCACTGTTTTAGCTCATATATGTATGGGATGTTACAGTGATGATAATGATAATCCCCCCACTACGAAAGTAGTAGAGACTTCCTCTACACATGATACCGTAGCGGATGAAAATGGCAAATATGATAATACGTTTACTGCAAAGGTAAAAACAGATGCTACTTTTCCAATAGTTGGTCATGTATTGTTTACTATTGAAGATCATGATTTTATTGAATCAGATAAGGATACTATACTGTACCATCCAGAAGATTTATTTGAATTTACTGCAGAACTTGAATCTGATTATCCACTTACAGCGGATCATCTGGTAAAGGCTGTCTTTATTAGAAAAGTAAATTAATCAGTTTATTTATTTTTTTTAAAGCCGTTTTACTGTTATAAGTAAAACGGCTTTTTTATGCATTTCATAATAAAGTATTTTTGTATCAGAGTGTTATATAATTATTTCAATTAAATAAGAGAAATTAAATTATATTGCTATCTTTGTATCTATAGTAATGTTGTATGACTATACAACACGTTTCAGATAATTTCACTTTGTACTCACTTTATCTGATCTAAACCTTGTGCTTGATAAGATTTAGCCTCCAACTTCAAAAAATTAATTTAATATAATCATTATGGTAAAGAAAATTCAATCTTTGTGTTTCGTAAGTATTCTCTTACTTTTAGTTTCCTGCCAATCTACAAGTCCAGAAAAATTTTTTGATCAGGCAGTACTAAATACTAATCTGATCAGCCAGTTTGAACCCTATTCTTTTGGAAAAATGCTGGAAAAACATACTGTTGAGTATCCTGATAAGCCTTCAAGCAAAAAGAATGGTACCGAAGCACAACATATAGTGGAAAGTAAAATATTACATATAGAAAATGCTTTAGAAAAAGTCAAAGCACTGGACGCAAATGACGAAGAAAGAAAGCAAATAAAACAAAACTCTATTGAACTGTTTGAAGCAGCTTTAAGTGTTTATAAAAACGAGTACTTGCAATATGCAAAACTCTGCGATGAAAAATCCACTTCACCAGAAAAAGAAGCAATCTTAAAAAAAGTAGAAGAATATGATTTACCAAAAATAGTGAAGTTAATGGACTCTTTACACGAAAAAGGAAAAGTGTTTGCTGCTAAACACAATATCAATGTCAACTGGTAATGACAGATATATGAATCATTTTTAATGAAATTATCATTTAAGTATAATATGATTAAATAGGAAATTCAATCGTATTGTGTAGTTCTCAGGGTAACTAATGCCACATTAAAAATCAAATAAAACAAAATAACATACTCACTATCAAAAAGTTAATTCATATATTAATTTTGGTATAAAATTTGTATTTAATGATAGTGCCTATAAAAAGAGAACTGACATCACTACCTGATGGAAAAGTCAGTATAATCAAAGGGAAACATTTTAGTTTCCCTTTGACTTTTTTAAATGTTTAGAGTTCGATGTTTCTTTTAATATCTATTTCATCAAGAAAATGCGTATCATGCGATACAACAACCAATGTTCCTTTGTATTCATTTACAGCTCTTGTCAGAATTTCTATACTCTGAATATCCAGATTATTTGTTGGTTCATCTAAAATTATCACATCAGGAGTTTGAGTGGCTATGGTCAGACAGCATAACATTAACCGCATTTTCTCTCCTCCGCTCAAATTGAAACAGCATTTGTCCCAGTATTGACTATGAAATAAAAAACGGTTGAGCCTGATTTTTATTTCATGTTCCTGAAGAGCTCCTGTATTAAATTCCTGAGCCTGTTCATAAACCGTTTTAGAAGGATCAATTAAAGAGTATTCCTGATCGATATAAGCAGATGAAAACTCATTTCGCAATACTACACCTGAGAAGTCTTTTTGCTTTCCTAAAATAAGATGTATCAGAGTCGTTTTACCTGAACCATTTTTTCCTTTCAATACAATGCGTTCTCCACTGAGCAATTTAAGATTAAGAGGAGTTTTAAATACAATGTGTTCGTTATATTTGAATTGAAGATCCTTTGTTTCTACCAGGATTTTACCTTTATGTAAAACAGGAGAAGTAAAACCAAACTTCATGTGTGCAAGATCCGGAAGTTCTTTGCGCAATTTCTGGAGTTCCAGAGAAATACCCCCTATTTTCTCACCATGCACTCTTTTTACTTTTGCAGTGCTTTTTTCTGCATTATTCTTTAGTGTATTCATAGAAATAGTAGGCAAACCTGCTTTTTCCTGCTTTTTTTTGCCCCTTGCGTCTAATTTGTTTTGTCGCTCAAGCGTTTCCCTCTCTTTCTCCTGCGCTTTTTTTAATGCTTTTTCTTTACTTTTTACTTCTG
>Ga0308157_10007309_pt1 | contig 12886 bp, 14 predicted proteins | sample PhyBR1_FD_201035 | JGI IMG/M metagenome (GOLD analysis project Ga0308157, IMG submission 201035) | Phyllosphere microbial communities from UC Gill Tract Community Farm, Albany, California, United States - DLSLB.R1 | ecosystem: Host-associated > Plants > Phyllosphere > Unclassified | place: USA...
CAGCTGACTCTGAAGTGCAGCCGGTGAGGAACAGACCAGCAATGGCAAGAACGCCAACCGCTGTCATGAGAGACTTTCGCATGTGAGTACCTTCTCTGTTTGTCATAATGCTCCCATCGTATCCCATCACTGGACAAAATGCAAGAAGGTAATTTCTACAACAAACTTTCAAAACAGCATCCACACAGGTTGAAGGCAGATAACCAAAAGTATAACCCAACCTAAGGATGTTCAAAATGCTAAAAGCAGTGAAGACAATAAGAATTATGGGAATCAGATTACACCCTGAATCACCAAAAGAAGAATCCTACATCACTCACTATTACGCTAACGGGATACTCCAGGAGAAATCTCATCTCATCTTCTGGTTAGACCTCATGGCAAGATTCCCACAAGCTATCTTTGTATACGTTGGCAGCAGTGACACTGAAGTTCAAATAGCTGAAGACCGTATTCGAGGAAGATACCTCAAAAGCGAACCAAAAGAAGGCATAACAGACAGCCTACTTGAACTTCCAAGGTACTGATTGGCTGATAGGCCAAGAAGCAGGGTGGAAAAGTTTAGTGATTTCGTCAGCACGTGAAAGGAACCTTGCCCCAACACCTTGAATGGCCTGCAACTCAGCTTCAGTGGTGGGTCTACTCTCGATGATAGCAGCAATGTTTTTATCACTCGCCCATGTTTTGTAGAACTTATCCACAACACCAACATTCTTCAACTGTTCATGAATGTCTTGAGCGATAGCACGCAAAACAGGATATAAGTCCTGCTCAACAGGAGCTTTCACCTGGTGATTCATACTGAGTACAGGGAAAACCGGCGGAGTAACAGCTTCTCTTACCTGTGCATTATTAGCAACAGGTGAAGGTGCAACTGCTTTGCTTTCAAGATGGCGGGTAATGGCGCCCATATGCGAATTACGGTAGCCTCGAAGGAACAGAATACGCAACGCAGACAACAACACCTGCTCCATGTACGGTTTATCCCAATCAGAAAGAATCTTCTCACCAGTTGGTTTCTGATTCATGACCGTCACATTAGGAGAAGACTGCAAAGCCTCAACCATTGCTCCTTCAAGAAAGCGAGTCTCGCTGCGATTAAAAGGGTCCTCATTGTTGTCCCTTTTGAACAACACAGCTAAATTCCAGTAATCCTTTGTCCCGTCGTGGTCACGCAGTCTTCGAGCAAAAGAATAGTCAGTCTGGCCGACATAAGTAGTAAAAGTATTGTCTGGGTTGATATGAGACAACAGCACATAGAACCCTCGTGTCTCTCTATCCCAATCTCCGTTACTCAAAGCTTGCAAAGCATAACGCTCAACAAAAGCACTACGTAACCCGTTGGCTTTGTCTATCAACTCGATAGGCTCCAAAGAGTCAAGGGTCTGAGGAACAGCAACATCCAATTTTGTCTTCATGGTCAGTTCCACACGATTTCTATGATAGGCATGATAAACCTATCTGCTAAAACGTAAAATATGAAAGTTTTTCAACTAACATTTGTATTAGACTAAAGACGGTCCCGAATCTTACCCATGTTAGGGGGTAATGAAAACTTCCATTTGGTCAACAGACGTGTCAGGAGACCTGCCTCATTTATTAGCTGTATTTTTACGCCATGCTAAACTAAGTTTGAAGCAAAATCAAGAAGAGGGGTTCTGAGTAGAACTTCCGATATCTTGCTGTACCTCTAGAACGAGAAAGAAAACATGGCTGACAACAATAATGCAAACTTTGCTTGGAATATAGCTGACCATTTGAGGGGAACCTACAAAGCAACAGATTACGGAAAGATCGTTCTCCCTTTTACTATCCTTCGTCGTATGGACTGCATTCTTGAACAGAACAAAAAAGCGGTTCTGGATGCTTTTGCTCATGTTGAAGGAACTAGCATGGAGGAAGCTTCTCTTCTCCATGCAGCAAAAACCAGCTTTTATAACAAATCAAAATTCACTCTCACCACCTTGCTTGATGATTCAGCCAATATTGAGACCAATCTAAAAGATTACATTGATGGTTTCTCTGAAAATGTCAAAGACATTTTTGTACGTTTTCGTATTATTGACCAAATTACTAACCTGGCTGAAAACGACCTACTGTATTTGACTATCAAAAAATATGCTTCTGCTGATTTTCATCCAGATACGATTTCTAATCACGAAATGGGTTTGCTGTTTGAAGAAATTATCCGTCGTTTCGCAGAAGACTCTGCTGCAGACAACGGGGAATTCTTCACACCCCGTGATGCTATCACTCTCCTCGTTCAACTCTTGTTTGCATTGGACTCAACAATGCTTACAGAGACAGAAGCACCGATTCTCAGTATCTACGATCCAACAGCGGGTACAGGTGGGATGCTTTCCATTGCTTCCGAATGGATTGAAACCTTGAATTCAAATGCTGAACTTAACTTATTCGGTCAAGAACTCAATCCTGAATCTTATGCTATTTGTAAATCAGATATGCTTGCTAAAGGTCAGAACGTGGATAATATTGCACTCGGAAACACATTAACCGTTGATAAACATGCTGACAAAAAGTTCGATTACGTAATTTCAAACCCACCATACGGTTCTAAATGGGAAAAAGAGAAAACTATTGTTGAAAAAGAGCATGAAGAACTCGGATTTGATGGACGTTTTGGACCAGGGCTGCCAGCTTCCAGTGACGGACAGTTATTATTCCTTCTGCATGCCATCAGTAAATTGAACCCTGTACAGGACAATGGCACAGGCGGTGGACGTGCTGGAGTAATTTTGAACGGTAGTTCCTTATTTTCAGGAGACGCTGGTTCAGGAGCATCGAATATACGACGTTGGCTATTTGAACAAGATTATGTTGATGCAATTGTCGGACTACCCACAAATATGTTCTATTCTACGGGCATTGCAACTTACATGTGGATCATTGACACTAACAAACCAGTAGCTCGCAAAGGTAAAGTTCGACTCATAGATGCCAGCGACCTTTATAGTAAAATGAGGAAAAGCCTTGGTGGTAAAACACGTGAGCTTTCTACTAAAAATATTGAATCTGTTCTTAATCTATATCGTGAGGATAACCCTACTGATAACAGCCTTGTGAAAATTTTCAATAATGAGGACTTTGGTTTCCGTATCGTTACTATTGAACGGCCTCTCATTGGTTCATACCAGTGGGATGAAAAAGCAGAACTTCGTTTAAAATCTGATACTCGTACTAAAAAATGGGGTGGTAAGCTCACTAGCATTATTGAAACACTTAATAGCAATGCTGCTTTTGCTCAGGTGTACAGTAACCGCAATAATGTCATTTCATTGCTAAAAATTGTTCGTGTTACTGATGTTACAGGGAAAACTAAAGCTCTCACAAAAGCTGAAAAAGATATCATTCTTGATGTATTAATTGATCCTTCTACGCGAGGTGTTGAAGGTGAAGTGTCCTATGTTGATAATACGGAAAGCAGAGGCTTTTATATTGACAAAGAACTCACTGACACTGAAACCATCCCGCTTTCAGAGGATGTGGGAGCCTATATTGAGCGGGAAGTGAAACCTTTTGCTGAACTTGTAACTATTGATGACACTAAAACCAAGATTGGTTACGAAATTCCTTTCAACCGCCACTTTTACAAAGCGACTGAACAGCGTTCATTGGCTGAAATTCAGACAGACTTAAAATCTAAAATTGCTCACATTGCAAGATTATTAGGAGTTTAATATGGAGAAAAGAAGCTTTTCCCCTTATACCCAATACAAAGAGAGCCGTTTTGGCAACATACCTTCTAATTGGGAAATTAGAAAAATATCTCAAATAATTAGCTTTTTTACTGGTGCAACTCCTTCTACTATCAATGCTAACTTTTTTGATGGAACTGAACCTTGGGCCAATATTTCCGACTTAAACAATGGTATTTTAAAAAACACAGTCAAAAGCTTATCAGAGGAAGGGATTAAAATTGCCAATTTGAGAATCTCCCCAAAGGGCAGTCTATTATTTAGCTTCAAACTCAGTGTAGGGAAAGTGGCAATAGCTGGGATAGATACTTTTACCAACGAAGCTATTGCCACTTTTTGTCCTTCTCCCAAGGTAATTACCAAATATGCTTTTTATGCGTTCCCCCTTTTTCTAATAAAAAATGCGCAGACTAACATCTATGGAGCTCCTTTATTGAATGCCTTTCTGATTAAAAATGCTCGCCTAGCCCTTCCCCCTCTTGAAACCCAGCATCGTATTGTTACTTTCCTTGACCAAGAGACTGCACGAATTGATACTCTTGTTGACGAGATGGAAACAATGGTTACACTACTTCAAGAAGAACGCAAAACCTTAATTTCAGAAACCGTAACGCGTGGTATTCCTGGAACCCATACTAAGTTCAAAGACAGTGGTATTTTTCAAATTGATGAGACTGTCGAAGAATGGGAAATAAGAAAAATATCCCATATAGTTGATTTTTTCACTGGAGGAACACCCCCAACTAATGAATCAAGCTATTTTGACGGAGAACTACCGTGGGCGAACATTTCAGATTTACAAGCAGGAGAATTAGTAACTCCTAACACTAGTCTTAGCCAGACAGGAGTAGAAAAAGCTCGGATCAGAATTTCTCCAGCTGGAAGTTTGCTTTATAGTTTTAAGCTTTCTGTTGGTAAAGTGGCAATTAATTCTTTCGACACCTACACCAATGAAGCTATTGCTACTTTTTTACCTTCTCCTAAAATAGGAGCTAAGTATGCTTTTTATGCTTTCCCTACATTTTTGATTAAAAATGCAAAAAAGAATATTTACAATGCTGATTTACTTAATGCTGATTTGATTAGACAAGCTAAATTGCCTTTGCCTCCTGTTGCTGAGCAACAAGAGATTGTCCAATATTTGGACATAGAATTGGCAAAAATTGACTTGCTGATAAATGAGACTTTAGGTGCAATAGCTCTTCTGAAGGAGGAACGTAAGGTGCTTATCAACGATGTTGTGACTGGAAAACTGGAAGTCTGATAAACTACTCGAATGTCTGTCTCTCGTGAAAAAGTCTTCCAGCTTGAAATCTGTGAATATTTAGCTGATAATGGGTGGCTGTGGACCCCTCCAACTAACCTTGACCTGGCAAGGGATGGTTTCGGAGGCCTACAAGGTACTGATGCAGCAGGTTACAGCAAAGATTTAGGCTTGTTTCCTGAAGATGTCTTCGGATACCTGAAAGAGACCCAACCTGTTGAATGGGAGAAGCTGTTTCCTAACACTAAGTCGGATTTGACAATTGCAAAAACCAAATTAGCTTTCCTAAGAAAACTGGCTGACCGCCTCAACCGACCTTATCGTGCAGGTGGCGGCTTGGGGAACATTCTAACCCAGACTTTTAACTTTACACATGACGGAATTACAGCTAAGTTTAAGCTATCTCAGATGGCTCCTGAGAATAACGACAACCCTAAACTTGTTGAAATGTATCACGCTAACCGTTTACGAGTCATCCATGAACTACAATATAGTGAGCATAAAAAAGACCGCATTGATTTGGTGTTCTTTTTGAATGGAATTCCTGTGGTAACCACTGAACTCAAAAACGGTGTCACAGAAACATATTTTAACGCTGTAACTCAGTATAAAGAACATCGTACCCCTTATGCTGTGAACAGCATAGGGAAACGTGTTCCTAAGAATAAAGAACCGTTACTGGATGGCTCACGAGCTATCGCTCATTTCGCTATTGACCCTGAAACAATCTACATGACAACAAAGTTGAATGGTGGAAAAACAAACTTTTTACCATTCAATGCTGGTGGGGACTCCGTAAACCCTGCTATCAACAAAGTCAACGGGACAAAACCCCGAACAGCATATTTCTGGGAAGATATTCTTCATCGACACACATTCCTGAACATCCTCCGTTCTTTTGTTGTTCAGACAGTGAAAGATGTTGCTGATGAGGATGGAGTACGTAAAACTGAACAAGACATTCTGTTCCCCCGTTACCATCAGCTATTTGGAACTGTTTTAGCTGTTGCTGTGACTCTCCGTGAGGATGTTGGTCATAACAGTCTGATGATGTGGAGTGCAGGTTCAGGAAAATCAAACGGAATTTCTTGGTTAGCACATGCTTTGAACTCTCTTCACTATGAAAGCATTCCGTATGCTTTTGAAAATCTTTCACCTCGCATGCAGGAAGAAGTTAAAAGATTTGTACCTAAGAAAATTCATGATAAAAAACAAGGTAAAGTTTTCACAGGGGGCGGATTTGTTATTACTGATAAAACTGTTCTGGATTCCCAAATTGGCGATACAGTCAAACTGAAAGACTCTCCTAATGGCACTGTGATACAAATTGGTAAGAACATGGGTGGGACGGTTAAATCCAAAACCCAGCATCTTGCAGCGGAGATGGAACGTGCAGGTTCCAGTATAAAAATTATTACAGCACAAACATTCCCTTACGCTTTTGAAGCAATAACCTCCCAGCCTATTATAAGTAAAAAACCTAAAACGTATTTTGTCATTCGTGATGAAGCACATGCTTCTGAAGGTGGAAAAAACACCCAAGCTCTATTAGAACTTATCAACTCCACGGATTCAAGTTTTCTCACTCCTGCCGAAAAAGCTGACTATCGCAAAAGGTTAAATGCAGGAGATGCTGACGAAGCTGAAATTATTGCCCAATTAGCTGACCAACAAGTCATCGCTTCCCAAAAAGCAAAGTCAAATAGGACCAAGGTTTCGTACTTTGCATATACAGCGACGCCAAAAGCTATAACAATTGAAATGTTTGGTAGAAACAACCCTGACCAAACCCTTGACATACAAGACAGTTTGGTTCCTTTGCACCATTACGGGATGGAACAAGCGGTTAAAGAAGGTTTCATCCTTGATGTAATGCGTAACTACTGCAGTTACGAACTTAGTTTCAAACTCAGTGTTAGCTCTGATGAAGAGCAGAGAGAAGTTGAAGCTAAGGAAGGTAAACGAAAAATTATGGACTGGGTTCAGCATCAATCTGAAACCTTAAACCAGAAAGCCGAAATTATTGTTGAACATTACAAAGATACAGTATTTCCTAGCTTATCAAATGGTAAAGCCCAGGCAATGGTTTTTACATCATCCCGCCTTGACGCATTACTATACAAAAAAGCGTTAGATTCTGTTATTCAATCCAAAGGGTTGCGCATCAATACCCTTGTGGCTTTCTCAGGCGAACTTGAACATCCTGACACAGGAGAGATAGTGACAGAGAAAACGGCAAACAACGTCAGTGGCAGCAACATGGCGACCGTATTTGAAAAAGGAGAATATCATATTCTCATTGTAGCTAACAAATATCAAACAGGTTACGATAATGTTCGACTTGTCGGTGGTTACATTGATAAAAAACTAAAAGGTGTTGAAGCTGTGCAGACTGCCTCCCGGCTCAACCGTATTGCTCCATCTCTGAAAAAAACAGAAGTCTACATTGTTGATTTTGCCAACGAAGCAAACGATATCATGGCAGCCTTCAATCAGTATTACACCACCCTCTCCTTAGATAAGAAAAGCGACCCGAATGCATTACATGATTTGGAAGCTCAAATTGAACAGTACAGCTTCTACGGACAGGAAGAGCTTCAAGCTTGGGTGAACTATTGGTTCGTCAATGACTCAACCAGCGGGAATGCAATTATTGCAAATATTAAAGGACGTTTCGATGTTCGCAAAGAACAAGCTTACTCTGCAGGAAACAAACCGGCTGTTGATTATTATGCAGATTTTCTTCCCCTCCTAAAGCAATATGTTCAAGTATACAGATTCCAATCAACAATGGTTGACTATGGTGACAGCCAGTTTGAAAAACAAGCTTTGTTCTATGCTGAAATGTATACCAAGCTTTCCAACGTAACAGCCGGAACAGTGGAAGCAATGGAATTGGATGGCGTAAAACTGGTTCATACAAGTTTTCGTAGACGTGAGAGCAATGAACTCATTTATGAACCTACAGAAGTAATTACTACAGCTGAAGTCAAAGAAGTTAGAGGTGCCATCCCTGAAACACCAGAGATGGTCCGACTGAAAATTCTCATCAACTACATTAATGAACTGTTTGGGGAATCGGATATTCCTTCGCCAGACCTTGACGCTTTTCAAGCTCATTTATTGAACAAAATGGTTGAAAATACTAATTTCATTTCGAAAGCACGCAGTAATAGTGTAGACAAGCTAATCACAAGCAATCAGGTCGGAACATTATTCAACGACATCCTGATGGATATGTTCGGCTCATATGAGAAAATGGTTTCCCATATTCATCAGACAGATATTCGTGCAGATGTTTTAAAACTCCTCATTCCTGTGGCATGGGACAAAGTGAAACATCCAGGTCGTTGAAGTTTTTATAGAGTTGACATTATTACTACAGACGGTCCCGAATCTTACCCATGTTAGGAGTAATGAAAACCTCCATGTGGTCAACAGACGTATCGATACGCTCAAGAGTGTCCTTATTGCGGTAGAAGGACTTGTTAGCGCCAGTGCTGGCAATGCAACGAGCAAACCTGGTAGCGTCCATCACAGACCAGTGAGTCTCATCACCCATCAGACCAGGGTCACCAACCTCGCCAGCAGGGGTGAAGTGCGTGAACAGGTCACCTTTGTACCAAAACTCACGGATAGGCAACACTTTACGCCCAACCTTATTCACCCACTCCTCCTGCTCACCCATCTCCAAATCAGGGTTATGCTCAGGACGAAGGTTCTTAGGAATCAAATCCATGTACTTGTGCCAGGTGAAGAACAGGTCATAGAAAGGGTACGGGAAAGCCCACAGCCCACGACTGCGAGGAGCTCGACTCCAACGGGATTGCTCACCAAACTCGATAGGACCCAAACGCCAGAACTTCACATAACCCTGACGTGTCACAAGTCGCTGCATAAACCAGTAGTCTTTCTATCTGCCAACAAATATGAACACAGTTTACCAGAACAATAGTATTGCTGCAAGCATGCATACAGTCGAACAAAACCGATACTCTCTATGAGAGAAAAGAAGGTTTGATATGACTGTTTACATTCAAAAACTGTACTGGTATTTCGGCCAGTTTATAATCGCCGATCCACAAGTATTAGATGAAAATCTTTGGCAAGACGAAGATAATATTCGCTACTCCTTGGGTGAACATGGTGTCTACTTAGGAGTAGAAGATTGTGACATCTTTGACGTAGATGCAGATATTTATTTCAACGAATCTCTCGTTACAAATCATCCAATGCTTGTGCAGCATGTGATATCTGTACCCAGTAGACAAGTCGAATTCTCTGCCCCTACTATAGGACCTGACTTCATCCTGGATGTATCTTCGGATAGAGTCCGAGTAACAGCATACCGTTTAGAGAACCTGAAGTTCCTCCTCCATCTTGAAGAAATTTGATGTCATGACAAAACTATTACAACTCCCACACACATATGCTCATTTTGTTCACGTACAGAACAACACAAGTCAAAAACATGCTTTCCCTTTTGAAGACCGTGTGCATAATCAGGTTGCAGCGTTCCTGACCTTGATTGAACTTGTAGAACGCGGTGATGTAGATGTAGACACATCAGAAGCAGGAGAAGCTCCTTTGAATGAGTTCAGCGTTCGACGGGTTCCTTTCGGCCTAAAGAGAGCATTCAGGGTCTTCGAAAAGAATCGAAGTAACGATGAATACTATGACGTGGATGACTTGGAAAGTTTAGGAGAATATGTACTCCAAATGAAGCCTTCCCGAGTAGATTTAGGAACAGAGTCTATGAGACGGTTTGAAGATGCATTCAAAGGTGGCATTGATGAACAAACAGGACTTTTTATGCTGGAAGACGCTTTCGGTAGAGAATATGAAGTCAACACAATAGAAGAAACGCCTTGGTCATACTTACCTGCAGACAGACGACTAATGGTTGATGAACTAAGAAACAGCATTGCCATCGAACTTGAATAGCACAATTCTCCATCTTGAAGAAACTTGATGTCATGAGAGCCTCCATCAGCTACTGAAAGCTCCTGAAATGTAGTAGACTTGTACCACACGCATAATGAGGTTGCTCACCCAGTTAGAGATATCTCATCAACAACAGAAAGCTTACTCCATGCCAAACACAACCTGTCGTGCAGCCAACCCGTCAGTCTGCCGCTACCATGGCCGTTTCAGTCGTAAATATGAAGAATACGCTAAACCGTTCCATGACTCAAACACTGAACCACAGGTAGTCTTCGAGAAAGTCACCGTCGAACGAGTCACTCAGGACAACCGTCACCTTGTCTCCATCAGTGACTTAGGTGACAATAAAACTTACCGTTTCATGTTCCTTCAGAACGTACCCAACGCCCAGACAGGGCAAACTGAAACAAGAGACGACTCTTTCGACATTCAGAAAGAAGAAAACAAAACTCTCGCAGACACTCTCAACAAAGAAGTAGACAGGCTCTACTCAGGTAACACTCACAGCCGTAGAAACGAACAAATGGTTGTTGCTTACAACGCTGTCGAATACGGAGGCGGTATCTCCCAGTTCGCACAAGGTGACGTAATCCGAACCGCAGGTAACACGCCCCACATCGAAGACGACTGGGGTTTCACACCAGCAAATGTTCACACCATCTACCAGTACGGTCAAGAAGCTGAGAAGCTGGGCTTGCGTGAAGAAGAAACAGCTATTGTCATGCATGAATCCCTCATGAAGCATGAACACTTCAAACAGTACAGCTACGGTGATGAAGAGTATGATGAACAGCTTATTGGTTGCTGGTCAATCTACAACACTTACAAGAAAGCCTTGGAAAGAAACCCTCGTGCAGTTCACTAAAACCTAAGTTTTAGCACAAAAAGGAACCCCTCCAGTTGGAGGGGTTCCTTTTTGTGCTAACCAAGTACGTTTGCACCGCAAACAACAGAATTCTTATTACTTCTCTGCTGCTAATATAGCTCGGATGCTTTTAGATAACTGCTCAGCATACTCATAAACGTTGTTCGTGACTGCACCTAAATCAATTTTTACAGAATCTTCAACCCGAACAATCTTTCGGGCTTCCTGCTTCGCTTCAGCACTCACAACTGGTTGAGCAAGTTCCCTGAGGTTCACTGTCATCCGCTCAAGATGCCAATAACCCTCAGTGCTGATGGACCCAAAATCTTTCTGCTTGTTTCTCCGCAGCAAAGCCTTAGCCTCAGTCTTAGCTACTTGAGAAGCAGCCGAACCTTTCCTGCTGGGACAGTTTGGGTCAGTGCAAGCTGAAGGGTTCTTAGCCCGACATTTAGTTGAAGTAGTCATACTCTATTTCTAACAATGTCATTGCCAGCTGAAGGTTTCATGAAACCAACACTATCATGCATAAACGAACTGGTTGAACACCACTTCATCTTTGACATCAAACTTCACAACAGATGAAGTCATGTTCATGCGAGTCAAAGCTTTAGCTTCCAACACGTTCAGCTTGAACCCTAAATCAACAGTGAAACCTTTCACCAGAACATCACACACTTCTTCGCTCAGCTTCTTAGCATGCTGGCAGTTCAGAATTACATCCGTGGAATCTACTGGCACATCCAGCAGCAAACCTTTAGCCTCTTCAACAGTTTTCAACGAAGACGGCACAGTGACAACAAAAGAGTACATATTGCAAACCTAACCTAAATTTTCATCCAGAATATCATCAAAACCCCAAACCGATAACATTTGCACCACAAACCCTACAGAACCTGGTAAACTGAACACATGGACACTCTGCAAAGCAACGAACAAGCCCAAGCCCCAGTCCGACAAAGCATTCTTGGTCTGGTAGCACTCTACGCTGTAATCTACGTCATCCTTGGTGTCCTCGGTGCAGGAGGAGGAGCCTTCCTTGCAGGAGCTCTCCTCATTCCACTAATCCTCCTCGCCCCACTCTACGTCATTACAGTTGCCATCATCTCCATCTACAAACACCGAAAAGTGATTGCAGAAGCCAAAAACCAAATCCCTGCAGATGAATGGCAGTACACCCAACACCCAGCGTACTGGTTCAACGCCAAAGCCCAAACCAGAACCTTCGCCCACAACTTCCTACTCACCGCAGTAGGAATCGCCAGCCTAATCATTTACATCATCACCCAAGTCAACAATGTTGACGCAGACTGGCCAGACATTGCCCTCTGGGGAATTGGAACACTTGCAGTTGCAGGAAGTTACTACAGCATCATCGTCAACACTGGACTCATCTACAACAACCAACTCCGAACAGCAGAACGCCATGCATTCGTCACCCGCACAGGAGCCTGGAAGCTCATCCTCGCCAACCGAATCTGGTCATGGGGAATCTGGATAACAGGAGGAGCATTCGCCACCTTCGCCGTCCACGGAGCAGGCATCCTCTACTAACACTCCAAAACAGCTAACGCCACAGTCCCAACATGCAGACTGTGGCGTTAGCTGTTCCAGTTCAAAGAATCAGAACCCAGCTCTCCTACGGTTCCTCGGAGGATACACAAGCGAATCAACAGCAGAACCCAAACCCTGAACCGCCAAACCCAACACACTTGCCACCTCATTATGCAAAGGGTCACCCTCAGGCAAATCCAGCTCCTGAATACGCTTCAGAATTCTATCCCCCTCCGTCTGAACATGCTCCTGGACTCTCTCCAGACGAACAACACCCTGCTCATGATCCAAACCATCCCAACCAGCACGCAAATCTTTCGGCATCACCATAACAACAGTCCCTTTCAATAGACAGCTACACAGATCAGTTTATCAGCATGTGTTCCAACAGCTCAAAACTGTTCACAAACCTTCACCCTCAAAAACCGATACCTACACCATAACCAGGACAAAAGGAAACAGCATGGGGAAAATCGCAGTCACCGGTGGAACAGGATTCATCGGCAAACACTACATCGACACACTCCCACCAGAAAACACTGTCAT
>Ga0308157_10007310_pt1 | contig 12886 bp, 8 predicted proteins | sample PhyBR1_FD_201035 | JGI IMG/M metagenome (GOLD analysis project Ga0308157, IMG submission 201035) | Phyllosphere microbial communities from UC Gill Tract Community Farm, Albany, California, United States - DLSLB.R1 | ecosystem: Host-associated > Plants > Phyllosphere > Unclassified | place: USA...
CCAACATCCTGGCTGGCGCTTCGATCCACCTGGCCGACATCAAGCTGCCCATGGGCGTGACGTACGTCCCCCACGGCGGTGAAGACAACCCGCTGCTGGCTGCCGCCATCGTCAAGGGCGGCGCTGCTGCCGCCGACGAAGCCGAAGCCGCCGCTCCGGCCGCCTAAGTTCTGCGGGAAGGCCTTCGGGCTTTCCTTGCGGCTTATGCCCGAAACCCTGCGTGTGCATTTGCATGCGCAGGGTTTTTTGGTTTAAACACCCTCCATCATGTCTATTCCCATACGCCTCATCGTGGGATTGGGTAATCCCGGTCCCGACTACGAAACCACCCGGCACAACGCCGGCTTCTGGCTGGCCGACCACCTGGCGGACGACCTGCGCACTTCTTTTGCGCTGGAGAAATCTTTTTTCGGCATGGTGGCCAAGTCGCGCCTGGGCGCGGACAACGTGCTGCTGCTCAAGCCCATCACCTATATGAACAAATCCGGCCAGGCGGTCGGCGCGCTGGCCCGCTTCTACAAGCTGGAGCCGGAACAGGTGCTGGTGTTGCATGACGAACTGGATCTGCTGCCGGGCCAGGTCAAGCTCAAGCAGGGCGGTGGCCATGCGGGCCACAATGGCCTGAAGGACATCCAGGCCGTGCTGGGCAGCCCCAATTTCTGGCGCCTGCGCATCGGCATCGGCCATCCGCGCACGTTGAACCTGGTTCAGCAAGTGGCGGACTTCGTGCTGCATCCGCCGCGCCGCGAGGAACAGAAAGAGATCGAAGCCGTCATCGACCGTTGCCGCGCCGTCGTGCCGGCCATGCTGGCCGGCGATTTCGCGCTGGCCACGCGCCAGCTGCATAGCGGCAACGTCGCCTGATGTCCGTCAACCCGCAGTCCTCCTCCGGCGGCAAACTGCGCTTTCGTGGCGAGGTCGCGGACTTCTGGCGTTTCATCCGCCATCCGCGTCCCGTGGCGCGCTTGTCGGGGCGCTTCGCCGGCGGCGGCCTTGCCGCCGACTGGTGGCCGGGCATCGGTCCCGGGCGTTTGCTGGCGTGGGCCGGGCTGCTGTGGGCGCTGAACCTGTTCGCGCTGGGGCCGGTAGCCGTGATGGCGGCCGGCCTGGGAGGCGCGACCCACCGTATCGACCCGGCCAACCTGCCATGGCTGACCGCCGTGCTGTGGGCGCCGCTGGTCGAGGAAATGCTCTTTCGCTACGGCTTGCGCCGTCCACGGCAGGTGTTGTGGCTGGTGCCCGCCCTGATGCCCGTCGTGTTGTATGGCCCCAAGCTGTGGACAGGCCTGCTGCTGGCCGCTTTCGTGCTGCTGGCATGCTGGGGGACGCGCCAGCGCGCAGAGCCCCTGAAGGGCTGGGATACGACCTGGCGGCGCTATTACCTGAAGCAATTCGGCCTGGTGTTCCATCTGGTGGCGCTGACCTTTGCCGCCGTGCACCTGACGAACTTCGTCTACAGCAAGACGCCATACTGGCTGATGCCGCTGCTGGTGCTGCCGCAGTGGCTGACCGGCCTGGTGCTGGGCTGGATGCGCGTGCGGCGAGGCATCGGCGCGGCCATCCTGCTGCACGCCACCTTCAACGCCGGCCCCATTTTGATGATCTGGGCCGTCATGCGCTGGGCGCCCACCGCCGCCAGTTAGCGGGGCCGCATCCCCGGCGCGGCGGCAGGGCACCTGCCGCTTGCCGGGGTAAACTAGAACGTTAACGATCAATACCGTACTTACACAGGATTCCCATGGCTCTGCAATGCGGCATCGTCGGCCTGCCCAACGTTGGCAAATCGACACTTTTCAATGCTCTGACCCGCGCCGGCATCGCCGCCGAGAACTACCCGTTCTGCACCATCGAACCCAACGTCGGTGTGGTCGAGGTGCCGGATCCGCGTTTGCAGAAGCTGGCTGAAATCGTCAAGCCCGAACGCATCCTGTCCGCCACCGTCGAATTTGTCGACATCGCGGGCCTGGTCGCCGGTGCGAGCAAGGGCGAAGGCCTGGGCAACCAGTTCCTGTCGCACATCCGCGAAACCGACGCCATCGTCAACGTCGTGCGCTGCTTCGAAGACCCCAACGTGATCCACGTTGCCGGCAAGGTCGACCCCATCGCCGACATCGAAGTCATCGAGACCGAACTGGCGCTGGCTGACCTGCAGACCGCCGAAAAGGCTCTGCTGCGCCACCAGAAGACCGCGCGTTCCGGCGATAAGGAATCGCAGCGCATCGTGGCCGTGCTGGAAAAATGCATCGCCCAGCTGAACGAAGCCAAGCCGATCCGCGCGCTGGACCTGACGACGGAAGAACACGCCGACATCGCCCAGCTGTGCTTCATCACCGCCAAGCGCGCCATGTACGTGGGCAACGTGGCCGACGACGGCTTCACGAACAACCCGCTGCTGGACCGCCTGACCGAATTCGCCGCCGCGCGCAACGCGCCGGTCGTGGCCATCTGCGCCGCCATCGAATCCGAAATCGTGGACCTGGACGACGCCGATCGCCAAGCTTTCCTGTCCGACATGGGCATGGAAGAGCCGGGCCTGAACCGCCTGATCCGCGCCGCCTTCAAGCTGCTGGGCCTGCAAACCTACTTCACCGCCGGCGTGAAGGAAGTGCGCGCCTGGACGGTCGCCATCGGCGCCACCGCGCCGCAAGCGGCTGGCGTCATTCACACCGACTTCGAACGCGGCTTCATCCGCGCGCAGACGATCGCGTATGAAGACTTCATCACCTACAAGGGTGAGCAGGGCGCCAAGGAAGCGGGCAAGATGCGCGCGGAAGGCAAGGAATACATCGTGCAGGACGGCGATGTGATGAACTTCTTGTTCAACGTCTGATTTTTCCAACCCCACCGAGCGCTTGGCGCGCTCGTTGGGCTGAGCAGGCTCGAGCGAGCGAACGAATACAACTTGCCGGGGCGTGTGGCTATCGTCGAAAGCGGGTAATCGGACATCGAATGGGGTAGCCACGCTGTGGATTACCCCATTTGCCATTTATATAGATCAGCAGTCCGCGGTTGGTGTTGGCAATGCTCGTCCGGCGAGTGATATCACAAAATGATACATTCCCTGATCGACGCTTGATCGGGGTTAGGGCTTGGTGAGTGCACATCACGGATATTCTGAAGCTGAGTGGCATCCTGTTGGCTAGGGAGATTCATCCCCAAGGGTTTTGTAGCCCTACCTAGTTCACTGGCTGTCATGCCTCAGACGACAACGGTCGTTTGTTGCTGGCCCTTGAAATGCGTTCGAAGTCACAGCGGATCCGCTATGTTCGGTGGCCGCAATGTGTTCGCTCCTGATCTTGTTGCATGGGGTGCCTGGATACGTGTGGAACGGTTTTTCAGCTACAGGGAAACGCCAGCATGGAAGGAACTACCTCTTATGAATAAGCAGGCGCTCAGCGAGCGGGATATCTGCACCAAATTCATCACGCCGGCTGTGGAGAGGGCGGGGTGGGATGTTCTGACGCAAGTGCGAGAAGAGTTCCTGCTGACCAAGGGGCGCATCATCGTGCGCGGCAAACTGCACACACGTGGTCAGCACAAGCGCGCCGACTATGTGCTGTTCCACAAGCCCAACCTGCCCATTGCCATCATCGAAGCCAAGGATAACAAGCACGCCATCGGCTCGGGCATGCAACAGGCCCTCGGCTATGCCGAAATGCTGCAAGTGCCTTTCGTATTCAGCAGCAATGGCGATGGCTTCCTGTTCCATAACAAGATCGCCAAGGACGGTGTGATCGAGCGCGAATTGAGCCTGGATGAATTTCCCAGTGCCGATACGCTGTGGCAATGGTGGGCAGAGCATCAAGGGCTGAGCACGCAGCAACAGGCGTTGGTAGCCCAGGACTACTACAGCGATGGCAGTAACAAAACGCCCCGTTATTACCAGTTGCTCGCCATCAACAAAACCATCGAGGCGATTGCAAAAGAGCAGAAGCGTATTCTGCTGGTGATGGCCACGGGAACAGGCAAAACCTATACCGCCTTCCAGATCATTTGGCGGTTGTGGAAGTCACGTGCCAAGAAACGCATCCTGTTCCTGGCGGACCGCAACATCCTGGTCGATCAGACCATGACCAACGACTTCAAGCCGTTCGGCACGGCGATGACCAAGATCCAGAAGCGGCAGGCCAACAAGTCGTATGAGATCTACCTGTCGCTTTACCAGGCCGTCACCGGTAATGAAGAAGAGCGGAACATCTACAAGCAGTTCAGCCCGGAATTCTTCGATCTGATCGTGATCGACGAATGCCACCGGGGCAGCGCCGCCGAAGATTCGGCCTGGCGTGAGATCCTGACGTACTTCCATTCCGCCACCCAGATCGGTTTGACTGCTACGCCCAAGGAAACCAAGGACGTTTCCAACATCGACTACTTCGGCGAGCCCATCTACACCTACTCGCTACGCCAGGGCATAGACGATGGCTTTCTTGCACCCTACAAGGTGGTGCGCATTGACTTGGATAAAGACCTGACCGGCTGGCGTCCCGACAAGGGCATGCTCGACAAGTACGGCAACGAGATCGAAGACCGGATCTACAACCAGCGTGATTTCGACAAGACGCTGGTACTGGAACAGCGCACGCACGTGGTGGCGCGCAAGATCAGCGAGTACCTGAAAGCCAGCAACCGCTTCGACAAGACCATCGTCTTTTGCGACAACATCGACCATGCGGAGCGCATGCGCCAGGCGCTGGTCAACGAAAATGCCGACCTGGTAGCGCAGAACCACCGCTATATCGTGCGCATCACCGGCGACAATGAAGAAGGCAAGATGGAGTTGGACAACTTCATCTTCCCGGAAAGCAAATACCCCGTCATCGCGACCACTTCCAAGCTGATGACCACGGGCGTCGATGCCCAGACCTGCAAGCTCATCGTGCTGGATCAGCGCATCCAGTCCATGACCGAATTCAAGCAGATCATCGGCCGCGGAACACGCATCAACGAGGACTTTGACAAGTATTGGTTCACCATCCTCGATTTCAAGAAAGCGACCGAACTGTTCGCCGATCCGGCTTTCGACGGTGATCCAGTGCAAATCTATGAGCCCGACCCCGGCGAGCCACCGCTTCCTCCAGATGAAGAAGATGGGGAGGCGTCGCCTGACGATGAATTCACCTATCCCACGCCGGACGACATCACCCTTCCTCCTGGCGGTGTAGCCGAACCGCTGCCAGGTGAGGAAGGCAGCAGCGTGCGCCGTTACGTTGTCGCCAATGTCGAGGTCAAGGTTGTGGCCGAACGGGTGCAGTACTTCGACACCAACGGCAAGCTGATCACCGAGTCCCTGAAGGACTACACCCGCAACACCATGGCCAAGGAGTTCGCGTCGCTCGACGATTTTCTGCGCCATTGGAGCAAGGCCGAGAAGAAGCAGGCCATCATCGACGAGCTGGCCCATCAAGGGATCTTCTTCGAGGCTTTGGCCGACGAGGTGGACAAGCAATCCGGCAAGGATTTCGACCCCTTCGATCTGCTATGCCACGTAGCCTGGGATCAACCCCCTCTCACGCGCAAGGAGCGGGCCGAGCAGGTCAAGAAGCGCCATTACTTCGCCAAGTACGGCGAGCAAGCGCAGAAGGTGCTCGAAGCCCTGCTCGACAAGTATGCCGACGAAGGCGTGGCCGCCATTGAGGAAACGCAGATCCTCGCCATCGCCCCCTTCAACCGCCTGGGCACACCGATCGAATTGGTGCGTGCCTTTGGCGGCAAGACCCAATACCAACAGGCCGTGGGCGAACTCGAGCGTGAGCTCTACCGCGCCTGACCGGAACTAGACCCAGGAAGTATTCATGTCACTTGCAACTCTCATCAAAGCCATCCAGGACATCATGCGCAAGGATGTCGGTGTCGATGGCGATGCCCAGCGCATCAGCCAGATCTGCTGGCTGTTGTTCCTGAAGATCTTCGACGACAAGGAGCAGGAATGGGAACTCACCCTGTCTAGCTATCGCTCGCCGCTGCAAAGCCGCTTTCGGTGGAGCAACTGGGCCAAGAATCCGGAAGGTATGACCGGTGAAGAGTTGATCGACTTCGTCAACAACGACCTCTTTCCCTCCTTGAAACAGCTTGCCACCAAGGCGGGCGTGTCCGCGCAAGGCCGGGTGATCGGCTCGGTGTTCGAGGATGCCTACAACTACATGAAGTCCGGCACGCTGCTGCGCCAGGTGATCAACACCATTGAAGAGGACGTGGATTTCAACTCGTCCAGGGACCGGCACCTGTTCAACGACATCTACGAGAAAATCCTCGCCGACCTGCAGTCGGCCGGCAACGCGGGTGAATACTACACCCCGCGCGCGGTCACGCAGTTCATGGTCGATGTCCTCGACCCGAAACTCGGCGAGAGCATCCTCGACCCGGCCTGCGGCACGGGCGGCTTCCTGACCTGCGCCATCGAGCACCTCAGAAAGCAGGTCAAGACGCCAGATGACAACCGGCTGCTGCAAGAAAACATCCACGGCGTCGAGAAGAAGCCCCTGCCGCACATGCTGGCCATGACCAACATGATGCTGCACGGCATCGACGTGCCTACCCGCATCCGCCACGACAACACGCTTTCCCGCCCCTTCAAGGACTATGGCCCACGCGACCGGGTGGACATCATCATCACCAACCCACCGTTCGGCGGGATGGAAGAGGATGGAATCGAGAAGAACTTCCTCGCCAAGCACCAGACCCGCGAGACCGCCGACCTGTTCATGGCGTTGATCATGCACCTGCTCAGGCACGACACCGGCCGCGCCGCCGTGGTGCTGCCGGATGGCTTCCTGTTCGGCGAGGGGGTGAAAACCACGCTCAAGCGCGAACTGCTGGAAGAGTTCAACCTGCACACCATCGTGCGCCTACCCAAAGGCGTGTTCGCCCCCTATACCAGCATCGCCACCAACATCCTGTTCTTCGAGAAGGGCGGCCCCACAAGGGACGTGTGGTTCTTCGAACACTCCTACCCGGAAGGCTACAAGAGCTATTCCCGTTCCAAGCCGTTGACCATTGAGGAATTCGACCGCGAGAAAACCTGGTGGGGCGGCCCACAACGCAAGGGACGCAAGACCACCGAGCATGCCTGGAAGGTCTCGGCCAAGGATCTTGCCGCTCGCAACTACAACCTGGACTGCAAGAACCCGCACGAGGTGGCTGTCGAAGTTGGAGACCCAGACGCGTTGATGGCCGAATACCAGGACATCACCCGCCAGTTGCAGGCCGCCCAGCAGGCGCTGAAAACCGAACTGCTGGCCGCGCTCAAGGCCACCAGCGGGGGGGCGGAATGAGCGACAAGCCCGTCTCCCTCCTTCCAGCTCCGGAAGGCTACGCCAACTGGTTGGGCGAGCTGAAGAACCGCATCCACAGTGCCCAGCAGCGGGCCGCGCTGGCCGTCAACCGCGAGCTGGTACTGCTCTACTGGCAGATCGGCCGTGACATCCTGCAGCGGCAGGCCGAGCAGGGCTGGGGAGCCAAGGTCATCGAGCGGCTGGCGCACGACCTCAGGACAGCCTTTCCCGAGATGAAGGGCTTTTCCCGCGCCAACCTGATGTACATGCGCTCCTTCGCCGACGCCTGGCCGGACGCGGCAATTGTCCAACAGGCTGTTGGACAATTGCCCTGGGGCCACAACCTGGTGCTGCTGGCCAAGCTGAAGCAGTCAGAACAACGCCTGGCCTATGCTCAGCGCGCCGTGGAGAACGGCTGGTCACGCGCCACGCTGGAAATCCATATCGAATCCCGCCTGCTGGAGCGGGAAGGCCAGGCGATCACCAACTTCGCCGACCGTCTTCCCGCGCCAGGAACCGACCTGGCTCGGCAAGCCCTCAAGGATCCCTACCTGTTCGACTTCCTGGATGTTGGCAAGGAAGCCAACGAGCGGGAAATCGAGTCAGCGCTGGTCAAGCACATCACCCAGTTCTTGTTGGAACTGGGTGCAGGCTTTGCCTTCGTCGGCCGCCAGGTTCATCTGGAAGTCGGCGGTGACGACTTCTACATCGACCTGTTGTTCTACCACCTCAAGCTGCGCTGCTACGTGGTCATCGAACTGAAAGCCGAGAAGTTCAAACCAGAACACCTCGGCCAGTTGAGCTTCTACCTCACCGCCGTCGATATGCAGGTCAAGGCCGAACAGGACAACCCCACCATCGGCCTGTTGCTCTGCAAGAGCAAGAACACCGTGGTGGCCGAATACGCATTGCGCGACAAGACTCAGCCCATCGGCGTGGCGGAATACCAATTGATCGAATCCCTGCCTGAAGAACTACAAACCAGCCTGCCCAGCATCGAACAGATCGAGCGCGAACTGGGGGGTGAGCATGAATAAGCACACCGCCGAACTGCTGGAGAAGCACTTCGACACTGCCTTTGCTGCACCCAACGGCATCAAGAAACTGCGCGAGCTGATCCTGACGCTGGCCATGCAGGGCAAGCTGGTTCCGCAGGATCCGAACGAGCAGCCCGCCAGCGAACTGCTGCAAGAGATCGAAGCCGAGAAACAGCGGCTGGTGAAGGAAGCCAAGATCAAGAAGCCCAAGCCTCCACTGCCGGTGACGGAAGAGGAAAAGCCGTATGCATTGCCGCAGGAATGGGAGTGGGTGAGGCTCGGGGCGATCGCTTCGTATATCCAGCGAGGAAAGGGGCCAAGCTACGTAGATTTTTCGACCCACAGAGTCATATCGCAAAAGTGCGTGCGCTGGTATGGCCTTGACCTAGAACCGGCTCGATATATAGATCCAGAATCATTGGAGAAGTATGAGTCCCTACGTTTTCTGCAAGGGGGTGATTTACTTTGGAATTCCACTGGCACCGGAACGATCGGTCGGGCCTGCCTTGTTCCATATGATCTGAATGGCACAGAGCTTGTGGCAGACTCACACGTCACTATTGTTCGCGCTCTAAGTGTTAATAATCAATTCCTCTGGCGTTGGATTCAGAGCCCGTGGGTTCAAGCGGGCATCGAAACCGCTGCCTCGGGCACCACCAATCAGATTGAGCTCAATACATCTACTGTCATAAATCACTTAATTCCTTTGCCGCCTCTAGCAGAGCAAAAACGAATCGTCGCCAAAATCGACGAACTGATGGCGCGTTGCGATGAACTGGAAAAACTGCGTACTGCACAGCAGGGAGCGCGCCTGACCGTTCATGCCGCAGCTATCAAGCAACTGCTGAACATCGCCGAACCCGACCAGCACCAGCGCGCCCAGGCCTTCCTCGCTGAACACTTCGGCGAGCTCTACACCGTCAAGGAAAACGTCGCCGAACTGCGCAAGGCCATCCTGCAACTGGCGGTGATGGGCAAACTCGCTCAGCAAAACCCGGACGACCAGCCCGCCAGCGAACTACTGCAGGAAATCGAAGCCGAGAAACAGCGGCTGGTGAAGAAAGGCAAGATCAAGAAGCCCAAGCCAATACCTTCAATCGCTCAAGCAGATGAGCCATTTCCTGTTCCTGATAATTGGCGGTGGGTGAGGATCGCCGAGCTTGCGGAGTCTGTAGATTACGGAACATCACAGAAAACTTGTGATGATTCCTCACTTGTTCCTGTTTATCGAATGGGAAATATTGTCGATGGTCGATTGATAAACGAAGGATTCAAGTATATTTCGCCAAAAATCGACGAGCTGCCTCGCCTTTTTCTTCAACCAAACGATATTCTTTTTAATCGCACGAACAGCTATGAGCTGGTTGGAAAGTCGGCGCGATACACAGGCCATGCCGAGCAGGCGACATTTGCATCTTATCTGATAAGGGTCAGATTACTTGATGCGTTACTGAGTCCAGTCTTTATGAATTTGGCCATGAATGCTCCCTATTTCAGATCAACTCAAATCGAACCTGAAATTGTTCAGCAGTGTGGACAAGCGAATTTTAACGGTACAAAGCTTTCCCTTTGTGCTGTTCCTCTTCCGCCACTCGCTGAACAACATCGCATTGTCGCTCGCATCAATCAATTGATGGCTTTATGCGACTCACTAGAACAACAGATCAACGCGACAACTGACAAACAAACTGAATTGCTGAGCAATCTGATTCGTGCGCAATCGCAAGGAAGTACAGCGAAAGAACCCCAGCAAGCATCGCTTTCAACATCCCAAGTCTTTGACTTGGCTACCTACCGAGCCAACATAGGCTGCTATGCGTTCAGTAAACTCGCCAACGCCCAATACTTCGGCCGAACTGCTGCCGCCAAGATGATGTACTTGGCGCAAGCGCATGTTGGCCTGGATCTGGATATGAGACCCGAGCGTGAAGCTGCGGGGCCACTGGATACCTGGATTTATGATTTCGAGCGTCAAGGTCAAGGCAAGCGCTGGTTCGAGGTCAATGAAAAGACCTTGGCCAACGGCAGGAAAAAGACGGAATACCGCTGTTTGTTGGCGTTGTCGGAACCTGCGGCCAAAGCTGAATCGCTGATGTCATCCGGGCAGAAGGCTGAATTTGATCGTTTGATTTACGCCCTGGCAGACAAGAAGACCGAAGAGGTCGAAATCATCGCCACGCTTTTCGCCGTCTGGAATGATTTTCTGATCGACGGTGCTCAACCGACGGATGCGCAGATCATCTCCGATGTTCGCGAAAACTGGCATGAACGCAAAGCACGCTTCACCCCAGCCGAGCTTGGCCGATGGCTGGATTGGCTACGCAGAGAGAACATCATTCCTCGAGGACTGCCACCGAGAACCGTGCAGCAATCAAGATTGAACCTCAATCGATGATTTCTTGCACATGGTTGCCAAGATAAAAATGGATCCGAGTTGGTAAGGTCCCTACAAATGCTCAATGAACTGTTAAGCGAGGGGCGCAATGATCCTGGCGCTCAACGAAACCAAAGCCGTTCTGCTTAATAACGTGGCTATTGCCACGATGCTCAACGTCTGATTCCACCGAACGGAGCTTGCCCGCCTTGCAGGCGTAGGCAAGCTCCTTTGCTCGGCAGTTCCCGGCGCGGCCCTACTGCGGCACGATGCCGGCGGCGGTGACGATTTCTCGCCATTTCTGGCCTTCAGCCAGATTGAAGCGCGCGAAGTCCGCCGGACTCGACCCCACCGGCTTGGCCCCCATGCTCGCGTATTGGCTGATCACATTCGGCTGCTTGAGCGCCAGCGCCGCATGCTCGGCCAGTTTGGCCGTGATGGCGGGCGGCGTGCCTTTGGGCGCCCACAATCCATACCACGTGCTGATATCGAAACCAGGGAAACCGGATTCCGCCATGGTCGGAACATCCGGCAGTTCGGGCACGCGCTGCGAGACGGTGACGGCCAGCGCTCGCAGCTTGCCTGACTTGATGAACGGGGTGGCCGAAGGCATGGAGTCGAACATGAGCTGGATCTGCCCGCCCACCAGATCGGTCAGCGCGGGCGCGCTCCCTTTGTAGGGCACGTGCTGCATCGGCTGGCCCGTGCGGGTCTTGAAGGATTCCCCTGCCAATTGCTGCGCCGACGCGCTGCCCGCCGAGCCGAAATTGAGCGGCTGTGTCTTGCCCATCGCCACCAGGTCCTGCACGGTCTTTGCGGGGCTGGACTGCGGCACCACCAGCACCAGGGGCACGTCCGCCAACTGCGTGATGGGCGTGAAATCCTTGAACGCGTCGTGACGCATGGACCGGTAGATGTACGGGTTGATGACGTGCAGCGAAGCATTGGCCAGGAATGTGTAGCCGTCGGGTGCGGCGCGCGCCACCAGGTCCGCGCCGATCATGCCGCTGGCGCCGGGCCGGTTGTCCACGATGATGTTCTGGCCGATCGTCTTGGACATTTCGGCCGCCACGAGCCGCGACACGATGTCGGTGGGGCCGCCAGGCGGATACGGCACCACCATCGTGATTGGGCGGTTGGGATAGGCGTCGGCGGCGTCCGCCGGCATCGCGGCGGTCATGCCGGCGCAGGCCAGCGCCAGCACGGCAAGGCGGTTGAAGGCGGGCCGCGGCGCCTGGCGCGGGCTTAGGGCGTGGTCGCCGCAAGCGGCGGTGGGGGATTGCATGGGCTTGTCTCCGATATTATTTTGAGTGCCACTTTGCCCACGACCTGGCGGCTTTCCAGCGCTTCGAGCGCAGCGGCGAGTTCGGCGATCGGATAGACCGCCGTTACTGCGGGATGGATGCGCTTGCCGCGCGCCCATTCAAACAGGGTCGCCATGGCGCGCTGCATGGCAGGCGCATGGACCACGCGCTCGTCGGCGGGCGTCCAGCCCAGGTAGCGCCCGAAGAAAAAGCCGTGCAATGCAATATTCTTGACCAGCAGCAGGTTCAGCGGCGCTTGCGGCACGGTGCCGCTGGCAAAGCCCACGGACAGCATGCGGGCGTTCGCGGCGGCCGCGCGCACCCCGTACTCGAATGCCGTTCCCCCTACCGGATCGAACACGATGTCGGCGCCGCGGCCCTCGGTCAGCGCCTTGACCGCCGCCGCCATGTCGGCGTCCGCCAGCATCGCGTGGCTGGCGCCTGCCGCCAGCGCGGCTTGCCGCTTGGCCTCGGTGCTTGCGCAGGCGATGACGCGGGCGCCCAGCAGCGCGGCCAGTTCCACCGCGGCAAGACCCACGCCGGAGCCTGCGCCCAGCACCAGCACGGTTTCGCCGGGCTGCATGGCCGCGCGCCACAGCAAGCCGCAGTAAGCCGTGCCATAGGAGATGGGCACGGGTAGCGCGTGCAGCGGCTCCAGGCCGTCCGGGACGGCGTAGACGGTGTACTCGGGCAATGTCAGCCGTTCCGCATAACAGCCCCAGCGAGCCAGCGCCACCACGGTGTCGCCGGGGCGCAGCCGTGTCACCGCGCTGCCGCAGGCCAGCACTTGGCCGACGGCCTCGGTTCCGGGCACGAAGGGCATGGGCGGGCGGGTCTGGTAGCGGCCTTCGATCAGCAGTTTGGTGGCGTGGCTGACGCTGGCGTATTGCACCTGGATCA
>Ga0308157_10007313_pt1 | contig 12882 bp, 12 predicted proteins | sample PhyBR1_FD_201035 | JGI IMG/M metagenome (GOLD analysis project Ga0308157, IMG submission 201035) | Phyllosphere microbial communities from UC Gill Tract Community Farm, Albany, California, United States - DLSLB.R1 | ecosystem: Host-associated > Plants > Phyllosphere > Unclassified | place: USA...
GCTCGGGCGATGGCGAGCCGGGCGTAAAAACCATCTGGCTGGGCATGCAGCGCATCTTGGACTTTGCCGCTGGCGTCAGGTTCTCACGCGAGCTTCAGGTGGCAGGGAGTTGTGTATAACGAAATGCCCTTAGGGTCGTTACCTTCTGTAGGGCTAACATCTAGACCAGCTTGCCTACCCAGCTTGACTGCGTTGTCTATCAGGTCTTCATGCTTGGTATAGGAATCTATGGTTTTTCTTGCTGTACTCTTCCCGTTCATGAGTTTCCCTTTTAAGTATTTCGTTATAATTACGAAATCAATAATCGATCGCTGATGAATCCGCGCTTTCGAATGCATTTAAAACATCGGTATCCTTTAAAGAAACTCCTGCTCTACTTTGCAAATACAAGGCTTGCATCGCTCTAATTATATCATTGGGTGTGAGATTTTCTTTTTTTGTTACTAATTCCAAATTTGCGTAATCTGGCTTAACATTTGGGGCACAAAAATGGAGGATCGGATTAATAAGTTCTTTTATCTGACTTTGATTTAGTTGAGGGTTAATTTCCACTTTGTAAGAAAACCGCCTTTTGATTGCCAAATCCAGATGGCCAAGCATGTTGGTGGTGGCAGATATTATTGGTGGAAATGGAAACTCCTCAAGCATCAAGTCGTCCAACTGAATAATGAATGTACTTACTGCGCGCCTGACACCGGATGACTCATTGATCAGGTGTCGAGAGGATAGTAGAGAGTCCACTTCGTCTAACTGCAATAATACTTTTTTTCCGCAACTGGCTCTTTCCTTTATTGTCGCAAACAAACTTTCGATAGCCTTGGATGTTTCGCCCAAATCTTTGTGCACAAGTAAATCCAAACTTTCTCTGTAGTATTCAACGTTCCCATCATCAAGCTCGTGAGCAAGATTTCTAAGTAGCGTTGTTTTTCCTGTGCCAGGGGGGCCATACAGCAAAATTGTTGGCATAAATCGCAACATTTTCGAATGTGTAGGCCAATCCTCCGACCAAGCAAATTTACAAAAATTGCTAATATTTACTACTTGAATTTCGAGTCCGACTAAATTTTTGACAAATGTCTTAGACTCATTTTTTTTTGGTGAAAATAAGTACTCCATAAGATTTTCAATAAAAGACAATGTTTAAAAAATATTAAGATAATAATCTTGAAAAGGCAAAGCATTAATGCGCTTCACAGTTTACTAAAGATAGCAGAACACCCCGGGCTAAATGGCATTTAAATCAAACTCTTCCAGTTAAATCGCTTCATTGTACTTAGGATTACCGGTTAGGCGTGAGAGTGATAATAAAGGAACAGCGAAGTAGCCTGAAAAATGCAAATGGCTGCATCTGGTCAATTCTGTTGAAAAACTCAAATTGCTGACGGTAGCTCTCAAAAATTTCTAAGCTCGACCTTTCAAATCGCCCCAGAATCCCCGATCACCTTGCGAGCAAGGATCAAAGCACTCCCCCAAAAGTGCGCCAGAACTCAGTTCGGGAGTTTTTCAACAGAATCGGTCGATATCGGTCGCTCAAGCGCCGAAGATGACAGACCGCTTCCGCTGCATAGCGGAAGGCGGTTTTAGACTGAAAGCGGCTGTAGATCTTTTCAAGTTGGTCGCCGAGAAGCTGTCATTGAATCAATAAACTGACGATCCTCATTGTGAGGATGATTTCGATGATCTTAAAACAGGATAAAGCCGGTTGCGCTGGAGGCGATGGCACGGCGATACGGTTAATTCCGCAAATGCCAAGTTGTATAAAGTAATTCCATTTCTAAATCATTCGGGCATGCGAAGGCGAAGCGACATCAGTACAAATGTACGGCTAGCAAAGCCGACAAAGTGCATGGATAATTTAAAAATGGAATAAAACCGTATCTCCTACAGTTTTTGAGGGCGATACTCATCAACTTGAGTATATAAACGCCTAACGTGGTGGTTTAACTCCACCTTGACGCTTGATACCAAAGCCAATGCGGAATATGTCTGGCATGTTGAGTCGCTTATCTTCAGTTCGATAAAGAACAGCCAACTCAATTAAATCATCGACCAAGGCTTGTAAATCACCTTTGCGATTGGGGTCGCTGGTGTAGCGGCGAGGGGGAAGCCGTTGATTTTGAGCGGCAGCATGGAGAGAAGCGCGGATACAACTGTCTGTCCATGTCACCGTCAGTTGATCCATCGTCAACGGTACTATGGTGCCATTCAGTGCATCCAGTAATGGGCCAACCCAAGGATAATCTTCTTTAATCTCGCTAATTCTGATCTTTGAAGCCTCGACAACGCCTTGTTGGATACCCTCATAGTGCAAAGCGGTTGGATGGTCTGGATGTCTTTCACTTGTCCACTGAGCCGCTTTTTTGAAAGCTAGAAGAATACTTCGGGGACTGAGGCGGCCTTTTGCATCTGACAAATGTGTCGGAATCCATGTGAAGGTAAAGCCACGCTTGGCGTTGGTACCAACCCAAGGCCCCGCCAAGGCCTCAACGATACTTCGCAATGGCTGTTCTCTGGCTGTTAAACCGCGAGGGAGTGAATAGGTACCACTTACTTCTTGAAACTCTGACTGAGTTTTATCTGAAATTTCTTGGCGAAATGCAGCTCCAACTGAATCGGAATTAGCCAGATGCAGTAGGATTAGCCCGAATAAATCGTTGGGACGCCAGGTCAGGGTTTCTTTGCTGTGCAGCAACTTTGAGCTATCAGCAAACCGCCATATTTCATCATCCTCCTCCACCATGTCCGAGCGTAGAAAGAACTTGAATCGAATAGCGCGTCGCGTGCGGCATTCCAAACCGAGTTGCAGAGCCGACGAAAGTAAAATACGAATATGCGCCCAGTCTCCTGCCAGTTTGTCCAGGGAATCAAACAGCAGCAAAAATATTCTTCCATGAAGGGCCAAATCACGATCACACGCTGTCAAATAGTTATCCGCAGTGTCTCGGTTATCTCTAACCCACAGTGCTGCGGCATCTACGTTGTCATCGAAAGGCATTGGCTTTTGCAATACTCCCATTAGATGTCTGAGCAAAACAGAACGCCAAATATTATCTGCCGTGCATCCCTTTTCTAATAGTGATGCCACTCGTTTTGCGGTCGGAAAATCGTCATTATCCAAACTCATACCAAAACCAATTTTGACAATCAATTGATCTAATTTTTGGATGTTCGCAACGTCAGAAACGAGTTTTCGAGTGTCATTATCCAATAAGACCGCTGTCCAAAAGCTCTTGCCTGCACCACGCATGCCTTCGACAATGCTGACCTCTTGCAGTAGTGCTTTGTTATGCAGTGACGGGATATAAATTTCCGACGGCTGAGGTGGAACAAGATCCTCCTTGGCTGAGATCAAGGGTAAGTCGATTAGTGCTTGACGAATTTCAACGGCATTGAAAGCAAATTTCCGCTGTTGCATATTATGGCTACCCAATGGTTGTGTCATCTGGAAACAAACGTCCAGTTGCTCCGGCGAAAAAATCACCGAAAGCAGTCTCTATGACTCGCCACTCAGGGCGATTCTCACTTTGTATTAAATCAAAGCTTTTAACACGAGAGTCGAATTGAACGATTAAAGGATCATGAGGCGCATTGTCTTCCCCCAATTCAAAAACAACTGGCACTGGTTGATGGGATTTTTTCAGGTTTTCTTCTTCGTCGTTGGTCACTCCAACATCGTATAAAGCATTGCTCCAAACACTATAACAAGTGTCTGTAAAGCGGCGTTTAGCTGATTCGGTTGGTTCCAATTGCGCTCCAACCATTTTCAACCTCCAACGCAAGTCGGAATCGGCCATGCCAACAGCCACGCTGCGTGAATTGCTCAGATGTTCGAACAACTGACGATAGGCTTGCCAGCTCTGATAATCATCTCGTGCAAACAAGAATACTTCGGCACCCAAGCGAGTGACCGCAGCTGAACCGATATCGTGCAGTCCAGCACGGCTATCGAGCAATACCAAATCAGGACGATCTTGCAATTTTGACAGTTGCTGTAGCAGTACCAATAGGCGATCAGCTAATCCTAAAAACTGCCCTGTCTCGCTGGAAAATGTCGGCATGTAAATGCGTCCCAGCTTATTAATGTAGTCCTTTGTTTTTTTGCCAAATGCAGGCAACACACGAATTGTTCCAGGCTCATTGCGAGCTAAATCGCAATCGACCAGGCAGTCGCGCAATAACGATTCATCCGCCTGCCCAACCAATGCTTCAACAAGCCAATCTACTAAACCGTAATCAGGTAAGCGGTCTTCATCCAGCAATAATCCCGCCACACCTGGTGCCTCCAGATCCAGGTCAACAAGAACTATGTTTTTTCCAGCACGTGCAAGCGACCATGCCCACAACGCAAAAGCAGTTGTTCGCCCCACACCGCCTTTGATGCTGAACGCCACCGCAGTAGGTAGTGGTGAATGCTCTACCAAGGACGCACGTAGCCAATCCTGATTAGTTAACAAGCGATCTACCAACCAAACATTGTGCATATCAGGTATGCGAATACGGTCAGGTGAATCTATAACATCCGTTGGATCAATTAAATCACGGTTGGACAACAGCACCTGGCTTTCGCCTGGGCTATAGACACCCAAAGCTTGATGTAGTTGTTTAGCCAAATCATTCCAGCTAGCCACATCTGCAATCGCCTCATCAGGCATCACAACGGTCAATGCGCCGAAGGTATCACGTACCAAGATGATTTGTCTATTCGCAATCAAATGCTGCTCAAGAAGATGCAGCGCTGTAGAAATAACCTGATCGAATTGAATTCTTGTCATACATTCCTTTGACCGGATAAACTCACCGCCCCAAGCAGGCGACTCGTCATTTTTTTATGCGATGCCAGTGCTGCACTGGTTACTGCGCCATCTCCAAAATAGCGTTGATTTACATTCCAGTCTGAGAAGGCGTTGGCCACCTTAAGAATCGCAACCAATTGAGGATAAGACTTCTGCAAACTCTGGTGCGTCACCTTATCCCAAAGAGAATTAATATGTTCCTTATATGCTGAGTTCAAAACTCCAGATGCTGAAAAAGCGGGTAATGCAACTAATGCTTTTTTAATTGCACATTCAGCAGCAAAACCATAATGATGATCTGCATTCTCTACGCGACTTTCACGTTCAAGCAATTCAGCGTCTTTCCAATGTCTGACAGCAGCGCTGGAGTAATTTTCCATTTCAACCGATCTTTTGCTATTTTTTGATTGCGGAGGTACAGGCGCATTGATTTTAAGTGTGTGAAGTAACGACAATTCACTCTGATGCCGGCAACGCCAAAAAATCTTTTTTCCGATGCCCTGCTAAGGTCAATGCTCCCACTGGTATAGCCGATGACGACTTGATTTCTGGGTATCGACCCTGAGAAGGCGAAGTTGTTGGTCCAGCAACGCGGCCAATTTGCCCTCCGAAAGGCACTGCTGGTTGCCAAAAAGGCCTTGCATGACATTGTCAAGGACCGGTTTGAAACGTTTGACTGCGCGGGTGTAGACAGCAAGATAAAGCCGGTGGCGCTGAAGACAATGGCCAAGCATTAGGGTTGCGTGAGCGGCTTTAGACTGGAACGAAATTTGGCTGCGACATAGCGGGTATTCGTTACCGTCGGCTTCCGCTGCATTGCCGAAGTAACTCCTCCATCGTAGCTTTTCAATTCAAATGGCAGCCCTTAAAAAACTTTGACTCTCGGCCCAGGAAAAAGAGCTGCAATTTCCAAAAATCCTTATCTTTCCAAGCTTTGTGACGACCTCAGCTTGAGTCGGGACGCAATTGCAGGCGATTTTTAAATAAAGCGCTGCCCTATCGGCGGCTGCCTATCTCGACATTGGTACCCAGGTGCGCGGGCCAAAGGCGGCGCGCTGGGCCTTCAGGTGCGCCCCGTCAATGCAGGCGGCCAAGCGCTCGAGGTCACGCGCTGCTACGCCCAGCGCTGCAAAGTGCACCTGCCAGCCGTTGACCTCGCCCACGATGCCCCGGATCAGCTGGCTCGCTGCGTCTTTGGTAAGGCCAAAGGCGTGCACCTCGGTCAAGGCGTTTTCCAGGCACGCGCGGCCCCCTTGCCTGCCCACCGCCAACTGCTGGCACCCTACGCCCTGACCTGAGGGCACGACGTCATAGGCCGGCGCCAGGACGTAAAAGCCCCCTGCGCTGCGCACCAGGGCGTGGTTCTTTTCGTGATCGTCCGTGTTGTCCACGAGGATGTTGAACACCATGCGGCAGAACACTTCGCGCTGCTGCGCCCGGATCGCGCGGGCCGGCGCCAGGCGCCGCAGGCTCTGGGCGAGCGCAGGGTAGCCGGGCGGGGCGCTGCAGGCGCGCAGCACCGTGGCGCCCGAGAGCACATGCAGGCGCTGGGCGCCCAGGCGATCAAAGCGCCGCGCGGCCAGGGCGTGGGTGCCTCCTGGCAAGGGCAGCGCCCGCGTGAAGGCGACTTCGATGCCGCAGCGCGCGCCCAAGCATAGCGTGGCGTGCTCGATGAGGGCAGTGTCGATCGCATGGTCCGGGTAGAACTTCACCAGGTACGCCTGGCCCTCGATTGCCAGGAGGCCCTTGGGCTGCGCCCCGCCAAAGGAGGCGCCCGGCCCCAAGAGCCGGGCCTGGGCAGCGCTGAGCGGCTCGCCGGCCCGCACGGCCGCAGTGGCGCGCTGCAGCGCGGCCAGCGCTGCGGCGCTGCAGCTGCGCACCCCAGCGCTGCCGATGCCCCCGGGCCGGTAGCGGCCCGCGCCAAGCGAGACGCCCAGCGCCCCGAAGCGGCTTGGGGCCCCGAAGTACAGCAGCTCCAGCACCGACAGGCGCCCCGGGCGGTACAGGGCTCGGATGAGCTGCTCGCCCCAGCGGTCCGGGCGCGCGTCGTCCACGGCGCCGGCGGCGGTGTCCCGCTCTGCGGGCACGAACGCGCCCGGCCGCAAGGGCAGGTCCGGGCTCAGGGCAAAGCCGCGGGCGAGCCAGGTGGGGTCATACGCCAGCGCAACCTTGCGTCGGCCTTGCACCAGGTGCAGCTGGCCCACCAGGAGGGGGCGGCCCTGCGTTTGGCCCAGCCACCACAGGGCCATGGCGTCCTGGGGCGCGTAAGGCTCAAGCATGGCCCTTGGGGGCCTTGGGGGCCTTGGTGCCTTTGCGCTGCAGGGCCAGCACCTCCTGGGCTAAAGCCTGGGCGTCGTTCGCAGGCGCGGCCAGGTCCTCAAGCGCGGCGTGCCGGTCCATGAGCCACAGGGCCGCAGCGTACACACCGATGCCCACGCTGGGCGCGCCGCGCTCCATGGCGAGCAAGGTCGGCACCGACACGTCCAGGCGCAGCGCCCAGGCGCGCAGCGACTGCCCGCGGCGCAGGCGCGCCAAGCGCAGGTTCGCCCCCAGCACGGCCAGCGCGGCCGAGGCGCCGCCAGGAAGGCTATAGGAGGCTTGGGCGGCTCGTGGCATGCATCAAGGCTACACGAAATCAAGCATTTGTGCATTTTTGCTTGCACAGTAACACGGCACATGGTGTCCCGTGTTTGGTATGTCCAGACATCAATGCTTCAAGGCATTGACGACTTGTTCCGAGTGAGCTCAAACTTTTGATCATTTCACCGTTTTCGGACAAGCAAGCTTACGGCCTTCAGCGAGGTACTTTTAAAAGTGCCTGCACCCAGGTTAGACCATGGCACCTTGACGAGGTGCTCGGATACCTGCAAGTGCTCTTTTAGGACGCCTCTACTTACCCCAGCGAAACAGCAGCGCCGGATCCATGAGCTCGTGCACCGGCGTGCCGTAGCGCGAGTATTTGGCGCCCTCGGCAGTTTCGTAGATCTCTATGCCCTGCCCGCTTGGCGCCGACGGCTCCTGGGCCAGCCACAGGGCGCCCAAGGGCTCCATCTTCCAGCTGCCCGAGCCGTTGACGTGCCCGGGCGTCATGAGCAGGAGCGCCTCGATCTCGATGAGGCCCCGCTCGTGCTGGGCAATGCGGCGCTGCACGTCCTCCGTGAGGCTGAGCAGCTCGGTGGTGCCCACCATCACGGGCGGCTCGTTTCGCTCAGAAGGCGCGCCCTTGTCCCGCGCGTCGTGGCAAAACGAGAGCAGGAACCACGGCACATTGAGCGCCAGCTGCGCCGACGTCCAGTACGTGCGGCCCTTGTCTTCGGCCAGGCGGGAAAAAGAAGAGCGGTCAGCGACTTGGGAGCAGAACATGGACAGGTGTGCCTTGTAGGTGAGTGGACGTGACGCAAAGAAAACGCAGACGGGAAAGCCAAAGAAGGAATCATTGAATGTCCAAATGAGTCCTATAGATTGTAGCGCTATAGGACTCAGTACAGGGTAATCGGGCCGCATGGACTCCACCCAACACCCTGCCCATCAGTTCCCCCAGGCCTTGAAGCGCGCCCGCCTGGCCCTTGGTCTGCCCCAGGAGGCCTTCAGCCTGGCCTCCAGCCGCACCTACGTGAGCACCCTGGAGCGCGGCCTCAAGAGCCCGACGCTGAGCAAGGTCGACGCCCTGGCGCAGGTGCTGGGCCTGCACCCGCTCACGCTCTTGACGCTGGCCTACCTGCCAGACGGCCAGCCCGAGGCAGCGCAAGCGCTGGCGCAGCAGGTGGCCCGGGAAGTGCGCCTGGTGCTGGACAAGGCCGGGCGCTGAGGCTCAGACCAAGGCCAAGGGCGAAGCTTCTTTCTCGCTTTTTTTGCTTCTCAGCCGCTAGCGCGCCTGGCACGCAAGGTAGCCGGCCTTGAGCGCCCGCGCGTCGGCCAGGGCGTGGTGCGCAGGCCACGCTTCGCAGTAAACGCCCAGCTGGGCCTGCTCAAAGAGCGCTTGAGCCGTTATGCGGCTGTCCAGGTAGAGCCTTCCCCCCACGTTGGCCGGGGGCGCTTGGTGCCCACCGCCCAGCCAGGCCTGGGCCAGCAGCAGCCAGTCGCGCTCGGAATCAAAGACGAGCGTGGCTTCCTCTGGCAGCGCTTCGAACCACTGGCGCACCCGGGCTGCCAGCTGCCCAGCGCTGCACGCCGCGCCCGGCACGCGCCCGAGCAAGGGCAGCACGGCGCTGCGCACGAAGTCGGTGCACTGGTCTTCTCGGTAATCGGTGCGCTCGGCATAGAACTCGCGCCCGTCCTCGGCCACGAGCGCGATGCTGATGAGGCCCAGCTGGACGAAGTCCGTGAATTCGGTGTCAAGAAAAACGAGCATGGTTGGGCCTTTAGCGCCCCACTCCCTGGCCGGGCTTGCGCCGGGCTTGGTCTTGCATCGCCTCGCGCTGCTCGCCCACCGTGATGCGCGTGCCCGCGCGCCCCTGGCTGATCTCCACCAGGTTCCCCCTGGCAAAGCGCTCAAAGCCTTGCGCCAAGCCGTCATACTCGATAAGCGCCCTTGCCAGCGCCTCCGTGCGGTACACCTTGATCTCCCGCCCGATCGACACCGCCACAAACGCCGCGTTGCTCCCCAGGCTCGCGCCGCTCACGGCCCGCTCGTAGTCGTCCTTGCTGGCTTGCACCACGGGCCGGCTGTGCAGCGCGCTCCCCGCGCCGGCCTCGGCCTTTGCCTGGGCAACCTGGCGCTCGATATCCGCCAGCTGCGCGCCTTCCGAAAGCACATCTTCTTCGGCAGCCTCTTCCCTAGCCTTTTCCGCGTCCACAGTTTTCACTTCACTGCGCTTGGCCAGCGCCGTATCAACAACGCGCGCCTTCACGGTCGCCGCCTCCTGCACCGGACCAGGCGCCAACGCAGCCTTGGGCATGGGCGCTGCCCGCCCGGCCGCCGCCCTGTCAGCCTCGTCACGCTGGGCTTGGTATTTTTGCGCCTGCAGCCGCACCCTTAGCTGCTCCAGCGCAGGGTCTGAGAACCGGCACGTCAGCCCGCTCTCCACCGCCACGGCGACCGCGCTGTGCTGAAACGCCAGCGAGCCGGTAAGCGTCAGCACGTTGCCAAACTTCTGCTCGGCCAGCGCCAGCGCCGCAGCCATCCCCCGGCTTGACGCCACATCCAGCACCGCGATGCTGCGCCCCTCGTCCCGAAACACATCCGCCCCCTGCAGCCGGTACGTGACGTGCTGCCGTGCATCCACCGTGTGCGTCAGCAGGCGCAGCGTCTGCGCCACCGCTGCCACCACCGTAAGTGGCTTGCTAATGATGTCCCGCTGCTCAGCCGCTGGCACGATAGCGACCCCCATGATCTGCACCGCTTCCTTCCACTGCCTGTACATGGGCATCGGCTTGTAGCGTGCCTGCAGCGCCTTGCGTTCCGCTTTGTGTTGCTCTGCCAACTCCAGTTTCTGCGCCGCCTGCTGCGCGGCCAGCACGCTTTGCATCGCGTTGCGCAGCACGCCTTGGCCCTGCCAGCTCCGCGCAAGCACCGCCTGGCGTTCGGCCCGCAGCCTAGCCTGAAGTGCCGCACGTTCTTCACCGTGGCGCTTTCGCAGCGCCAGCGTCTCTGCGTTCTTGGCCGCCTTGCGCGCATCCCGGATGACCAGGTACTCCGCCCAGCCGCTCTGCCCGGCCCGCATGGGCTGGGCAGCAAGCCTCGCTCGGGCGGGTAGGTTTGGTGAACGTTCTTCGCCGCCCTTGCCATCCTTTCCAGCTCGATGCCCTTCGCCAGCACCAAGCTGCCCGCCATCGACACCCGTTTGCACCGCCCCCTGGTACGCACCCAGCCGCTTTTGCAGCGCCCCCAGCGACGCCTGGCGGTCCACGCTGCTCGCCTTGACCGCCACCTCGCCCACGTACAGGATCGCCCCCGACCCCTTGCGCTCGTAGCGCATGCCCGCTTGAGCCAGCTTGCCGTGCAGCTCGCCCCAGGAAGTCGCTGCCCCAATGATCAAGGCGCCCTGCTCGATCCCAATGCGCTGGGCCGATTTCTCCCCGGTCTGCACTTCCATGTCCTGCGCCAAAGCCGTGGGCCGCTTGGCCTTGTCGCGGGCCGTGAAGATCTTCGGCCGCTTCGTGGCCCCGTCCATCACCAGCTCGGCTTTCTCGTTCGTGCGGTAGCGCGCCGCCTCCAGGCTCTTCCAGCCCTGAAGTTTTTCCACGATCGCCGCCACCTGCTGGCCCGTCTCCTTGTAAAAGCCCTGGTTGATCTTGATGACCTTGAGCGTCTGCGGATGCACCCGGTTCACCACCACATGCAGGTGCCGGCAGTGCGTGTCGTCGTGCAGCGCAAACACGTGCTGGTGCCCCGCCAGGCCGCTTTGCCGCATCAATACCTCGACCGCTTCGCGCGCCTGCGCAATGCTCGGCTTTTCATCTTCCGGCCAGCTGATCGTCCAGTGGTCCACCGGATCCTGGCTCCTCACCGCTTCCTGCGCCAGGGCGATCATCTCCATGACCTGCGCGCCAGGCGCATCGGTGATGAAGTTCAGCGCTTCCCAGTGGATGCACTTTTCCAGCCCGCCCCCCGCCCCGGGTGCGGTGATGTAGCGCACCAGCTCCCGGATGCGCGCCGCCTTGGCCGCAGACTTCTTCGGATTCTCGATTTTCTTGACGATCATGGCGTGCCCTTCATTGGCTCTCTGAAGAGCTCAGTGCTTGCGGCTGATTGCCTTGATCGCCTCGCTGATCAGGCCAATCGCCGCGGCCGTGTCCGCGCTGTATGCCCCGCCGCTTTCGTTGTGCACGGTCTTGAGCATCCCCGTCAGCCGGTTCAGGTGTTTGATGGTCACCAGGTCCGCATGCGCGACGATCGGGCGGCCGAAATACCGCGCCCGCACCAATGCAGACATCGACAGGCCCGCGATGTCCGCCTCCAGCCGCAGCCGCTCCTTTTCCTTGGCCGTCAGCCGCACGTTCACCACCGCGTCCAGTTCGTCGTCACCGAGTTTTTCAAAGACCAAGACTATTGCTCCTGCAGGTTGGTGGGTGCCGCTGGGCTGCTGGCTTTCGCTGGCCGGCTGTTGGCTGTTGGCGGGTCAAGGGCGCAGCGCCTTGCAAGACTGAGTCCCCACGTGAGAAGCGCAGCGCCGAATGGGGGGACGTCCTTTGTCATACACATGCAGGCTCCGCCTGCATGTGTATGACAAAGGCCATCTTGTATCAAAGTAATTTACGTCTCCGCTCCTATTTTGCTTGAAGTTTTCCTTGAACGCAAAGAGATTGCAATAATTTGTATCTGCTGGTATTCTGTGCAAACAATTCGTGATGAGAAATCATCAACAGTCATCTAAAAACTTTCATAAAACATGATCATGCCTCCCAGCAAACCCAAGCTCCAGCGCGCATTCGACGTGGCCGAGTTTTCCGCCAAAGCCCGTCAGTCGCTTTTGAAATTGAAAGAAACTCAGCAGCCCGGTCAACACTCGCTCGGCAGCAAGAGCGACGTGTTGAACGCGGTCAGGAACGAGATCAAACAGCTCATGGAAGAAGGCTACACGGCCCGCCAGATCGCCGAGGCTTTCAGCAGCGACGTGTTTGGCATCCTCCCAAAAAGCATCACTGAGATTGTGGAAGGAAAGAAAAAAGCGCCTGTCAAACGCCCCGCCAAAAAAGAAGCGCCTTCAGCCAGACCAGCGCCCAGGTCAGTCGCTGGCACGCCGCCGGTCAATACAAATAAAACGGTGCCTGCCAGTGCAGGATCGATCGTTATCACCGAAGACTCGGAAGACCTGTGATGAACAAGATCATTCTCGTGGGCGGCGGCAAGGGTGGCGTCGGCAAGTCAACCGTCGTCTTCTCTGTTGTGGACCTCCTGCTGTCGCACGGCGAAAAGGTGGTTCTGGTCGAATCGGACGACAGCAACCCCGACACCTACAAGGCGCTGGGCAAGCTCGTCACCGGCGAGCTGTGCAACCTGGACAGGGAAGAAGGCTTCATCAAGCTCGGCAGCATCATTGAAGCCCACCCGGATGCCTGCATCGTGGTCAACACGGCAGCGCGCGCCACCGGCTCCATTGTCGAGCATGGCGGCATCCTGGCCGATGTCGCCCGCGAGCTCGGCCGT
>Ga0308157_10007314_pt1 | contig 12881 bp, 7 predicted proteins | sample PhyBR1_FD_201035 | JGI IMG/M metagenome (GOLD analysis project Ga0308157, IMG submission 201035) | Phyllosphere microbial communities from UC Gill Tract Community Farm, Albany, California, United States - DLSLB.R1 | ecosystem: Host-associated > Plants > Phyllosphere > Unclassified | place: USA...
GAACTGTTGATGTTTTAATTAACAATGCCGGTATTACTAAAGACAATTTGTTGATGAGAATGAGCGAAGCCGACTTTGACAATGTAATGGATGTGAACTTAAAATCGGTTTTTAACATGACCAAAGCCGTGCAAAAAACCATGCTTAAAACAAGAAACGGTGTTATTATTAACATGAGTTCTGTTGTTGGTGTAAAAGGAAATGCAGGTCAGGCAAATTACGCTGCATCAAAAGCCGGAATTATTGGTTTTTCAAAATCGGTAGCATTAGAATTAGGTTCAAGAAACATTCGTTGTAATGTGGTTGCTCCAGGATTTATCGAAACTGAAATGACTGCAAAATTAGGAGAAGAAACCGTTAAAGGATGGACAGATGCTATTCCGTTAAAACGTGGTGGAACTCCAGAAGATATCGCAAATGCATGTGTATTCTTATCATCAGATTTAGCGACCTACATTACCGGACAAGTTATAAATGTTGATGGCGGAATGCTAACATAATATATCAAAACCTTCTTTTATAGAAGGTTTTTTTATTTTTAAGCTGTTCTTTAAATTCTTATTACAGCATTTTTTAGTACATTTAATATAAAAGATTATACCATGAAAAAGATACAGTTAATATGTTTTGCTATTTTAATAGCATTCGCAAGTTCGTGTAAAAGCAAGCAAACAACAGTCGATAATACTTCTTCTGCAAAAAAGTTCAATGAAAAAACGTTTGATCCATATTTTAAAGGATTAGGAACGGAACCTTTTTGGAACATTGAAATGAGCGATGATTTTATTGTTTATAAAGATATTGATGGAAAATCAGAAGTTTTTCCAGTGAATAGTATCGATAAAGCGCAAGATGCAAATGTTCAATTGATCAGATCTGAAAGTGGTAAACAACAAATACGAGTTACCATTAGTAAAAAATCTTGTTCAGATGGAATGTCAGACACCGAATTTGATTATAAAACCGAAGTTTCTATCATTAACAACGAAAAGGAATTGAAGTTAAACGGCTGTGGTAATTACATCATACCTTTAAAACTTCAAGGTAAATGGAATTTAACTAGTTTTAATGGGGCAGAAATACCGCAAGACAAATATCTTAAAACACCTTATTTACAGTTTGAAAACGAAGAAAAGCATGTAAACGGAAACGCAAGTTGCAATGGTTTTAACGGATCTGTATTCTTTGATAACCAATACATTCGTTTTTCAAAATTAGCCGTAACACGTATGATGTGTGTGCACGAAAATATGGAACAGGAATTTTTAAAAGAAATTGCAACCATTACAAATTATAAAATTATTGATAACGAACTGCATCTTTATAAAAGCGACGAACTAAAAATGATTTTTAAGAAAGAATAATAAAAAAAGAAGACTTAAAGTCTTCTTTTTTTATGAATTTTATTTAGTGTCAAATTGATTTTTTTGATCTTTATGTTTCCAGCGTTTGTGCGTCCAAAAGTAATATTCTGGTTTCGCCTTAATCTGTTCTTCTATCTTATCTAAAAATATTCTGGTTGGTTTATATTTTGGCTCGTTTTTAATATCATCGGTAATTTCAGAAAAAGTAGCTTCGTAATATCCGCGTTTTATTTTATCAACCTTTAAATACAAAATATTCATATTTAGTTTTCTAGCCAAGGCTTCAGCACCCATGTGAACAGGAACTTCAATGCCCATAAAATTTTCCCAATGAAGATTTGGTCGTAACAGCGGTGATTGATCGCTTAAAAACAAATAAGTTCCATACAAACCTTTTGCCTGATTTTCACGAATAACGCCTGTTGTATGATGTGTATCAATCAATTCAGCATTAAAACGTGAACGAATATCTCTGAAAAGTTTATCAAAATGCTTGTTTTTTAATGCTTTATAAATACCATAACCTTTAAAATGCACAAGCAAACCTAAGCTGTTAATCCATTCCCAATTGCCGTAATGTGGCAACATAATGATAATACTTTTCTGCTTTGCTTCGTAAGCCTTCATTAAATCAATGTTGGTATAAACAAAGCGTTTATCTAATTCTTTTGGAGAAATGGTAATGGTTTTTATCATTTCAAGAAACAAATCGCATAAATGCACATAAAATTTCTTTTCGATTTCCTTTCTTTCGGCAGGCGATAATTGTGGAAAAGTTAGTTCTAAATTGTATCGAACCGTTTTAACGCGGTACTTTATAACTTTATATATCAGAAAATAAAAAATGTTCGAAAGCAAATATAAAACTCGAAACGGCAGTATAGACACGCACCATAGCAAAGCATATATAATGATAAATAAAAGATATTTCATTAAAGAAATTTTTGCAAAGATAAAGTTATCCGTTTATTAACAATAATTATTTAAAATGTTTTAACAGCGAATCTTTATAACTTGCAGAAACCTCTACTTCGGTATCGTTCAATAAAGTAACAAATCCGCCCGAACCTTTATGGTACGATTTAATAAACTGCGTATTTACAATATGCGATTTATGAATGCGAACGAACTGTTTTGGCAGAATATCTTCGAAGTGCTTTAAAAATCTGCACACCATAAAATCTTTACCGTCTGTTGTGTAAACGTTGGTAAAATTACCGTTTCCTTTTAATCGAACAACCTCTTTAACGGTAACCACATCAAACCCTTCCAACGTTGGCAAAACCAATTGTTGCTGATCTGTTGAATGATGCAGGTTGTGCATCACCATTTGGTTGTGGTTAAAATATGTTTCTTTCTGCAGATTTTCTACAACTTTATTTACTGCAACAATTAACTCTTCGATATTTACTGGTTTTAACAAATAATAAGCTGCGCTGATATTTAAAGCCTGAATGGCATATTGCGTAAAAGCAGTTACAAATATTGTTTGAAAATTAATGTGTTTGCAGGCATCTAAAACGTCAAAAGCATTGGCGAAAGGCATTTCAACGTCTAAAAAAACCAATTGCGGATTGGTGTTTTTTATCAGTTCGATACCATCGGTACCATTAAAAGCCGTGCCGATAATTGCTACCTGCGGACAATATTTCTGAAGATACGATTGCAACGCTTTCTGCGCCGCCGATTCGTCTTCAATAATAACCGTTTTAATTTTTTGCTGCCACATTATAAATTAGTGTTTTTCCATGAAATAATAACGCGCGTACCCGAATTATCGGTTGTGTTTAGAACTTCGGTTCGGTATTCTATCGCACAATTAAAAAGCTTGTTCAACGTTTCTATACGCTCCATGGTATTTTTTATACCACGCGAATCATACGTTTGCTGATGCACCGTTTTTATTGCCTTACTCGCCTCTACTCCAATTCCGTTGTCTTCAATCACTGCTTCTACTCTATCACTATTTTTTTGGATCGATACAATCAGTAAACCTTTCTCTTTTTTGTAACGCAAACCGTGCCAAATAGCATTTTCTATAAACGGTTGCAACAACATATTAGGAACTTTTGTTTGATTATGATCCAAATTTTCATCAATCGATATTTTAAACTGAAACTGATCTTCAAAACGCAAATGTTCTAACGAAATATAATGTTGCAATGCTTCTTTTTCTTCGTGCAACGTTACAAAATCTTTGTTTGATGCATTCATAACATTCCGCATTAATGTCGCATATTTTGTCAGATAATTATTCGCTGCAATTTCATCGTTCGATGCTATAAACTGGTTGACGCTGTTTAACGAATTAAACACAAAATGCGGATTCATTTCCCTGCGAAGCGATTGTAACTGCACCTGCAAATTTTTCTTTTTTAATCGCTTTAAAGTAAAAAATATTGCCAAAACCGCCAAGAACAACACACTTAATAAGATCAACAAAACAGTATTAAACTTTTTAGATTTGTTATATAAAACCGTTTGTGTTTCTTTTTCTTTTTCCAATAACGAAATACGTTGCGAAATTTCGTTGAACAGTTTATTTTGCATTAACAAGCTGTCGTTATTTACCAAATTCCATGCGCGCTGCATAAAAATCTGCGCATATTCATTGGCTTTCACGATATTTCCCGTTTGCAGATAATAATTATAAAGCTTGTTATTTAAAGCACTTACCCATTTTGTGTTAGAAACTTCGTAGGCTTTTTGTAAAGATGCTTCTAAACTTTGCAACGCCTTTTCGGTATTATTTTCTTTAAAATAATAGTCGGACAATTTTTGCTGTAAATCAAAATAATTATCCCAATCTTTTATATTGTATGCTTTTTCACTGCTTTCTTCTAATATCTTAATCGCCGTTTTTAAACTGTCGGTCGATGCATAAATAAATGCCAATTTGGTAGCCGCATCTTTTTTAACATCATCATTTGTGGTTGTTTTTGCTACTTTTTTTAAATCGGAAATTGCTGCGAGCGTATCTTTATTAGCAAGCGATAGTTTTGCTCGTTGCTGATAGGTTTGTGCGACTTCTTCTTTTTTGTTCGATTCTTCTAAAATTCGGATATTATCATTTAAAAGATCGGCTTGTTTAGATGCATTGGAATTATTTCGAACCCTGCTTAAATCGTTCGAATTTAATTGTCGTTCCTGTACATTTGTCGATTTATCCTGTGCCTGTGAAAAATACGAAGTTGCTAGTGGAATATTATTCAAAGCCTCGTTATTAATGGCTATTTTTCGTAATACTTCGGCTTGTTTATCGTTGTCTTTTAAATCTTTATAAATACTTAAGGCGCGCTGATAATAAGAATTAGACAACGTATATTGTTTAGATGCCGAATACTGATTTCCCAAATTTGTGTATTGCGCAGCAGTTTCTAAAGGATTATCATCCTTAATTGCTTTTTCAGCTTTTTTAAGACTGCCGACTTTAGATTCTTTAACCGATTTATCTTTGGGTTCCTGCTGGGCAATTCCCGAAAAACAAAACAGCATTAAAAAACACCAACTAAAAAAAATACGCATTACTCATAATTTATAACACAAAGAAAATCAATATATTTTAAACTTCAACTTGTTTTACCAAGTCATAAATGCATTTCACCAAGTTTGGTTAAAACACTGTTTATTTCACAATACATTCGTACTAAATCTTAAATACAATTATTATGAAAACGAATTTAGTAAAAGCTTCGGCAAGAATGATCTTTTTTACAACTTTAACGGTTACAAGTCTGATTTTTGCAAACAGCGAACCTAGAGCAGAACAACCAGAATTGGTTATGGAGAAAAGTGAAAACACAAAAATACAGGTTGCTTTATTGTTAGATACATCAAGCAGTATGGACGGATTGATCGATCAGGCAAAAGCGCGGTTATGGAATATTGTCAATACATTATCTACCCTAAAACACGAAGGAAAAACGCCTAGTTTGGAAATTGCTTTGTACGAATACGGAAACGACGGTCTAAGCGAAAAAGAAGGTTATATAAGACAGGTTACAAAATTCACTACCGATTTAGATCTGCTATCGGAAAAACTTTTTGCTTTGCGGACCAACGGCGGACAGGAATATTGTGGGGAAGTTATTAAAAAATCGATCAACCAATTAGAATGGGATGGTAAGAAAAATTCTATGAAATTGATTTACATTGCCGGAAATGAAAATTTTGATCAAGGAAACGTGAATTATGTTGAAACTATTTCAACAGCTGTTTCCAAACAAATTTTTGTGAATACTATTTATTGTGGCGATCGTCAGTCAGGAATCAGTGAATTGTGGCAGGCAGGTGCTACAAAAGGTGAAGGTAAATATTTTAATATCGATCAAAACAAAAACATTCGTTATATCGAAACTCCGTACGATGTTGATATTGAACGATTAAACAAAAAACTGAATGAAACTTATTATGGGTACGGATCTCAAGGCGCAAGCAAAAAAGCAAATCAGTTGGTTCAAGATTCTAACGCAGGCAGTATGAACAAAGCAATTTATGCAGAACGTGCGGTTTCAAAATCGAAAGCGGCGTATAAAAATGAAAGTTGGGATGTTGTTGATGCCTATAAAAAAGACGCATCGTTTGTTGATAAGGTAAAAAAAGAAGAGTTGCCAAGTGAATTTAAAGATCTTACCAAAGAAGAATTAAAATCGAAATTAAAAGAAACCGATAAACAGCGTGCTGAAATTCAGAAAGAAATTGATGCCGTTGCAAAAAAGCGCACGTTGTATGTTGAAGAAAACACCAATAAAAGTGATGGAGATGATTTGGGTGTTGCCATAACAGCATCAATTTTAGAACTTGCAAAAAAACACAACTATAAAGTTGAAAATTAATTTTCGTGTGACAAACTGTTGTCAAACCTGCTTCATAATTTTGAACTGAAAATAACATCTAAATCAATTATTATGAGAGCAAACATTTTAACAAACGAAGAATTATTGAACCACTGGCAAGGTCACAGAACATTAACAAGAAAGGTAATTGAAGCTTTTCCCGAAAAAGAACTTTTTGAATTTAGCATTGGCGGAATGCGTACGTTTGCCGATCTGGTTAAAGAACTGTTATCTATTGCCGTTCCTGGTTTGGAAGGAATTGTAAACGATTCTACCGAAGGTTATAACCACAATTTGCCACTGAACACTAAAGCCGATTTATTAAAAGCTTGGGACGAGGCTACGCCGAAAATTAATGACTTGTTTATGCAGATTTCTGAAGATCGTTTTAAAGAAGATTTCAATTTGTTTGGCGAATATAAATTTCCGATTATTCAGAATATTCAGTATTTTGTTGACAATGAAGTTCATCACCGCGGACAAGGATATGTTTATTTAAGAAGTTTAAATATTGAACCACCTTTTTTCTGGGAGCGATAATTTAGTTTATGCATGCTATTAAAACAAAAAGACTTCCATTAGATGGAAGTCTTTTTGTTTATTTTTTGCTATCTGTTGACCCTACCTTAAAAACACCTACACCGCCATAGGAGTTAGCTTATGAAATTTCAATAAAAGGTGTAATTTCAATTTCTCCTTTTTCTATTACTTGCACATTTACGGCAAAAGATGCTAGTAAAGCAATAAAAAGTGTGTTTTTTAATGCGTTTAAGTTAAAATAATTCGTGTTTTTTTTTATAGAAAAACATCTTTTCTATAATTTTGCGTAAAACTAATAAAAAAGAAATGGGAAGAGCGTTTGAATTCAGAAAAGCTAGAAAAATGAAACGTTGGTCAGCAATGGCTAAAACGTTTACGCGTATTGGTAAAGATATCGTAATGGCCGTTAAAGAAGGCGGACCTAGTCCTGAAACAAATGCCCGCTTACGTGCAGTTATGCAAAATGCCAAAGCAGCTAACATGCCTAAGGAAAACGTAGAACGCGCCATTAAAAAAGCATCAGATAAAGATACAGCCAACTATAAAGAAGTTTTGTTTGAAGGTTATGCGCCACACGGAATTGCCGTATTAATTGAAACTGCTACCGATAACAACAATAGAACGGTTGCCAACATTCGTTCGTACTTTAATAAATGTAACGGAACTATGGGAACGCAAGGATCGGTTGAGTTTATGTTTGATCATACCTGTAACTTTAGAATTGCAAAAGTAGAAGGTTTAGATTTAGAAGAATTTGAATTAGAACTGATTGATGCCGGTGTAGATGAGATTTTTGAAGATGAAGATGGTATTTTGATTTATGCTCCGTTTAACAGTTTCGGATCCATTCAAAAAGAATTAGAAGAACGTAACATGGAAATATTATCATCTGGTTTTGATCGTATCCCCCAAGTAACAAAAGAACTTACAGAAGAGCAAATTGCCGATGTAGAAAAATTGTTGGAAAAAATTGAAGAAGATGACGACGTACAAAACGTGTACACTACCATGGCTTAAAAACACTTTCTCTAAAAATTAGAGCCTATTTGATTGTTTTGTGTGGAATAAAAGTTAAAGATGCAGATAAGTCTATAGGGAATCTATACTTAAAATGAATGTTATGTTGGTATGAATTTAATATTTCATTTCTGTAACTGCTACATATAATTTTTAACCACAAATCTTACAATCTATAAATCAGCAGATAATAAGATTACATTTAGAAAGACCGTTTCAACCTATTCATACCTACTTGTGTGACCCCTCACTTCGACAGGCTCAGTGAACAGCAAGGGGTGACAGTGAGCTGTTCCTTTTCTGTATTCCTTTTTTATTGATTGTAATCGATAGATTCTCTTTATTAAGTTTACAACATCATATGCAAATTTTATCTTTTAGTCTTGGGATTGTGTGTTTTGACCAACCTGCGAGGTTTTAAAAACCTTGTAGGTTTATGGCTTTGATTTTGTTCATGTATTCACTCCTTTTCTTTTGTCGCGCAAAAGAAACAAAACGCCTCGGCTTCACTGCTCGTGGTCAATTACCGTTTTTACAGCGAAATCAAATAAACTCGAACAAGTTCTCAAACAGCATTTGATTTTTACGCTGTATGCAACGAATTGACGCTCACTCCGCTGTGAATGCCAGTTCTTATGTACGTGTTAATAGTCTATTCCGTTCTCAATCGAAAAGCCAATAAATCTATCTTGTTGTCACGCTGCATCCGCTAAAGCAAGACATGTCATATGCAGTGTTTCGACACTTCCCGATACTCGGGACAGGCTGATCAAAAGCTCATACCGCTGAGTATAAAGTCTATTTTAATTTTCAATTAAAGAGTGATAGATCTATCCAACATATCATGCTGCATCCGCTAAAGCTAGATAAGAATTGCAGCGCCTCATGTTTTTACTTGTGTGACACCGTGACGAGCATGGTGTAACAGGGAGCTGTTACATTTCTTTATTCCTTTTTTATTGTTTGTCATAGATACATTCTCTTTTAAGTATACAACATCATATCCAAATTTTATCTCCAGCTTTATGTTTTTTAAGCAACCTGCGAGGTTTTAAAGACCTTTTATGTTTTCTTATTTTATTTATTTTTAAAATTAAAAATTTCGTTTCTTAATTTCTATTGTTCATTTTGCCTTGATGCAAAACGAACCAAAAATTACTCACCGATTTTATTTTATATTTGTGTTCGTGAATCTTCGAGCTAAAAAAAAATAACTCTATCAACAAATAAGACTGCTCTTGATTTCAAGACTTCATAAAAAAACCTACTCTTTATATTTTTCAACTAAACAAAATAATACTCGCTTCGCTCAAACAAGCATTTTTTTCTTAACGTGTAAAAACATTCATCGCTTTACGGCTTTTTATAATGTCCGTTTTAGATTCTCGTGATATTGATGTTCAGTTTTTAATCAAAAATCCAATAAATAAATCTATCTTGTTGTCATGCTGTACCCGCTAAAGCTAGACGATTAGTACAGACTCGTATCTTTTTTACTTGTGTTGCACCCTGACGAGCACGGTGTGACGGCTAGTTATTTTTTTACATTGATACGTTTATAAATTAATAAAGACGAACATATATTCGTCTTTATTAATTTAATATTAAATGTATGGGTTTTCTTATGTTTTAATTGGTAAAAATTTCAAATACATTCTTCTTTAATAACTTAAACTTTTTACTTTTTAATAACTTTCACAAATTGAGAACCTTTTACCGTTTCAATACGCAACATATACGTTCCTGCGCTGTAACCTGAAAAATCGATTTTCAATTCTGATTTATTAAATGTTTTATACATGATCTGTTTTCCCAAAATATCATAAACCGTTACTGCATTAATGTCGTCTGCATTTTTAATTGTCAGTTCATTTTCAACAGGGTTAGGGTAATATTCTAAAGATGCAAGATCAAAACCTTCGGCAGCTAAAACAATCGCTACTTTCACACCAACAGGATCACTTAAACAAGCGTTAGGTCCTATCTGTACTGCGTAATATTCCTTTCCATCCTGTAATACTTTATTTTGCGACAATATATTAATGCCGTTCAATGCATCTGAATAGCTATTAAACCATACAATCGACTTTTCATTCATCTTTAAGTCAGCCACAACTGCGTGATCCGAAAAAGTCTGAACCATACTTCCTGTCGGCTTTGCCGGTTTGGCATTTACCGTTATGTACATACTTGTTCTGTTAGAAACACAGCCGTTCTGTATAAATGCTGCATAATAGTTTCCTGTTGCCAGTACATCAGATCCTTTTAAAGGTACCTTAGTAATGTTGTCTGCAAACCAAAGATACTGTACCGAAGTATTATGGTTGGCAGGAATATCATCCACCGTAGCACCGTGACACATCACCACATTATTAAGTATAGGTGCCGTTAGCGAAACTACCCTTACCGCGACCGCTGTTCTAAACGAGCTACACTGTCCTATTGTCTGTTCCACATAGTACGTACCATTCATCAATGGTGTATTGGCAGTAAGTGACTGCGTAGCCCCAGATGACAAATACCATTTTAATGTGCCTCCGTAGATTGTCTGTGCAGGTAAATCTTTAACGGCTGCCGATCCGCAAAATACCTGCATCCCTACTGTAGGAACGGCCACCTGAGAAAGCACCATAACCTGCAACGGCTGTCTGTCGGAAATACATTTGCTGTTTGTAAATGTACTTACGTAATAAGTACCGTTGTTTACCATAGTTGCAGTATTCAGTTCATTTCCTCCAACAGCAGCATCGTACCACTTTAACTGACCGGCATTGTAATTATCTATTGTAATGCTACCAATTGCAGTACCAGCACATACTGCAATTGCAGTCGATGTAATCGGATTAACCGGATGAATTACCACAGAAACTGCCGCTCTTGTCATACTTGCACATCCGTTAAGTGTTTGAGAAGCATAATAAACCTTATTGTTCGTTAAGCTGGCAAGCGGGTTCAGCGGATTTCCTCCAACCGGAGTATCATACCACAATATATCCGTTCCCATTATCAGCAGATCTTCTATAAGCCCCCCTTCATTAGCACAGAAATACTGCATGGCTATTGCAGATGGCGCCGGTGTATCGTGTACCGTTACTTTAATTTCTACCCTTGACTTACTTTCACAACCGTTTACGGTCTGCGTTCCATAATACATTCCACTGGTTAATAATGCAGTAGGTTGAACAGGAGTTTGAGCGTAAGGTGAAAGATACCATTTTAAATCAATTCCTGCAGCAACCAGATCATTTACCGTTTTAGCATCGCCAATACAGAATTCCTGATTATGAGATATCGGTGCTACAACCAATGGTGGTTCGGTAACTGTGAATGATTCGGTGATGATACATCCGTTCGCATCGGTTACTGTTACTTCATACGTACCTGCTGAAAGGTTCGTTGCCCCTTTGGTAGTTGAAGTAATACCGTTGTTCCAAATATACGTATACGGAGCTACGCCACCTGATATCGCTACTGTTACCGATCCTGTCGATTCACCATGACACAGTACATTTACTTGCGTAGGTATGCTGTTTAATGCCGTTGGTTCGGTAATGATAAAACTCTGTTTAATGATACAGCCGTTTGCATCGGTTACCGTTACTTCATACGTACCTGCTGAAAGGTTCGTCACTTCGTTGATGGTTGAAGTGATGCCATTGTTCCAAACATAAGTATATGGAGCTACACCACCTGATATTATTGTAGTTGCTGATCCTGTTGATTCACCATAACACAATACATCTATCTGTGAAGGCGTACTGTTTAATGCCGTTGGTTCGGCAATGGTAAAACTTTGTTTAATGATACAGCCGTTCGCATCGGTTACCGTTACTTCATATGTACCTGCTGCTAAATTAGGAGCTTCGTTGGTGATTGATGTAATGCCGTTATTCCAAACATAAGTATAAGGAGCTACGCCACCTGATATTACTGCCATTGCCAATCCTGTCGATGCACCATTACACAATATATCTATCTGTGAAGGTATACTGTTTAATGCCGTTGGTTCGGTAATGGTAAAACTCTGTTTAATGATACAACCGTTCACATCGGTTGCTGTTACTTCATACGTACCTGCTGCTAAATCAGTCGCTTCATTTGTTGTTGAAGTGATGCCGTTGTTCCAAACATAAGTGTATGGAGTGACTCCGCCTGATATTACTGCCGTTGCCGATCCTGTCGATTCACCATTACACAGAACATCTACCTTTGAAGGTACGCTGTTTAATGCCGTTGGTTCGGTAATGGTAAAACTCTGTTTAATGATACAACCGTTCGCATCGGTTGCCGTTACTTCATATATACCTGCTGAAAGGTTCGTTGCTTCATTGGTGGTCGAAGTGATGCCGTTGTTCCAAACATACGTATACGGAGCCACTCCGCCTGATATTACTGTGGTTGCCGATCCTGTCGATGCACCATTACACAATACATCTACATGTGAAGGTATGCTGTTTAATGCCGTTGGTTCGGTAATGGTAAAACTCTGTTTAATGATACAGCCGTTCACATCGGTTGCCGTTACTTCATAGGTACCTGCTACTAAATCAGTCGCTTCATTTGTTGTTGAAGTGATGCCGTTGTTCCAAACATAACTGTACGGAGCTACCCCGCCTGATATTGCTGCCGTTGCCGATCCTGTCGATGCACCATTACACAATACATCTACCTTTGAGGGTACGCTATTTAATGCCGTTGGTTCGGTAATGGTAAAACTCTGTTTAATGATACAGCCATTCGCATCGGTTGCCGTTACTTCATAGGTACCTGCTACTAAATCAGTCGCTTCATTTGTTGTTGAAGTGATGCCGTTGTTCCAAACATAAGTGTATGGAGTGACTCCACCTGATATTACTGCCGTTGCCGATCCTGTCGATTCACCATTACACAGAACATCTACCTTTGAAGGTACGCTGTTTAATGCCGTTGGTTCGGTTATCGTAAAACTCTGCTTGATGATACAGCCGTTCGCATCGGTTACCGTTACTTCATAAGTACCTGCCGCCAGATTCGTTGCTTCGTTGGTAGTTGATGTAATGCCGTTGTTCCAAACATACGTATATGGAGCTACGCCACCCGATATTACTGTGGTTGCCGATCCTGTAAAATTACCATTACACAATAA
>Ga0308157_10007315_pt1 | contig 12880 bp, 8 predicted proteins | sample PhyBR1_FD_201035 | JGI IMG/M metagenome (GOLD analysis project Ga0308157, IMG submission 201035) | Phyllosphere microbial communities from UC Gill Tract Community Farm, Albany, California, United States - DLSLB.R1 | ecosystem: Host-associated > Plants > Phyllosphere > Unclassified | place: USA...
GTAAGGAATATCCCCAAATGCGTCTGTAACCAAGGAAAGGATATACACCTTATTGATATGTGCGAGTGCAAGGTATTCCGGTTGGTTGTTCTGCTCTGCCAGCAGTTTCATCTGATTGACGTCCTTGATCAAACGTACCGCGCCGTTCCATTCCTCTCGCCAATTAGCACCCGTGAGGTTAAAACGACCGTCACTTTCACTTGTACCACCCGGATACGCCAGATGCTGTACATACTGTCCAGCTCTACGACCACTTCCCACCATCGTATTCACTCCACCGCTGATGACGGGCGGAAGCAACATTTCCACCGGCACAACAGCCGGATTATTGGGATCGATATTCATTTTCTCAAAATCGTTGCAGGACTGAAAAGCCAATACCGCAACAGCTATATACGCTAAATATTGTTTCATCTGTATTATCATTTTTTTATACACTACACTCCGTTAAAAAGCCACATTCACGGACATTCCGAAATTCCGCATGGACGGCAACGACATCGCTTCTACCCCTACAAATTGGCCATCGTACGCCGATACCTCCGGGTCAATATGCGGTACATCTGACCATAGCATTAAGTTTCTGCCGATAAAGGATATAGAAGCCCCCTTTATCGCTGTTCGCTGCAACATGCGCTGTGGTAACCGATAACTGATCTTCAATTCCCTTAATTTAAGATACGACGCATCAAAAGTCGCGATACGGTCGTTGTTATAATATTCTCGCCAATAATCGCGTACCGGAATACCTACATTGTTGGGCTGTCCGGTATCGATGTCTATTCCCTCCCCGATAATCGTTCCTGCACCATTTTCATCCCGAAACGGTAACGACTCGGGAAGACTTCCTGCACGGACGCCCTCAATATACGTCCGGGAATGAACTACACCACCTTTTTGACCAGCAAACAAGAAACTGAGGTTCCAGTTTTTATATCGAAAGTCATTGGCTATGCTGCCGATCCATTTCGGATTGACGTTGCCTAGATAACCCCAATCACCATTCTCTTCCTGTGGGAGACCATTACGGTGTGTCAGTTGGCCATTATCATCATAAATCAAGTAATCTCCGTAAAGCGACCCAGAAGAACCATCACCTTTCGTATTTTCCGTACGGAGTTCCAGCGATGCCCATCGTTCCAGTTGGCGTATGCGGGAGATACCCCTATCTTCGGCAAGCGAAACCACCCGATTTCTATTGAAAGAATAATTTACAAAGACATTCCATGAAAAATTATCATTTCGTATCGGTGTACCACTCAACATAACTTCCATTCCATGGTTCGTCATTTCGCCCACGTTCATCAGCTTCGTATCGTAACCTGCCGACGGGTTTAGTGTTACCGGAATAATCAAATCCGTTGTTCTACTATTATAGTAGGTCAGATCCAGTCCGAGACGGTTATTAAATAATCGAGAATCAAACCCGAATTCGTAAGAGACCACTTTCTCCGGACGAATGTTTTCGTTCGGATAGTTGTTATTATGGATGGCTACCGTCTCTCCTCCCCAACCTTGCGTCACCAAAAAGTTGGGCAACGTGCGGTAAGGCTCCAAATCTCTTCGCACCGACGAAGCGGCGCCTCGCAATTTCAACATATTGAATTTCTCATTCGTCCAACCAAGCAAGTCGGATGCAATAACGCTTAAAGAGGCAGACGGATAGAAATAGGAATTATTGGCTTTGGGTAAAGCGCTCGACCAGTCGTTACGTCCGGTTAAATCGAGATAAACCATTTCCCTGAATCCTATTTGAGCCGTTCCGTAGATCGAGTTGATCTGCTTCTCCTGGTACGTATTCCCGGCCAGTAGAGGTTCACCATTATTGGTAAGGTTATATACATTCGGTATGGCCAAACGAGGAGCAATAGCTCCTAAACGCTTCGAAACCTGTGACATCAAGTTGCCCCCGAGCGATGCATCGAAAGAAAAATCCGAGTTAAGCCTTGGACTGTAGCTTAGTAGCATATCATGATTGGTTTCTATAAAATAGACGTCATCCTCCTGATAGTATCCGTTTTTATACTGACTAGACGAGTGGGCATGTCGCATGGTCCGTTTATCATTATAAAAATCGCGGCCCGACCGTAACATGAACTTCAAATCAGGACGAATGTCATATGTCGCTTTCACATTACCATATACACGATCTCTGTTGTTACCGTTTAAGTTTTCGTAAGCAACGAAATAGGGATTATTCCAGATGGTACCATTCATGTTAAAAATAGGAGAATGTTGTTCTGTCTGATTACTTTCCGGCCTCCAGTAATCCCGTAACGAACGAACGTCCAAGTTGCGGGGCATATATAGAAACATCCGCATAATCGATTCGTCATTCTTTGCGCCATAGCTTGCCCTGTTGTCGCTTCCACTATTCACCCAGTTCATCGCCACATCCAATCGCAAATTCGGAATAATCTGATATCCCGCATTCACGCCCAGCGAATTTCGGCTCAAATCCGTATTCGGCACCATGCCCGATTGAGACAGATTGGAGTACGAAAATCGATAATTTAGCTTATCATTACTATTGGATATAGAAAGACTATTTGTAAAGGTCTTGCTGGTCTCCAGAAAATCTTTCAACTGGTTGCGATGCGCCACAAAAGGCGTTGCGATACGTTCGCCGGTTTGTGGGTCAATCGGCGAATCCCATTGTTTGATCAGCTGTCCATTCAAAGCAGGTCCCCAATTTTCCATGACGTTATCAAACTTATTTGCTTCCGTCCCCATACCATCTACGTATTCATAAACACCATAACGCCCTTGTCCGTATGCGTATTGGTAATCCGGAAGCTTCAATGGTGTCCCAAAATCGACATGCGAATTAAAATTTATTCCCACCCCTTTGACACCCTTGCCAGACTTGGTGGTAATTAATACAACCCCATTAGACGCGCGAGATCCGTACAAAGCAGCTGCATTAGGCCCTTTCAGTACCGAAATACTTTCAATATCATTCGGATCGATTTCACCCGCAGCATTTCCGTAATCCACTTCACCCTCCCCTCCCGTAAAATTTGGATTATTGAAGTCTTGTCGTCCGGTAAACGCGCGGGTAGATTGTTCGTTGTTGTTACTGATTGGGATGCCATCTACCACAAACAGCGGCGAATTATTATAGTTATAACCACTCACGAAATTCTGCCCCCTGATCTGTATGTTTGACGAAGCACCGATACCACCTGACGAGTTTGTGATCTGCACCCCCGCCACGCGACCGCTCAACGTATTCACTAGATTGGTCTCGTGCGCCTCCTGTATCATATCGCCATCGACCTGCTGTACAGAAAAGCCCACAGATTTAGAAGCACGGGTAATCCCTAGTGCCGTTACCACCACCTCCTCTAGCTCCGACGACTGCGCTGCCAACCGAACCAACAACGAATTCTTATCCTCTGCGCTGACCAGGAAATCTGCCTCCTCATGATTTTTATAACCAACAAGCGAAAAAATAATCCTATATCGTTTACCCACCTGTAAATTATTCAGAACGAAGACGCCGCTTTGATCGGAAGCTGTGGCTTTCGTATCTCCATGCCCTTTACTAGACACGGAAACTCCGCTCAGTGGATTCCCTCCCTCATCGAGCACACGGCCTTTAATCTGTCCGGTTTGCTGCGCCAGTACCTCCTCTATTCCAAAGGATAGGAAAGCTATGCATAGCCAAGATAAATAAAGAAAAAATCTGTTTGTTTTCATTTTTATTGATATTGTTTAGATTCTAGTTATTAGGTAATGAATTTATTTCGGTTGTGTCTACACCCTGTTTGTGGATGTCATCCCTTAATCGAATAAGCACGCTGTTAGCCGGCCCGCTCTCCTGTTGTAAATCGTTAACCAAGCAGATGGTGTGTAGTATCGTTTCCAGACTATCGTTTAAGGAAAATTCACCTGTGAATGTCAAGTTTCTCGGCACTTCAGCATCAATAGTTATAGGCGTATCAAATTTTATAGCAATCTGCCGGATGACCTCGGCCAAATCGCTTTTATCAAATCGAAGATGCTGCCGTTGACGAAGCGAGGCATTTTCCCATCTGGAGTCCGTTAATTGTACGGTGGGTTTAGATTTAACCGTCCGGCTCGTTATTGCAGTTTTGTGAATTTCGTCTATGGCCAATATCTCTCCAGCCACCAGATAGGTGTCTTGAATTCGCATCCTCGCCTCCTTCGTAGCGTGAACCATCACCTTACCCGAGAGTAGATGTACCGTCGTGTTATCCGTATTCCGACCGTCTACAATAAACTCCGTTCCGAGGGCTGTCGTGGTAAATCCATTCGCCACGACTTCAAACGGTAAAATACTGTCACGCTTCACAGCAAATTTCCCCTCGCCTTTTAGCAGCAAACTTCGGTTACCGGTACCGTAATCTTCATCAAAATGGATTGTACTATAGGGCGAAAGCAGAACCACGGATCCATCGTCGAATACGTGCAGCAACGAATCGTCCTTTGATGAAACCACCAATGTCTGGGAGGGCGTCACCGCAGTATACAGTGTTTCCGCTAGTGTATTTTCCCTGTGGTCAAGCATATAGTAAAATCCGAACATAAAAAAGACCAGAAGCACCGCCGCTACGCCAATCCACCTATAAGGAGAAAGTGTCCGAACCGGTGTTTGCATACCTGCACGGCTTCGGATTGCCTGCAACAATTCATCCGACTGTTCGGGGCTGAGTAACCGGTGGCTATCAACCTCCTCCACAAATTCTGTTTTCAGCCGTTCTTGCAGATCAGGCTGTTGCCTCTCCAAATTATCGAGCAGATCCTTCGTTTGCGGTTCTGTTAAGCCACCTTTCCAAAATGCGCGGATGCTGTTTCTTATTTTGTTTCCCATCATATATAAATACGATGGGCTATGCCACGAGGCAATGGTCTAATTGGTTAACAAATTATTACTAAAACGTAAACATATACATATTGGCAGACAATAAGAGTAGTACACCATTTCCATACGCATACGGATCACTTGTGGCAACATATTGCCTAATACATTTATTCGCCTGTTTCAGGTATTCCGAAACCGAGTTTACAGTTAAACCCAACATCTCCGCCACCCGTTCCTTGGAATGACCTTCATAACGGCACAGCCTAAAGACCTCTTTTTTACGGGGGGATAGCTGCCCGATAGCCTCTTCCAGCATCCTTAATTGTTCCGCAATAATCTCTTCTTGCTCCTGTATGTCTTCGGTATCCACGTATAGCGTGTCATAGTCTGCCACAAAGTCGATATGATCCCGTAGTTTTTTCTTGAGAAAGTCCATAGACTTATTGAAACTGACCACAAACAGCCAATTTGCTAAAGATTTATCTTTATCGATCTTGTACCTGTTCTGCCAAAGACTAAGAAAAACATCCTGCAAGATTTCCTGTGCATATTCAGGCGAGTGGACGACTTTGAGAATATTTGCGTAGATCTTTTGATGGTGGCGATGATATATCGAAGTGAAAGAGGATTCACTTCCGTGGTTTAGTTGTGTAATTTCTGTGGTTTCGGCCTCATCACCAAGCTTTACGTAACGTTCCATTTCTTTTTTCTCCATGTGGGATCTTCCAGAAGATTCCGCACGACAAAAATATCCTTTTCGTATTTCGATAGTGGCTAAACCATATTATATTATTGTTAATTCGATAAGATCAGTTTACAAGGCATAGTCTACCAAGCCTTATCCAGGAATTTTTCCAGTAGTGGAACGACCAAGTCCGTTTCTTTAAAATCAGGTTTCAAGGTGGTTACTTCACCGATATACTCCCCATGTCCCCCCGGAATAATTGCGAGTTCTGAATTGGTGATCAATTGATGCAACTCCAGCGCATGTTCCAACGTGATGACATCCTTATCCCCTATCAGCACCAATGTCGGCGCTTCTATATCCCGTATTTTTTCATCAGGAATATCCACAAAGTGGAGCATCCTTCGGGCATCTTTATCATGCATTACACGCAGACGCTTCACATCGGGAGTAACATCCAAATAGGCGTCTTTCAACTGTTGGGGCATATTATCGAGTTTAGCATCTTCCATGAACTCCCAAAACCATTGGGGTACCCCATTACGCTTAGCCAATGCCGAAGCTAAAATAATCTTATCCACTACGATAGGGTATTCCGTAGCAATATATAGCGTCGTTGTACCACCATTACTAAATCCTAGAAAATCCGCTTTATCGACTCCTATTTTTTTCAAGAGTGTGACCACATCATCCGCATCCTGTTGAAACGACAATTCCGTGTTTCTGTCACCGGTACGTCCATGCGCTTGCAATTCAACAGCTATTATTTTTCTATTTTTCGCCAATAAAGGAATGGCTTTTCCGAAAGTCGTCTGAATAGTAGATCCACCGCCATGAATCAAAACGAGCGGTTTTCCCTCACCATATATCTCATAATACATATTTAATCCGTTGACCTCCACATATCCCTGAAACGAAGCACTATCTAAAGTGAGCCCCTCCTCTTCGGATACCTCGGTAACGGTATATTCAGCTTTGCTCGCACTATTTGAAATCAGTCCCAAAGTTGTCAGTGCTATAGATGCCATTATCTTATTCATTCCTATAGATTATTTGTAGCAGCACGGCGTATTACCACAAACAAAGTTATATTTCCCATCAGCAATCTATCTTGCCTTAGGACAAGAAAGATACATCTAGGATTTCCGTAGTCTCCACAATCTTATTACTTTTGTTAATAACACTAAATACATTTTGAATTATTTTTTTCAACACATGCCTATCCAACGTCCTCGTTTATTTTTCCTAAAATTAGGCAGTTTGCTATTGATCTGCTGTGTGCATATGCAGATCGTTATCGGCCAACCTCAAAAAACGAAGACATTGATCGATAGTGCAGATCTATTGCTTAAGAAAGGCTTCGTTGAAGAAAGTAGGTCACTATATAAAAGAATTATATTAGAAGTTGAACGCAATAGCGTCCCGGACACCGTACAGTTGCGAGCCCAGCTTGGCATGGCGCGTGCTTGGCATATGAACCACCAACTGGATAGTTCGCTACAATCGTACCTAACAGCATTACAACTGGCCAAATCTGTCAAACAACCTTCTTTCCTGACGGATGTGTACATGGGAATAGGCGTACTCCACGCACAAGCTAAAAATTTCACAGAGGCGATACGATATCTTGAACAGGCGGACAGTCTCGCAACAAAAACCTCCCTTAAAAAACTACAGATCAGGATCAACCTCGCCAACACGCTAATGGATGCCAATCGGGATGACGAGGCACTCCGGTATCTAAAGACTTCGTTACAGACGGCTCGGGTTTTGGATCAAAAGGCGATGCAAGCCATTATTCATACCAACCTCAGTAATCTATTTATCAAAGCGAAAAATTGGAAAGCAGCCATCACCCACAGTAGGGAAAGTCTCTGGATCAGAGCACAATTAAATCAACCACCATCTGTCGTGACATATAATAACCTCGGCTACGCGTTAACACAGTCTGGTGAGCTGAACGAAGGAAAACGATCGTATCTCTATGTACTCCCCTTTGCTCAGGGCACACAACGGCAACAAATTCTTAAAAATCTAAAGGATCTTTCCCTCTTACAAAATGATCACGCGACAGCCTTACAATATTTTGCGGAATATGATCAGCTCAAGGACTCGATACAACAGCAAGAATTAAAAGAACGGATCGCCGAAATAACGGAAGCCTATGAAAATGCGGAAAAATCGCGACAAATTCAGTCGCTACAGTTGGAAAACAAACACCGAAGCCAACAGCTTACGATGGTGATTATTGGAAGTGCGCTTCTTACTTTGTTGATCTGCTTAGCGACGTATCTGTATCTGAAAAACGAACGCGTAAAACGAGAGCTTAGCCATTCCAAGACAAGAAATCAATTATTGCTCGCACAGTTGAATCCCCATTTTATATTCAATTCGCTACAACATGTACAGCACTACCTTTACAAGAACGATAAAGAAACGTCCATGACGTATTTAAGCAACTTCGCGCGTCTTATACGATCCACTTTAACACATTCAGATACAGATTGGGTTTCATTAGAAGAGGAGGTCGAATTATTACATCATTACCTTTACCTACAACGCCTGGCTTCACATAAGCCTTTTCATTATAGCATACACGTCGATCCCGAAGCAGATACGTCCCTTATACGACTGCCACCGATGCTCCTTCAACCATTTGTTGAAAATGCTATTAAGCATGGTATTGTGGAGCAAACGGATGCGCACATCGCGGTAGATATCCGTTTAGCAGGTCAAAAACTAATGATCAATATTTCCGATAATGGGAGCGGTATATCCAAGACCGCTCCAGACCGGTCCAATAATCTACACAAATCCATGGGATCAAAACTAGTTAGCAAAAGAATCGACGAAATCAATAAACAATACCCTAATTTCGCTAGTTTAACGATCGAAAAAGTGGAGCCCCATAGTGTCTATCCCGGTACTCGGGTCCGATTTTCATTTGATCTGACAAAAATTTCAAAAAGTTTATCATGACACAAAAAATGACCTGTCTGCTTCTCGAAGATGACCATTTCACCATGGCCATGATAGCAGATATCATTGCCGAAGTATACCCCCAGATCAAGATTATCCCTTGTTATCAGATAGCGGAAGCAGAACAATCCCTTGCTTCTGGCAAAGTCGATTTTTGCATCCTCGACATCAATCTTCCCGATGGAAATTCTTTCGATTGGCTCGGCCGTATTTCGAAAGAAATAAGCTATCCTTTGCGGATCATTTTCATCACCGCCTATTCCACATACGCAGCCAAGGCCTTCCGCTTCAATGCGTTCGACTTTGTCGTGAAACCCTTTTCTCCGGCAGACCTCTATACAGCTATCGAACGCGTATTGCAATCGGTCAACGATGAGTTCCGAAAAATCGAACTGGAGCAAGCTTTACGAAATCTAAGCCAGAAAGAAGAAGCAGAACAACGATTGGTGCTCAAAAGCCAAAAGGCTGTTCACATCGTACGGCTTGGCGAAATTTTATATCTCGCTGCCGACAATAATTATTGCAACTTCCATTTAACCGACGGACGGATATTTTTAGTCTCACAGCCTTTGAAACATTATCACGATAAGTTAAACGGTTTCGGTTTCCTACGCATACACCAAAGCTATCTCGTCAACCAGCAATACATTACCTCCCTAAAAAAGAAGTCGAACCAACTTATCATGTCTAATAAAGAAAGCCTTCCCGTAGCACAAAGCCGTCGTGCGGAGATTATCGCCTATCTAGGTCAGCTCTGACGACAGCCGGAATCCTCAAATTTTAAGGGCAAATACTCAAGCATGCCCCGCTCCACTCTTTTTTGTTCCGCTATATTCCTACTTTTAGCTATCGAAAGAAGAGCAAATTATGAAAAGGATTATTATTTTAATTTCCGTACTCGGCATAGCCTTCCATAGCCACGCCCAAATTTTAAAAAAGATACAACGTAAAGTAGAAGGAAAGGTTGAAAAGTCTGTTGAGGACCTGCTGAATGGGGAAACGACCGAAAAGAACCCACAGTCAACGACTAATATGCCCGAAACCGCTGGCCCTAAAACCGCAGGAAAGTTTGAAATTCTAACGAAATCAGAGCCTTTTAAGGCCGGTCATGTCCTCTTGTTTGAAGATAGTTTAAACTACGACACGCCGGGTCGTATGGCAAAATATTGGCAGACAAATAGTACGGGTACCGTAGTAGAAATAAGTGGCGCTCCGGGAAAATGGTTAAAATTGGCCGACCAAGCTTCCTATCAATTAGATACCTTGCTTCATCTGCCACAAAAATTCACGTTGGAGTTTGATCTTCTCACACGTGCCAACGAAGCTAAAGATTTACGAGCGATAGATTTTGGTTTCTCCAAGAATAACAGCACCCGGAAATATATCTATGGCGTTGCAAACGAAACCAATGTGTATACGAGCTTGCAATATTACTACGAAACCATCAACACCACCAGTAATTACAACAATAACCAAAGCAGGATTGAATTCCCATTGAGCAACTATGCCAACGCCATCATGCATGTATCGGTGTCCGTAGATGGTAGCCGGATGCAGGTTTATATCGACGAACATAAGGTTCTAGATGCAACCGTTCTGGATCCTCGCGCACCCAAACATTTCTTCTTATCCACGGAAAATTATCGTCAAAATGCCGTCGCTCTTATTAGCAATCTGCGCATTTACGGGTTTTAAGCAATATTATTCAATTTTAGTTCAACGCATCTCATACGTTAATTACGTACCCATACACCGTATTAATCCCTAATTTCTCTAAGTTACTACTTATAAGATCCCACCTTCCTCTATTACGGCATCTTTTTTGAATTATGTTAAAATACAATATAACAATTCAAGTAAACTTAAGGAATTCAGGTTATGAGCGTACTAAGCTTGAAAAACATAACGTCCACCTTAGAAAAGGGTATTGGCAACACCCCCTTGCGTAAACTGGAATCCTTGTCCACGGCTCTGGACATGTTCGTCTATGCAAAGCTGGAAATGGGAAACCCAAGTGGTAGTGTAAAAGACCGGTCTGCCACAAACATATTGGTGGATGCCATACGAAAGAGAGAGATAAACGCAGGAACCACACTTGTCGAGTCGTCTTCGGGCAATATGGGGATTTCTTTAGCGCGCCTTTGTAAGTTGTTAAGCTTACGCTCTTACATAGTCGTGGATCCACATATTAACGATCACGCAAAAAAATTACTACGCAGTTATGGCGCAAACCTCGTAGAGGTTACCGAAAAAGATGAAAATGAAGGTTACCTCCGTAACCGGTTAAAAAAAGTACAAGAGCTGTTACAAGAAGTGCCGAATAGCTATTGGACCAACCAATATGGAAATCCGAATGTGCGTATAGCACACGAAAGTATATTTAGAGAAATTATCGGACAGTTAGGCAAAGCTCCAGATTATATGCTTGTCGCTACAAGCACCTGTGGGACAATTCGAGGTATAGCAGACGCGCTTGAAAAATCAAAATCACACACAAAGCTTATTGCGGTTGATGCCGAGGGCAGTATGCTGTTTGAAAGTAATCCCAAAGCCCGTTACATTCCAGGCATGGGCGCCAGCCAATCCTCCGTGTTTCTTCAGAAACACCAAGTCGACCAGTATGTGCTTATATCCGATCATCAAGCTATTCAAGGATGCCACTTACTTCGGGATGAAGAAGGCATGCTCATCGGCGGCTCATCGGGCGCACTCGTTGCAGCACTTCATAAAATAAAAAATATCATTCCTACCCAAGCCACAGTCGCGTTGCTCTTCCCCGACAGTGGGGAGCGATATCTAGATACCATTTACAATGAAGAATGGATTCAGCAAACGTTCGAAAATATTAGATGATGATCTGGAGAACTGAGCATATTGTACAGGAAACAAACTTTTACACCTATGTACAGGCTAGAGAGCGAGAGAACCAATCACTACATTACAGTAACACTGTCGCTATAGTAGGTGGCGGGCCAAAAGGTCTGTATGCATTGAATCACTTTATCAATCAACTAAAGCTGTACCCCACCTCCAAATATTTCAAGATTTTATGGTTTAATCAGGACAAACTATTTGGATGCGGGCCAAATTACGATATACATCAGCCAGATTACCTGCTGATCAACTATTGCATTGGGCACGTGCAGGCATTTCACCCAGATTATCGGGATTACGAAAACCAAAAAAACTTTGTAGATTGGTTAACCGCAGTAAAAACGATCGACGCGCCCGTGGCGCCAACCGACTTTGCGTCGCGTGCTTTGGTTGGTCGTTACTTACAATGGGTCGCCACCGAGACGACCCGTAATCTACCTACCAATATTCAATTAGAACTTATTTCACAGTCCGTCACCACGATAACCTACCAGGATATCAAGGTAATGGTCGAAACCCAAACCGGGGCTTGGGAGGTCGATAGTCTCCTGTTAGCCACAGGTCATTGTTACCAAAACAGTCCGCTTGTCCATCATCCAGAAATACCCGCGGCCCACTATATACGCGCGGCCTATCCCGTATCTCAATTTGCAGCAATTCCGCCACAAGAGCACGTCGGTGTTGTCGGGTTAGGTCTAACCTTTATCGATATCGCTTTGGCACTTACCGAGGGCCGAGGTGGTGTATTTTCCCACGGTCAATACAAGCCCACCGGAAAAGAACCGGTGATTTATCCCTTTTCAAGAACCAGTCTACCCATATGTTGCCGCGGCCCACAATACCACGCCCAACGTCCGCTATTTCTCATGACAGACGCTTGGTTTAGAACCTTAATGGATCGATCAGCAAAAATAGATTTTCTTACCGAAGTACTTCCATCGATTGAAAAAGAAGTACAGTTAGCCTATTATTCTGTGTTAATTGGATCCACAGACCTGCAAGCTATTTTAAAGAAAATAAAGTGCGTACCAAAAGAAGAGCGCTTTACCCTGAAAGATTTACTTCAACCCTCCCTTAGTTCCGAAGAAGAAATAGTGAGTTATATCCAGATGAATATCGAAGAAGCCCATAAAGGAGAAGATAAAAGCCCACGCATGGCGGCAGCTGCCGTGTGGGGTAAAATATGCCCGTGGATCGCCGAGCTTTATAGAACGGTGGGCTATACCGGTGCTTCGCAGCAGCAACTAGACAGCTATTACTTCGGCGCATTCAATCGGGTAAGCTACGGTCCACCCATAGCCAATATGGAAAAGATATACGCGTTAGCCAAAGCCGGTATCATCCGCTTTTGTGCATTCCAAAATCCGAAGGTTCGTTGGCAAACCAGACAACAAACGTTTTTAATCCAAGATCCGAGTGCACTAGAGATACAAGTTGCTACGCTAATAGATGCACGAATCGGCCGGCCGGCGCTGCAAAAAAAGAATGCTTTTTTTTATGATAACCTTCTGCAG
>Ga0308157_10007318_pt1 | contig 12878 bp, 12 predicted proteins | sample PhyBR1_FD_201035 | JGI IMG/M metagenome (GOLD analysis project Ga0308157, IMG submission 201035) | Phyllosphere microbial communities from UC Gill Tract Community Farm, Albany, California, United States - DLSLB.R1 | ecosystem: Host-associated > Plants > Phyllosphere > Unclassified | place: USA...
TCACGGCCGGATTCCACTGCAGCGCGGCAACGACCAGCCCGGCCCAGACCAGCGGCAGCGTCATGTCGTCGGGCAGCAGGGTCGTGTCCCAGTCGATCATCGCCAGCGCCAGCAGCACGGCGGAAAAACCGCACCAGGCCAGCGCCGTCAGCGTCCAGCCCCAGCGCCAAGCGCAAAAGAAGAACAGCGCGCCCGTCACCGCCTCGACCAGCGGGTAGCGCAGGCCGTAGGGCGCGCCACAGGCCGCGCATTTACCCCGGAGAAAAATATAGCTGAGCACGGGGATGTTTTCATACCAGCGGATCGGGTGCCCGCAGCCCGAGCAGCGCGAGCGCGGCGTCAGGAGGTTGAATTTTTCGGCCGGCTCGGGCGCGGCGCCACCCATCTCCGCGCATTCCTGCGCCCACTGGCGCTCCATCATCTTGGGCACGCGGTAGATGACGACATTCAAGAAGCTGCCGATGAGCAGACCCAGGATGCCGGCCAGCGCGGCGGCCGTGCCAGCATTTATTTCCATTGCGAGAAACTCCATCAAACCACCTGGCCCAGCTTGAAGATCGGCAGGTACATCGAGACCACAATGCCGCCGATGAGCGTGCCCAGGAACACGATGATGATGGGCTCCATCAGGCTGGACAGGCCGGCGACCATCTCGTCGACCTCGGCCTCGTAGAAGTCGGCCGCCTTGCCCAGCATGTGGTCCACCGAGCCGGACTCCTCGCCGATGGCGCACATCTGCAGCACCATGGTCGGAAACAGGTTGGCATTGCCCATGGCCGCCGTCAGGCTGGTGCCGGCCGAGACCTCCTGCTGGATTTTCTCGGTGGCGTCGGCATACAGCGAATTGCCCGAGGCGCCGCCTACCGAGTCCAAGGCCTCCACCAGCGGCACGCCGGCGGCGAACATGGTCGACAGGGTGCGCGTCCAGCGGGCGATGACGGATTTTTCGATCAGGGCGCCGAACACCGGCATCTTGAGCAGCATCCGGTCCATGACCTTTTGCATCTTCTCGCTGCGCTTCCACGCCTGCAAAAAGAAGTAGAGGGTACCGCCGATGCCGCCGAAGATCAGCCACCAGTACGCCACAAAGAACTCGCTGATGGCGATGACCATGAGCGTGGGCGCCGGCAGGTCGGCGCCAAAGGACGAAAACACCTGCTTGAACGCCGGAATCACGAAGATCATGATGACCGCCACCACGACGAAGGCCACCACCACCACCGAGATCGGGTACATCAATGCCGACTTGATCTTGGACTTGATGGCCTCGGTCTTTTCCATGTAGACCGCCAGGCGGTCGAGCAGGGCCTCCAGGATACCGGCGGCCTCGCCCGCCTCGACCAGGTTGCAGTACAGCGCGTTGAAGTACAGCGGGTACTTGCGAAAGGCCGCGCTCAGCGAGGTGCCGGTTTCCACATCCGAGCGCACGTCGTTGAGCAGCTTGGTCACGCTGCCGTTGGGGTTGCCCCGGCCGACGATGTCGAAGGACTGCAGCAGCGGCACGCCGGCCTTCATCATGGTGGCCAGCTGGCGGGTGAAGATGGCAATGTCCTTGGGCTTGATGGACTTGCCGGTGCGCATGTTGCGCTTCTTGATCTTGGTGGCCAGCACGCCTTGCCGGCGCAGCGAAACCTTGACCTGGTTTTCACCGGCGGCGCGGATCTCGCCGCGCACCTGCCGGCCGCCGCGGTCCTTGCCTTCCCACTCGAAAATGAATTCCTTGATGCCCTTGGATGCTGCAGTTGCCATGATGTCTTACCGTTGAAAGAGCGGCTTGCAGACCGTCTTGTCGCCACACTCGAATACCCCTGGGTGCCCCGGCACGCGCGCCGGATCAAACATTGGTACAACCCAGAACCTCTTCCAGCGAGGTCATGCCCAATTTCACCTTGTACAGCCCCGCCTGGCGCAGGCTCTTGACGCCTTCGAGCTCCGCCTGGGCGGCGATTTCGAGCGCGCTGCCGTCGCGCAGGACGATGCGCTGGATTTCCTCGGAAATCGGCATCACCTGGTAGATGCCGACCCGGCCCTTGTAGCCGTTGTTGCACTTGGCGCAGCCGACCGGCTGAAACGGCGACCACGAACCGTCCACCTCGTCCTCCTTGAAGCCGGCATCGACCAGCGCCTCGCGCGGAATGTCCGCCGGCGTCTTGCACAGCGGGCACAGGCGCCGCGCCAGGCGCTGGGCGGTGATCAGGATGACGCTGGAGGCGATGTTGAACGGCGCGATGCCCATGTTGCGCATGCGGGTCAGCGTGGTCGGCGCGTCGTTGGTGTGCAGCGTGGAGAGCACCAGGTGGCCGGTCTGCGCCGCCTTGATGGCGATGTCGGCGGTCTCGATGTCGCGGATTTCGCCGACCATGATGATGTCCGGGTCCTGGCGCAGGAAGGCCTTGAGCGCCACCGGAAAGGTCATACCGGCCTTGTCGTTCATGCTCACCTGGTTCACGCCGGGCAAGGTGATTTCGGCCGGGTCCTCGGCGGTGGCGATGTTCACGCCGGCGGTGTTCAAAATGTTCAGGCAGGTGTAGAGCGAGACCGTCTTGCCCGAGCCGGTCGGCCCGGTCACCAGCACCATGCCGTAGGGGCGCTTGATCGCGTGCAGCAGCCGGTTTTTTTCTTCCGCTTCGTAGCCCAGCGCGTCGATGCCGAGCTTGGCGCTGCTCGGGTCCAGAATCCGGATGACGATCTTTTCGCCAAACATGGTGGGCAGCGTGCTCACCCGGAAATCGATCACCCGGTCCGGGCCGATCTTGAGCTTCATCTTGCCGTCCTGCGGCACGCGTTTTTCGGAAATGTCCAGCTTGGAGATCACCTTGATGCGCGCGGCAAGCTTTTCCTTGATCGCCACCGGCGGGGCGGAGATCTCGCGCAGTTCCCCGTCGATGCGAAAGCGCACCCGGTAGCTGTGCTCGAACGGCTCGAAGTGCAGGTCCGAGGCGCGCATGTTGAAGGCGTCCAGCAGCATTTTCTGCAGGAACTTGACGATGGGCGCGTCCTCGACCTCCGAGGCCGCCTCGCTGTCCGGCGCCGGGACCGCGGCCGCTTCCTCGTCGAACTGGAAGTCCGAGCCCACGATGTTGTCCAGGGTCTCGGCGGCGCTGGCGTTGGAGGCATCGACCAGCCTGGAGAGCTTGTCGTACTCGGCAATCACCCATTCCACGCCCAGCTGCGTGGAGAACTTGATCTTTTCCGCCGCGCCCTGGTCCGACGGGTCGGCGGTGGCGACGATCAGCCGGTTGTTGCGCTTGCCGAGCACGACGATGCGGTAGTCCACGCAGATCTTGCTGTCGAGCAGCCCGGCGGGCAAGCGCTGGCTGTCGATCGCCTCCATGTCCACCAGCGGCGCGGCAAACGAGGTGGCCACGATGTGCGCCAGATCAAAAGCGGAGACGGCGCCCGAGCCGGTGAGCTCGGCGATGAAGCTGGTGCGGCTGTTCTGCGCCTTCAGGAAGATGTCCTCGGCCGCTTTCTGGCCGAGCTTTCCAGAAGCCACCAAAGCCCTTCCCAGACCCGGCAGTGCCATCAGAACTTGATTTTTCAATGCGGCATCAGTGGCAGACATGGTCATTCATACGAAAGGCTTCAAACAGGCATCATCGCCTAATGATTACCGGATGTAAATCAAGAAACACAGTTGGGTACCAATGGCACTGCGCTTCCTGCAACAACGGCGCAGGGCTTGGCCGGCAACGGCCGGCAAAGCAGCAGGTGCCGGCCCTCTGAAATACGAGGCATTTTCCTGTCTTGCCTTTGTGCAGCAAGGGCTTCAAGCTATGATTTAAATAGCATCATTGTTCGGGCTGGGGCAACTGCAGCGTCAATTTTAACGAGGCATCGGAGGTCGAGGCCAGCACCGCCTCGCGACCGGCAACCGATTCGAGCACCATGGCATCATCCACCAAACTGCCGACGCGAACGGGTTTGGGGTCTTGTCCATCCACAGAAATGAGGGCGGCGCCCGCCCGGCGCTGCTTGGCGGCCACCCCGACGAGGACATACCGGCTGGCAGCCGGCGCTGCGGCGGGCGCGGCCGCCACCGGCGCCGAGCCACCGCCGCCCAGGGCGCGGGCCACGGCCTGCGGACCGGGCGAAGCCGCCTGCGCCATCGGCGTGGCAGGCACGGCCGACAGCCCCTGAGCCCCCCAGCCTTTGAGGCCCCAATACGCCACGCTGGCAGCGGCCAGGGCGGAAATGGCGAATGTCACAATTCTGGTGAACCACAGGCGAGAGGCATCTGTCAGCATGGCAGGATTATCATTGAAGCGACTTATGACTACTCAAAACCTTACTTTGCATCCCCTGCGGCGGCGCCTGGCGGCAGGCTTCACCCTGATCGAGCTGATGGTGGTGCTGGTGATCATCGGCGTGCTCGCCGCCCTGATTGCGCCCAACGTGCTGGACCGCGCCGACGACGCGCGCGCCACCGCCGCGAAGACCGATGTCAACAACCTGATGCAGGCGCTCAAGCTGTACAAGCTGGACAACCAGCGCTACCCCACGGCCGAGCAGGGCCTGCAGGCCCTGCGGGCCAAGCCCACCACCGGGCCCATCCCCAACAACTGGAAGTCCTACCTGGACAAGCTGCCCAACGACCCGTGGGGCCGCCCCTACCAATACCTCAACCCGGGCGTCAAGGGGGAGATCGACGTGCTCTCCTTCGGCGCCGACGGCCAGGCCGGCGGCGAGGGCAAGAATGCCGATGTCGGCAGCTGGGACTGAAGCGGCCCGCGCGCGGCCGGGGCGAGCCCGCCAGCGCGGCTTCACGCTGATCGAGCTGATGATGGTGGTGACCATCATGGCCATCGCCACCGCGGGCGTGGGGCTGGTGCTGCGCGACACCTCCTCCAGCGCCCTGGAGCGCGATGCCCAGCGGCTGGCCGTGCTGCTCGACTCGGCCCGGGCGCAGTCGCGCATGAGCGCCAACGCCGTGCGCTGGCGCCCCACGGCCAGCGGTTTTTCCTTCGAAGGCCTGGGCGCCGGCGTGGCGTTTCCCTCCACCTGGCTCAGCCCGGATGTGCGCGCGGCCAGCGCTGGCGTCGTCGTGCTGGGGCCCGAGCCGGTGATCGGCCCGCAGCAGATCCGCCTGGTGTCCGTCTCGCAGCCTGCGCGCAGCCTGCGCCTGGCCACCGACGGGGTGCGGCCTTTCGCGGTGCTGGCCGATGACGAACCCGCGGCCGGCGCGCGCTGATGGCCGCCCTGCCCTCCACGCCGCGGCGCGCGCGCGGCTTCACCCTGATCGAGGTGCTGGTGGCGCTGGGCATCGTGGCCATCGCGCTGGCCGCGGGCGTGCGCGCCACCGGTTCGCTCACCCGCAACGCCCAGCGCCAGACCGATGTGCTGCTGGCCCAGCTGTGCGCCGAAAACGCGCTGACCAGCGTGCGCCTGCTGCGCCAGATGCCGCCCGTGGGCGAGAACGTCACCCAGTGCGAGCAGGCCGGCCACAGCTTCACCTTGAAGCTGCTGGTGCAGCCTACCCCCAACCCCAATTTCCTGCGCGTTCAGGCGCAAGTGCTCGATGGCGAGACCGGCATCCTCGGGCTGTCGACCATCGTGGGAAGGTACTGAGGCATGGCCCGCATCCACGCTGACCGCCGGCCTGCGCGCGCGCGCGGCTTCACGCTGATCGAGCTGCTGGTGGCGCTGGCGGCCATGGCCGTCATGGCCGGCCTGAGTTGGCGCGGGCTGGACGGCATGGTGCGGGCGCAGTCGCAGATCAGCGCGCGCGCCGATGCGGTGCTGACGCTGCAAGCGGGCCTGGGCCAGTGGGGCGCCGACCTGGACAACCTGGCCCAGCTGCCGCAGACGCCCACGCTGGACTGGGACGGGCGCGGCCTGCGCATCATCCGCCGCAGCAGCGCGCGGCCCGGCGACGGCCTGCTGGTGGTGGCCTGGTCGCGCCGCAACGTGGACGGCGTGGACCAGTGGCTGCGCTGGCAGTCGGCGCCGCAGTTCTCGCGCGGCACGCTCAGCGCCGCCTGGAGCCAGGCCGCGCAGTGGGCGCAAAACCCGGGCGACGCCGAAAAGCGCGACGAGGTGCGCATCACCCCGCTGGCGCAGTGGCAGCTCTTCTACTACCGGGGCAACGCCTGGAGCAATCCGCTGTCCAGTGCCAACGCCGCCCCGGCAGACCCCGGCCCTGGCCTGGTCCGGAGCCCGGGGCTGCGGGGGCCTCAAACGCCCGAGACAACACAGACAGCCCAGCCGGCCAACAATTTCGCGCTGCCCGACGGCGTGCGGCTGATCCTGACGCTGCCCGAGGGCCAGGCCATCAGCGGCGTCATCATTCGCGACTGGGGGCGCTCATGAAACGGCGCCATGCCGACGCCAGCGGCCGGCCGCGGCCCGCGCAGGCCGGCGCGGCGCTGCTCACCGCGATGCTGACGGTGGCGCTGGTGGCCACCCTGGCCGCCGGCGCGCTCTGGCAGCAGTGGCGCAGCGTCGAGGTCGAGGCCGCCGAGCGCGCCCGGGCGCAGTCGCTGTGGGTGCTGGCCGGCGCACTGGACTGGGCGCGCCTCATCCTGCGCGAGGACGCCCGCTCGGGCGTGGTGGACCACCTGGCCGAGCCGTGGGCCGTGCCGCTCGAAGAGGCCCGGCTGTCCACCTTCCTGGCCACCGACGCCGGCAACCCCGGCCAGGAGACCGACCCGGGCGCCGACCAGGCGTTCCTCTCGGGCCTGATCCTGGACCTGCAGGCACGGATGAACGTGGCCGGGCTGCTGGACAACGGCAAGGTGTCCGAGACCGGCCTCAAGGCCTTCGCCCGGCTTTTTCAGACGCTGGGCCTGCCGCCGGCCGAGCTCACCGCCATGGCCGAGAACCTGCGCCTGGCCAAGGCCGCCAGCACCGGCGGCGAGGACATTGCGACCGCGCCGCTGATGCCCGAGCGCGTCGAGCAGCTGGTCTGGCTGGGCCTGTCGCCGCGCAGCCTGGAGGTGCTGCGGCCCCACATCACGCTGCTGCCGGTGAGCACGCCGGTCAACCTCAACACCGCCAGCGCCACCGTGCTGTTTGCCTGCATTCCCTCGCTGGACATGGCACAAGCGCAACAATTGGTGAACGCGCGCAAGGCGTCGCACTTTCGCAGCCTGCCTGACGCGACCGCCAAGCTCGGCCCGATGAAGGAGCCGCTCAACGCTGCCTGGCACAGCGTCAGCTCGCAGTTTTTCGAGATCCGGGGCCGCCTGCGGCTGGAGCAGACGGTGGTGGAAGAACGCTCGGTGGTGCGGCGCGACGGCCTGGAGGTCAAGACCTTGTGGCGTGAGCGCGGTACCCCGGAGCCCCAAACCAAGACCCTACAATGACCCCATCTGAACCAGCATGACCATCCTGATCGTCACCCTCCCCCGGGCGCTTCCGACTGCCGCCACGCTTTGCGAAGGTGTTTTGAGCCATGACGGGCGCACCGTCCAGCAGGCAGTCCACGCCCCCGTGGCGCTGCTGCCCACCCCTGGGGGCACGGAAATCGTGGCACTGGTGCCGGCGTGGCGCCTGTCCTGGCACCGGCTGTCCCTGCCCAAGGGCATCTTGAAGGGCGGGCTGTTCCAGGAGAGCAGCACGGCCCGGCTCAAGGCCGCGCTCGACGGGCTGCTGGAAGAAAGCCTGCTGGACGACACCGCCCAGCTGCACCTGGCCCTGGAGCCGCAGCCCAGCGCCGACGCGCCCGTCTGGGTGGCCGCCTGCGACCGGCTCTGGCTGCACGCCTGGCTGGCCGCGCTCGCCCAGGCCGGCCGCCCGGTGGCGCGCATCGTGCCCGAACTGGCGCCGCCCTCGGGCGGGACGGACGCAGCGGCCTCGCTGCACGTCACCGGCACCCCCGACCAGCCCCAGCTGATGCTTGCCGGCGCCGGCGGCGTGACGCTGCTGCCGCTGTCGGTGGCCACGGCCGCCCTGGTGGCCTGGCCCGAAGACCGGCCGGTGCTGGCCGAACCCGGCGTCACCGCCCTGGCCGAACACTTCTTCAACCGCCCGGCCACCGTGCAGACCGCCCCCGAGCGCTGGCTGGCGGCGGCGCAGTCGGGCTGGGACCTGGCGCAGTTCGACCTGCTTTACACCCGCGGCACGCGCATCCGCAAGCGCCTGACGGGCATGACGTCGGCGCTGTTTCGCGCGCCGCGCTGGCGCGCCGCACGCTGGGCCGCGCTGGTGCTGGTGGCCAGCAACCTGGTCGGCCTGCAGGCCTGGGCCTGGAAAGAGCAGTCGACCCTGGCCGCCAAGCGCGCGGCCATCCAGGGCACGCTGACCAGCACCTTTCCCGACGTGCGCGTGGTGGTCAACGCGCCGGTGCAGATGGGCCGGGCGCTGACCGACCTGCAGCGGCGCAACGGCACCGCCTCGCCGGCCGACCTGGAAACCATGCTGGGCCAGCTGCAGGCCGCTGCGCCCGAGGCGCCGGTGCCGTCAGCCATCGAATTTGGCGGCGAAGAACTTCGCCTCAAAGGCCTGGACACCGCCGCGCCCAGCCTGGCCGGCATCCCGGCCCGGCTGCAGGCGCAGGGCTACAGCGCCCGCACCGAGGCCGACAGCCTCGTGATCAGACCGGAGCGCCTGCCATGAGCCTGGACACCGCACTGCAGCCGCTGCGCACGCGCTGGTCGCGCATGCCCGGCCGCGAGAAAAACCTGGTCCGGCTGGCCGCGCTGCTGGTGCTCGGCCTGGCGCTGTGGCTGCTCAGCGTGGGCCCGTCCCTCAGGACGCTGCGCACCGCCGACGCGCAGTCCAGGACGCTGGACGCGCAGCTGCAGCAGATGCTGGCCCTGCAGGCGCAGGCCCAGGCCCTGCAGCAGCAGCCCCCGCTGGCCTTTGACGACGCCGTGCGCGCCCTGACCGCCGCCACCCAGCAGACGCTGGGCGCCAGCGCCCAGATGGCCATGGCCGGCGACCGCGCCAGCATCACCTTGAAAAACGCCTCGCCCGACACGCTGGCGCAGTGGCTGGCGCAGGCCCGGGTCAACGCGCGGGCCGTTCCGCTCGAAGCCCGGCTGACGCGCGCCGCGGCCGCGGGCAGCCCGGGCTGGAGCGGCGTGCTGGTGATGGGGCTGCCGGCCCGCTAGCGTTCATGATCCAGCACCCGTCCCTGGTCCCTGCAAGCGCCGTCTCTGCGCCCTGGCGCTGGTCGCTGGCCGGCGCGCTGGCCGGCGCGCTGCTGGCCGGCGCCGTTTTTGCCCCGGCGCGCTGGCTGGCCGCGCTCGTCGAGCAGGCCAGCGGCGAGCACGTGGTGCTGGCCGCGCCGCGCGGCGGCTTCTGGCAGGGCTCGGCGCAGCTGGTGCTCTCGGGCGGCGCCGGCAGCCGCAATGCCGTGGCGCTGCCCGGGCAGCTGGCCTGGCGCATCCGGCCGGCCTGGCCCGGCCTGCAGGTCCAGTTTGATGCCGACTGCTGCATGCAACAGCCGATGAGCCTGCGGGCCACGCCGGCAGGCTGGGGCGGCGCGCAGCTGGCGCTGGCCGACGGGCAGTCGCACTGGCCCGCCGGCCTGCTCGCCGGGCTGGGCACGCCCTGGAACACCCTGCAGGTGCAGGGCCAACTGCTGGCCTCCACCCAGGGCCTGGGCGCGCGCTGGGCCGAGGGCCGGCTCAGCCTGACCGGGCGGCTGCAGCTCGACGCGCTGCAGGTGTCCTCGCGCCTGTCCACGCTGCAGCCCATGGGCAGCTACCGCCTGCTGCTGCAGGGCGGCAATCCGTCCACGCTGCAGCTGAGCACGCTCGAAGGCCAGCTGCAGCTCACCGGCCAAGGCCAGTGGGCCGGGCAGCGCCTGCGTTTCGAAGGCGCTGCCAGCGCCACGCCCGAGAGCGTCGAGGCGCTTTCGAATCTTCTGAACATCATTGGGCGGCGCAACGGCGCAACTGCCATCTTCAAAGTGGGTTAACGCCGCATGAAACAACATCTCGTCTCCAAGTCTCTCTCGCGCAACCGCCCGTTTGCTATTCTTTCGATAGCATCCAGCGCAATGTTGGCCTGCGCTGCAGGCACTTTTCCTTCAAATTCGCAGGCGCAGGCCCAGCCCCAGCGGACCGCGCCGGCGGCCGAATCGCGGCGTGGCGAGGCCATCACGCTGAACTTCGTCAACGCCAACATCGACGCCGTGGCCCGCACCATGGCCACGCTGACCGGGCGCAACGTGGTGGTCGATCCGCGCGTCAAGGGCACCATCACCCTGACCACCGAGCGCGCGGTGAGCCCGGCCGTGGCCTACAGCCAGTTCCTGGCCACGCTGCGCCTGCAGGGCTTCACGGTGGTCAACAGCGCCGGGCTGGACAAGATCGTGCCCGAGGCCGACGCCAAGCTGCAGGGCGGCCCGGTCTCGACCAACGTGCCGGCCACGGGCGGGCAGATCGCCACGACCATCTTCAACCTGCGCTTTGAGAACGCCAACAACCTGCTGCCCATCCTGCGCCCGCTCATCAGCCCGAACAACACCATCAACGTCAACCCGGGCAACAACTCGCTGGTCATCACCGACTACGCCGACAACCTCTCGCGCCTGGGCCGCATCATCGCCGCGCTGGACGTGGCCAACGCGACCGACGTCGAGCTGATCCCGGTGCGCTACGCCTCGGTGACCGACCTGGCGCCGCTGCTGACCCGGCTGATCGAAAGCGGGGGCGGCGCCGGCGGCGTCGCCACGCCCGAGGCCAGCTACCGCACGACGGTGATCGCCGAGCCACGCAGCAACTCGCTGATCGTGCGCGCGGCCAACGCCTCGCGCCTGGAGCTGGTCAGGTCCCTGCTCAAGACGCTGGACACGCCGACCCTCAACGGCCCGAACGGCGACGCCGGCAACATCTACGTGGTCTACCTGAAGAACGCCGACGCCACCAAGCTGGCCACCGTGCTGCGCGCGGCCATGACCGGCACGTCCGGCAGCGGCGGCGGCTCGACCAGCCAGGCCACGCCGCTGCTGACCAACGCCGCGGCCCAGGGCAACGCGGGCGGCGCGCAAAACACCGGCGGCACGGCCGGGGGCACCGGCCAGAGCAGCGCGGCCACCGCGCCCATCACGCCCAGCGCCGGTCCCTCGACGGGCGGGCAGATCCAGGCCGACCCGGCCAGCAACTCGCTCATCATCACCGCCTCCGAGCCGCAGTACCGCCAGCTGCGCGCGGTCATCGACAAGCTCGACGCCCGGCGCGCCCAGGTGTATGTCGAAAGCCTGATCGCCGAGGTCAACGTGGACAAGGCGGCCGAGTTCGGCATCCAGTGGCAAGGCCCTATCGGCCGCAACGGTGACAGCCTGATCGGCCTGCTGGGCACCAACTTCGGCACCGGCGGCAAGAACCTCATCAACCTGGCCACGCAGGCCGGCGTTTCCGGCAGCACGGTAGCGCCCGGCGCCGGCCTGAACCTGGGCGTGGCCGCGCGCAGCAACGGGGTGTACTTCCTGGGCTTCCTGGCCAACTTCCTGCAGACCTCGGGCGCGGGCAACATCCTCTCGACACCCAATCTCCTGACGCTGGACAACGAGGAGGCCAAGATCGTCATCGGTCAGAACGTGCCCTTCGTGACCGGCCAGTACACCAATGCCAACGCCGGCGCGGGCAACGGCAGCGTCAACCCGTTCCAGACCATCGAGCGCAAGGACGTGGGCCTGACGCTGCGCGTCAAGCCCCAGATCAGTGAAAACGGCACGGTCAAGATGGCGATCTTCCAGGAGGTCTCCAGCGTGCAGGCCGGCTCGATCAACTCGACCACGGGCCTGATCACCAACAAGCGCGCCATCGAGTCCAACGTGCTGGTCGAGGACGGCTCCATCGTGGTGCTGGGCGGGCTGCTGTCGGACGAGTATTCCAACAACGAGGACAAGGTGCCGGGCCTGGGCGACGTGCCGGTGCTGGGCAACCTGTTCCGCTCCGAGAGCCGCAGCCGCAAGAAGACCAACCTGATGGTGTTCCTGCGCCCGGTGGTGGTGCGCGACGGCGCGGCCACCGGCAGCCTGTCGATGGACCGCTACGACCTGATGCGCACCTCGCAGCAGCAGACGCAGCCGGCCAGCAGCACCCTGGTGCCGGTCAACACGGCGCCCGTGCTGCCCACGCTGGTGCCGGGCCAGCCGACGCAGCCCGCCCCGGCCAACCAGCCCCCGCAACCGGCACAGCCCGCGCTGCAGCCGCTCGTCAGGCCCGAACCGGCGCCCGTGCTGAGAAACTGACACCGCCATGCAAAACCCTGCCCACTACCCCCTGCCCTACGCGTTCGCGCGCAGCCAGCAGCTGCTGCTGGAAGACTTCGGCGGCGAGCTGACGCTGTGGCTGCACGGCCTGGACACGCCGGCCACCGCCAGCGCCGTGAGCGAGGTGATGCGCAAGTTCGAGGTGCAGCACATCAACGTCGAGGCGCCCGAGCTGCTGCAGCAGCGCATCAGCGCGGCCTACTCGCAAAGCGAGTCGAGCGCGGCCACCGTCATCAGCGAGGTCGAGAGCGACGTCGATCTGTCGCGCATGATGCAGGCGCTGCCGGCCATCGAGGACCTGCTCGAAACCTCGGACGACGCGCCCATCATCCGCATGCTCAACGCGCTCTTGACGCAGGCCGCGCGCGACGGCGCCAGCGACATCCATATCGAGCCGTACGAGCGCCATTCGAGCGTGCGTTTCCGGGTCGATGGCTCGCTGCGCAACGTGGTGCAGCCCAACCGGGCGCTGCACGCCGCGCTGATCTCGCGCCTGAAAATCATGGCCGAGCTCGACATCGCCGAAAAGCGCCTGCCGCAGGACGGCCGCATCTCGCTGCGCATCGGCACGCGCGCGGTCGATGTGCGCGTCTCCACCCTGCCCAGCGCCCACGGCGAGCGCGCGGTGCTGCGTTTGCTCGACAAGAGCGGCGACCGGCTGAACCTGGAGGCCGTCGGCATGCAGGGCGACGTGCTGAGCCGCTTCGAGCAC
>Ga0308157_10007320_pt1 | contig 12874 bp, 10 predicted proteins | sample PhyBR1_FD_201035 | JGI IMG/M metagenome (GOLD analysis project Ga0308157, IMG submission 201035) | Phyllosphere microbial communities from UC Gill Tract Community Farm, Albany, California, United States - DLSLB.R1 | ecosystem: Host-associated > Plants > Phyllosphere > Unclassified | place: USA...
GATGACGATGGCGCGCTGCTGCGGGTTTATACCCCAGCAGGCACACCGGCATTTTCAGCTCCGCCGCCAGAGTTCAGTGCCTTTTATACCTTCGCAGAGCACGCGATCCATGGGAACTGCCCAGTCGTGTCGTTCGAGCCAGGACATACGCGCAACGGCTGGCCAGATTGGTACTGCAAAGTCGATGTTGGGTCGAAGTCAGTCCAGCTGTTGAACCCTTGGCGATAGCGTGCGGCGACCTTTGCTAACGTCCGGAATGGGTCGACAGCTGCCTGTCAAAACAGCCTGTGACCTTTTCAGCCCGGTCACCTGATAGCGTAGCCAGGGTCAGAGCACGTGCCGGGGTCAGGTCTGACATTCAGACACGAGCTCTGCAATGATCCGGCTCCTTGATTTTTCAAGCGCATTTTAAAGAACCAGAGGTTTATTTTGAAATGCCCTCAAGTGAGTAGAGCATGTGTCCGGATGTCAGACCTGACACCGCGAATGACCGTCGGTGCCTAAGCCCTGTGAATGAATACTAATTGCTACGGCAAGAAATCAAGTTTGCATTGATCCAAGATGCCACATCGGTAACCGGAATAGCGCGCTGGATATTGAAACTGTCACTTTTATCCCAAGCAACACCCCTTCCCTGCGCAAAGGCGGCGCGATACTTGCGCATCATATTATGTGGGTCGCGGGCCAACTCGCCCAGCAAGTGTTCCTCGCTCCACGCCGAACGGCTGAAGGGTTGGCCTAGCGCCGCTTGCAGCTTGTCGGCCACTTCTCCATACGTCACAGTGTCGCCAGCTAAATAAACAATTTCGTTGCGAATACGGGGTTGCGTGAAAACGACCTCGGCAGTCAGAACGCCAATGTCATCTGGCGTGGTCAGCGTGACAGCAGTGTCGAGGCTGCCAAGAGCATGCACCGCATGTTCTTCAAGATCGACGACGCCGAACTCTGGCTCAAACAGGTAGCTCATGAACATACCGGTCGAGATAATGACCCACTCGGTCTGGTGCTGACCCCGCAGCAATTCGCGCACGTCCAACTGTGCGTCGAAGATGTCCTGCGGACTGCCGCGACCGATGACATCAAAATCGACGCCGAACTGCCATGGGAAGTACCTGGGAATTTGCGCTTGCAGGGCAGCACGCGCCAATTTCATTGGCGTGTCGATACCCGCTGCATAGCCAGCACACCCTATGACTGTGTCATATTGGCCGAACACCGCAGCCAGCTCGTTGATCGAGCTTTTCACAAGATCGCCGATGATGATGTCGATCCCAAGGTCTCGGATTTCGGCCACATCACGCTGCTTGTCTGGCACATTGGACGCGGCGGCGCTTGCGCGCAGCAACACGCTGATGGTCACATCATCGACGCCCTTCGCGCATTGCGCAAGACTGCGCAGTACTGGCATCCCAAGTTCCCCGGCACCGAGTACAAGAATCTTTTTTGACATCGCGTCAGGATCTGCCAGGTTCATCGTTAGCGGTACCGATAATTGGCGGACTTGGTTGGACATGTTGATTTCTCCTCTAGCGTTGATACCTGCACTATAGGGGGCGCAACGATGCGGAAAAAGTGGTCCTGGCGGTTTTCATCGTGCAGAAAATGCGAACAATGGTGGGTTATAGTGCCGTTTTCCTATAGCTATCAGGCCAATATATGGATCGCGTACAGGCAATGCAGGTGTTTGTCCGAGTAGTCGAAGGCAAGAGCTTCGTACGCGCAGCAGAAACTCTCGGCTTACCGCCATCATCCGTCACAGGTATCGTCAAAAGGCTTGAAAAACATTTGCAAATTCGGTTACTGAACCGTTCAACCAGAAACCTCAGCTTGACACCGGAAGGTGAGCAGTACTTCTACCGTTGCCGCGAGATACTCGACCTGATTGACGACACGGAAGCTAGCCTGAGCGGCTCTGCCGAGCGCCCGCAAGGAAGGTTGCGGGTGGATATGCCGGGAGGCATTGCGCATGCCTTGATCCTGCCGCGTTTGGCGCAATTTGAGCAGCGCTACCCCGATATCTATCTCATGATCGGTATAAATGATCGTCAGGTGGACCTGATCCAGGATGGCGTCGATTGTGTGATCCGTACCGGCAACCTCAATGACTCGACGCTGGTCTCGCGCCGTTTGGGGGCGTTGCGCTGGGTCACATGCGCAGCGCCGTCCTATGTGGAAGAAAAGGGAACTCCCAAGAGGCTGCTGGATCTGCAAGCACACGAGGCTGTCCACTACTTTTCCAGCACGACGCGGCGGGGAAGTGAGCTGCATTTTGTCGAAGACGGGAATTGCGTTGCCCTTCCGGTGTCCGGCAAGGTGGCAGTCAACGAAACTGGGCTTTACATCAAGCTTGGAATCGACGGACGCGGCCTGATTCAGTTGGCCGAGATCTTGGTGGCGGAACAATTGCGGAGCGGAGAGTTAGTCGAAGTACTGGCCGACTGGCGGCCAGCACCCGTTCCTGTATCACTACTTTACCCCCACCGCCGCTTTCTCTCTCCGGCGATGCGTGCGTTTGCCGATTGGACAGCCGAACTGTTTACCGACGTCTGTTAAGGGTCGACAGTTGCCTATCGAAATAGTCTGCGACTCATCACCCGCCGCCCCGTACCCAACACACCTTACAGAACGATGCGACGGATGAATCACGTCAGGGCGTCACATCCACACCCTTCCAGAACGCGATGTGGCCAGTAATATTTGACGCGGCGGATTTTGGCGTGGCATACACCCACGCCGCATCCTTGTTGACCTTGCCGTTCACCTCGATATTGTAGTAGCTCGCTGTCCCCTTCCAGGGACAGTTGGTTGTTGTACTCGAGTCGCTGAAGAACTGGCGGTTTAAAGAGGCAGGGGGGAAATAATGGTTCCCTTCGACGACGACCGTATCGTTCGACTGCGCCAGCACTTCACCATTCCATATTGCTTTCATATGCACTCCGGTAGCGCTTCGGATCTGAAGCGCGGACCAGTCTACACCGGCCGGCAAAACAGTTGATGCGGATGTTTGTGCGACGAGTACTCGCGCAACGGCGTTGCTGCACAAGCGAGTTGGGTGGCAACCGCCAAACATCGTGCGCACTCAACATTCCGCGTCGCGATGCTGATGGCTTACCATGCACTGTCACCACTTCCTTGCCCGCACCGTGAAAATCGCCATCGGCCACCGCCTCTTTGCCTCCGTGCTCCTTGCCATGCTGACGGTGGCCGGCGCCGCCGTGCTGCTGCTGCGCCAGAATGTGCTGGGCAGTTTCGGCGACTACGCGGTGGCGATCGAACTGGATCGCCTCGATGAACTCTCTGGCGCGGTCGCGCGTCAGTATCAGCGGCATGGGGGCTGGACGTTCTTGCCATCAGGTGAAGACAGACGCGACTGGATCGGCGGCGAACTGACGCGCCTGCAGTCCGTGCGCGGGAAGCCGGCGCCACCGGTCGGGCCAGTAGCGCCTGTAGCGCCAGTGGACCCCGTCGCTCCCCTGCACGCGCGAGCCGGCCCACCCATGCCACCGCTGCCGCCTCCCCCACCCGCCCCGCCGGGCGTCATCGCCGATCTGCACACGCGCATCACCCTGCTCGACGCGAATGGCGCGTATCTCGCCGGCCGCCCGCCGGGCAACCTGCCACTGGCCCGGCGCGCGCTCACCGTCGATGACCGCACGATCGGCTATCTCGGCGTCGCACGCAGCGCACGGCCAAGCGACGCGATGGCGTTTGCGTTTCTCGACCAGCTACAACGCAGCCTGTGGCTGATCGGTGGGCTCGCCCTGGTACTCAGCGCGCTGGCGGCAATCGGCCTGGCGCGCCACTTCCGGCGCCCGATCGACCGCCTCGCGCGCGGCGCCGGCGCTCTGGCTGCGGGCGACTACGCCGTGCGCCTGCCGGTCCAGCGCAGCGACGAACTGGGCGACCTCGCGCGCCATTTCAATGTGCTGGCCGAGCGGCTCGATCAGGCCGAAGCGGCGCGCCGCCAGTGGGTGGCCGATACCTCGCACGAGCTGCGCACGCCGCTGGCCGTGCTGCGCGCGCAGCTCGAAGCGATCCAGGATGGCGTGCGCCAGGCCACGCCAGGCACCGTCGATGCGATGGTGCTGCAGGTACACGCGCTGACGAAGCTGATCGACGAACTGTATGCGCTGGCGCGGGCCGACGTCGGCGAACTGGCATGCCAGCGCGTGCCGCTCGATCTGTGGCAACTGGCGACCGCTGAAGCGCAGGCGTTCAGCGCACGCTTCCAGGCGGCCAGCCTGGCGTTCGAGACCGGCCAGGCCCCAGCACCATCACAGGTGCTGGGCGACCCGGACCGCCTGCGCCAGGTACTGGCCAACCTGTTCGAGAACAGCCTGCGCTACACGGCGCCCGGCGGCGCGGTGCGGCTAAGCGCGCAAGTGCACGACGGCCAGTTGTACCTGATGCTCGACGACAGCGCGCCCGGCGTGCCCGATGCCGCGCTGGCGCGGCTGGCCGAGCGCTTCTACCGCGTCGATGCATCGCGCAGCCGCGCGCATGGCGGCGCGGGCCTGGGTCTGGCCTTGAGCCGGCGCCTGCTCGAAGCGCAGAGCGGCGCGCTGAGCTTCGCCCATTCACCAATGGGCGGCCTGCGCGTGACCGTGTCGCTGCCGCTGCTTAAAAAGGACACGCCATGAACAGCAACATCATGATCGTCGAGGACGAACCGGAACTGGCCGCCGTGATCGCCGACTACGCACGCGCAGCCGGTTATGTCCCGACTGTGCATGGCGACGGCGCGCAGGCCCTGGCCGCGATCCGCGCGGCGCCGCCGGATCTGATCGTGCTGGACCTGATGCTGCCTGGCCTGGACGGCCTGGCGCTGTGCCGCGCGGTGCGCGCATTTTCGGAGGTGCCGATCGTAATGGTGACGGCGCGCGTCGAAGAAATCGACCGTTTATTGGGGTTGGACCTGGGCGCCGACGATTACCTGTGCAAGCCGTTCAGCCCACGCGAACTGATGGCGCGCATCAAGGCGATCCTGCGCCGCGCCGGAAGCGGCGGCGTCGCGCCGGCGGCGCTGCTGCTCGACGAAGGCGCGCGCAGCGTCAGGATCCACGGCCACGCGCTCGACCTGACGCCAAGCGAATACGCGATCCTGGCCGCGCTGGCGCGCCGGCCCGGCCAGGTGCTGTCGCGCGCCCAGCTGCTCGACGCGGCCCGCGCCGACAATCTCGACGCCACCGACCGCGCGATCGACAGCCACGTCAAGAACCTGCGGCGCAAGATCGACGGGGCAGCGCCGGGGCTGGAGCCGATCCGCTCGATCTACGGCCTCGGCTACCGCTACGACACTTGAAGGTTACTTCGGTGCGTACATCGACGCGTAGCGGGCGCCGAAGTACAGGATGAACGCATAGCATGCGGCCGGCAGCAGGAACGAGATCTGCACGCCCAGTGAATCGGCCAGCGCGCCCTGCGCGAACGGCACCAGGGCGCCGCCGACGATGGCCATGCACAGGATGCCGGAACCCTGGCCCGTGTGCTTGCCCAGGCCGTGCAGCGCCATGCTGAAGATCGTCGGGAACATGATCGAGTTGCACAGGCCAACCGCCAGGATCGCCCACATCGCGATGTCACCCTGCGCGAACGTGCCGACCAGTACCAGCACGATTGCCGCCACCGAATTGAACGCCAGCGTCTTGCCAGGGCTGACCACGCGCATCACGGCAAAGCCGATGAAGCGCCCCACCATCGCGCCGCCCCAGTAGATGCTGACGTAATGGGCGGCGTCAGCGTGCGCGAGGCCAGCGATCTGCGGCTCGCCGATGAAGTTGATCAGGAAGCTGCCGATGCTCACTTCAGCGCCCACGTACAGGAAGATGCCGATCGCACCCAGCACCAGGTGGCGGTGCGCCAGCACCGAGCCACCTACTGCCACCGGCGCGCCATCGTCATCGGCCGCGACAATCTTCGGCAGCTTCGCCATCAGGAACATCACGGCCAGCACCACCAGCAGGCCGGCCAGCATCAGGTATGGCCCGCGCACACTGGCCGCTTCCGCCGCTGCATCGCTGCCCGCCACGGCGGCAGCACCCGCCGCCGACAGGATCAGCACCCCGCCGACTGCCGGACCGATCGTCGTGCCCAGCGAATTGAACGCCTGCGTCAGCGTCAGCCGGCTCGATGCGGTGCGCGCCGGTCCCAGCACGGCCACATACGGATTGGCCGCAACCTGCAGCACCGTGATACCCGAAGCCAGCACGAACAGCGCCAGCAGGAACATGCCGTAGCCACCGGAAGCGGCCGGGTAAAACAGCGTGCAGCCTCCGGCCGCCACCAGGAGGCCCGTCACGGCGCCCTTCTGGTAACCGATGCGGCGAATCAGCACGCCGGCCGGCAGCGACACGATCGCATACGCGCCGAAGAAGCAGAACTGCACCAGCATCGCCTGCACATACGTCAGCGTGTAGACCGCCTTCAGGTGCGGAATGAGCACGTCGTTGAGCGACGTGATCAGGCCCCACATGAAGAACAGGATGGTGACGATGACGAGCGCCCCCGTGTTACTGCCTTGTTGCGTCCCGGGGGGACCGTCCTGCCGCGCGACTGGTGCCGCGCCGGTTGCCATATTGGCCATGCTGTCTCCTGATGATTATTGTTGTGGTCGGGGTTCTTAGCGGGCCATGCCTGCGGGCGGACGTGGCAGGTCGCGGGCACGCGTGCCCCAGCCCTGCGCATCCGGCTGCGGCGCCAGCTGGTACTTCAGCGCGCCGCCCGACTGCACTTGCTCCCAGTCGAGCCAGACGCGTTCCACCGCGCGGCCGCCGTAATTGACCGACTTGACGAAGCCGCGCTGGCCCGGCTTGGCGCCCGCCGCGTCGATGCGCAGCGTGCGGCCCTGCGCCAGGTCGATCTCGGCGCCGGCAAAGCGCGGCGCGTGCAGCAGGAAGCGGCCGCTGCCCGGCATATCCGGATAGATGCCCAATGCGCTGAACAGGTACCAGGCCGACATCGTGCCCAGGTCATCGTTGCCCGTCACGCCGCCCGGCCCATTGGTGAACAGCGTTTCGGCAGCGCGCAGCACGGTCGTCGTCTTCCACGGCTGGCCCATCAGCGTGTACATCCACGGTGCATGCAGGTCCGGCTCGTTGTTCGGGTTGTAGCGGAACTGCGCGTAGTAGCTGTACGGCCCCACCACCCACGACTTGCGCACGGCGTTCGGATCGGCCAGCACGGCGTCGTAGTCGAAGAACTGGTCGAGGCGGCCGAGGGCCGGCGCCTGGCCGCCCATCGCTGCCGCCAGGCCCGGCACGTCCTGCGGCGCCAGCCACTGGTACTGCCACGCCGTGCCTTCATGGAAGCCATGGTCGCCGCGCGGATCGAACCCGCTGCCGACATCGGCGAACCAGCTGCCGTCGATCAGGCGTGGGCGCGGGAAGCCGCGCTGGCCAGTTGGTTCATCGACCGCGTTCGCGTCCCAGATCGTTTTCCAGTTCAGCGCGCGCTGGGCCAGCACACGGGCATCGTCCTCGTGGCCGAGCGCCTTGGCCATCTCGGCCAGCGCGCCATCGGCCAGCGCGTATTCGAGCGTCGCCGAGGCGCCGTGGTGCGGATCGGTGTCCATCCCTTTCGACACAAAGCTGCGGTCGTACTGGACAAAGCCCTGCTTCATGTAGTTCGGATTGCCCGAACGGCCTTGCGGACGGATGCCGTGGGCCGGCACGCCGAATGCGTTCTCGCGCAGTGCGGTGTAGGCCTGGGCTTCGCGGCCCTTCAGCGCGCCGAAGCGCCACAGATCGACGAGGAATGGGGTGACCGGGTCACCCGTCATGATATTGGTTTCGAAACTGGCGTAACCCCAGCGTGGCAGCCAGCCGCCCTGGTCGCGGATCGCCAGCACCGAGGTCGCGATATCGCGCGCGCGCTCGGGGCGGATCAGCGCCAGCAACTGGTTCTGCGCGCGGTAGGTGTCCCACAGCGAGAAGAATTCGTAGTAGGTCCAGTCCTTGGCGGTATGGATCGCATCGTCGTAGCCGCGATAGCGGCCATCGGCGTCATTGCCCGTCAGCGGTTGCAGCAGTGCGTGGTAGAGCGCCGTGTAGAACACGGTGCGGTCATCCTTGCTGCCGCCCTTGATGCGCACGCTCTTGAGTTCACGCTGCCAGGTAGCCTGCGCCTTGGTTTTCATCGCGTCGAAGCTCAAGGCTTTGTCGCCGGCCTTGCCGTCGGCGGCGAGGTTGATGCGCGCGCCTTCGGCGTCGACGTGCGAGATCGCGCTGACGGCGGTCACGGCCTGGCCATTCTTCAGGTCGAAGGTCAGCCACACACCATGCGGCTTGGCCTCGCCCTGCTGGCTCGGGCCGGCGGCGCCAGGCCAGCCGCCGCGATCGTCCCAGACGCCCTTGGCGGCGATCGGCTGGTCGAACTCCATGCGGAACCAGGTCGTGTACTTGGCGCCGCCGCAGAAACTGCGGGTGACGATCTTGCCTTCGACGGCGCGCTCACCGACGACCTGCACTTCGCTGCCGATGACGCCATGGCGCTCGTTGGCCTGGGCGACGTTGAGCAGCACGTGGCCGGTCTTGGTGCCGGGCGCATAGGTATAGCGTTCGGCGGCGGCGCGGGTCAGCGCGGTCGCTTCGGCCGTGATGCCGCCGTAGCTGGTCAGCTTGACCTTGTAGTAGCCGGCCTGGCCGACTTCGCCGTCATGCGTGTAGTCGGCGGCGTAACGCTTGTGGTCGAACGTGCCTTTCCTGGCGGTGTCGAAGTCCCCGCCCGGACCGATGGTGCCGGTGACCGGCAGCACCGACAACTGCCCGCCCTGCTCCCAGCAGCCGGCGCCGGACAGGAACGAGTGGCCGAAGCCGCGGATCCGCTTGTCGCTGTAGCGATAGCCGGCGTAGTGGTCGGCGATCGGGCTGACCTGGATCATGCCGAACGGCGCGGAGGCGCCAGGGAAGGTATTGCCTTCATCCTGGGTGCCGATGAAGGTGTTGACCGGCATGCTGTCGGCGGCCAGCGCGACTGGAGCGCCCAGGGGCAGCAGGCAGGCCAGCACCAGCGTGGGGACACTGAAACGGGTACGGAAATGCGGCATCACGATGCTTCTCCTTCGAGCAGTTCGAACAGTTGGTGCATGGCCGCCGGTGGCGGTGGGGTGGCGCCGGCCTGCAGGCAGGCGGCGGAGCCGGCCGCCAGTGCGGCGTGCAGGTGCGCCTGCAGGGGGCGCTGCGGATGGCGTGCAAGGCTGTGCAAGAGGCCAGCGGCGCTGGCATCGCCCGCGCCGACTGTATCCACGACCGCCACTTTCGGCGCCAGCGCGTGGCAGCGCTCGTCGCCATGGAACAGGCTCGCGCCCTGGCCGCCGCGCGTGAGCAGGCAATAGGCGCCCGGGTTGAACGCGCGCAGGCGCGCCAGTGCATCGTCCAGTCCCAGGCCGGGGAACAGGCCGCGCAGGTCGTCGTCCGACACCTTGATCAGGTCAGCCAGCGTAGCCATGGCTTCGAGGGTCGGCGTGTAGCGTGCATCCATCAGATTGCGGTAGTTCGGATCAAAACTGATCGACACGCCTCGCTCTTTCAGCGTGCGCGCCAGCGCCACCAGCGTGGCGGCCAGCGGCTCGCGCGCCAGGCTGATGCCGCCAAAGTGGGCCCAGCGCAGGCCGTCAAAGGCGCCGGCCGGCAGTGCCGATGGATCGAAATGCAGGTCGGCGCTGTCGTCGCCGATGAAGAAGTAGCGTGGCGGCTCGCCGCCCTCGACCACGGCCAGCAGCGGCGCGCGGTCCACGCGCTGCAGCAGGCGCAGGTCCAGGCCGGCCGCTTCGCTGGCGGTCCACAGCGCGTCGCCAAAACGGTCGCGGCTGATCGCGCCGGCAAACGCCGTCGGTTCGCCCAGCACGGCCAGCGCGCGCGCCACGTTCCAGGTGGAGCCGCCCACGCGGCTGACCCAGCGTTCGTCGCCCTGATGGATCATGTCGGTCAGCGCCTCGCCGGCGCACAGCATGAACGGCGCATCAACCATGGCGGGGTCCTTTCATCGCGGCGACGATGTCGTAGACGGCGCCCATCGTGTGGTAATCGACCTTGCCGGCCGGGCTTTTCTCGTCACTGAGCTTGCGGTTCTCGCGGTCCAGGATGCGGTACCAGGCGCCGTGCTCGTGGTCGACGAAGTGACTCCAGCTGTATTGCCAGAGCCGTTCGTACCAGGTCCAGTAGGCGTCGTTGCCGGTGCGCGTGGCCAAGAGCGCCGCTGCGGCGGCGCTTTCGGCCTGCACCCAGAAGTACTTGTGGCTGTCGCAGACGGTCAGGTCGGGCGCGAGCGAATAGGCCACGCCGCCGAACTCGTTGTCCCAGCCCTTCTCCACCGCCACCTTGAACAGGCGCTCGGCGGTCGGCAGCAGCCAGCTCAGATCATCCGTCAGAACGCCCGGCGCGCGCGCTTCGAGCTGCACCAGCAGCTTGGCCCATTCGGTGAAGTGGCCCGGCTGGTAGCCCCACGGACGGAACAGGTTTTCCGGGTCGTCGATGTTGAACTTCCAGTCCGGCTGCCACTGTTCGTCGTAGTGTTCCCAGATCAGGCCACCGCAGCGCGCGGCCTGACGCTGCGTGATGTTGCTGGCCACCAGATAGGCGCGCTCGAGGTAGCGTGCTTCGCCAGTCGCTTGATGCGCCGCCAGCAGTGCTTCGACCGCATGCATGTTGGCGTTCTGGCCGCGGTACGTCGACAGCGTGCTCCAGTCGTGGCTTGCTTCGTCAGCGTACAGGCCATCGGCCGCGTTCCAGAAGCGTGCTTCCATCAGGTCGAACGTCTCGCCGATCCAGGCGCGCGTCTCGTCCAGCCCGGCCATCGTCGCATGCGAATACGCCAGCAGCACGAAGGCCTGGCCGTAGGCATGCTGGGTGCCGTCTTCAACGTCGCGTCCATCGAGCATCCACGCGTAGCCGCTGCCGTCCGGTGCGCGGTGCGCGTCGCGCAGGAAGCGCACCGCGTGCTGCAGGCCGTCCAGGTAAGCCGGATCGCCGAACTGGCGGTACGCCATCGCGTAGGTGAACACGAAGCGCGTGCTGCTCACCAGGTGGCGGTGGCGCGGGTCGTAGACGGCGCCGTCATCCTTGAAATAATGGAACATGCCGCCGGCGGGATCGATCGCGCGCGGGTGGTAAAAGCGCATCGTGTGGCGCGCGTGGTCGAGCAGCAGGTCCGGGCTGCGAAAGTTCGGGAACGTGGTCATGGTGGGGGCTGGTGGTTGTTCGCTAGTCGTCGTAGCTGCTCTCGCGCACGATCATCTCGACTGGCAGGGTTATCTGGGTGGCGTCCACGTCGCTCTGCTGGAGGCCGGGCTGTTGCAGGTTGGTTTGTTGAAGCTCGGGTTTGGCGAGCAGCGCATCGACGCCGGCGCGGCCCAGCGCTTCCTTGTCCACGCGCACGGTGCTCAGTGGCGGGATGGCGGCAGCCGCCGCGGCGATGTCGTCGAAGCCGACGATGGCGAGGTCGTAGGGAATCTTGAGCCCCTCGCCCAGGCAGTACTTCATCGCGACCAGCGCCGTGCTGTCGTTGTAGCAGAACAGCGCGTCGGGCCGCTTCGGCAGCGCCAGCAGGCTGCGCATCGCTTCGATCACGCCGTCGTCGCCCTCGCCCATGGTGGGCACGCTCACTTCGAGGTTCGGATCGGCATGCATCTTGGCGTCGAACAGCGCCTGGCGAAAGCCGCGGTTGCGCTGCCCGATACTGTAGTGGGCCAGGGACCCCGACAGCATCGCGATGCGCTTGCGCCCGACGCGCAGCAGGTGCTGCGTGGCGAGGTAGCCGCCGCTGATATTGTCCGGATTGATCGACGTGAAACCGCGCCGGTGCATGTCGACCAGCACCATTGGCTTGCCGGTCTGCTGCAGGGCGGTGAGGATTTCCGGCTCAAAAAAGCCGGCGCACAGGATCGCGTCGGGCTGGTGCAGGCGAATTTGTTCGAGCACCGGTTCGGCCGGTCCGACGACGATCAGCGACAACGCGATGCCCTCGCGCCGGCACGCTTCTTCCGCCCCGTGCAGCACGGGCGTGAAGAAGGGGCTGGACGTGAGGGTGTTGTGCTGGCTGTGCAGCAGGAACGCAATGCGGCGGATCCGGCCTTTCTTGAGCAGCGAAAAGTCGTAACCCAGCCGCAGCGCCGCGTCGCGCACGGCCGTGCGCGTGGCCTCCGTCATGCCGCCCTGGTTTTTCAGCGCGCGCGAGACGGTGCCAATGGACAGCCCGGTGGCGCTGGCGATGTGGCGCAGCGTGACCTGGCTCACGGCCGCACCGTCTGCAAGCCGGGCATCGTGATCATGGACATGATCGGTCTCCAATCGTTGGTTTAATAAACGCCTCTGTGAGCGTTTTTTGCGTCGTCCGGATGGCATCCGGCGCGCGTTGTTCCAGTGCGTTTTATAACAGCCGCGCCTCCGGAGCGTCAACGCGGGCAGACCAAACTGCCCGTGTTTTAGCGCGTTTTAGTAAACAAGCATAGTCACATAGTGCCGCGTGTTTACCGCGCCTCGAGCAGCTCCACTTCGGCCAGCTCGAACGCTGAGCCCTGCGCAAAACGCAGGCGGTACGCCTTGTACACGTCCGGCTTGGCGATGCCGAATGGCCGCAGCTGACGCTCCCAGGCAAAGACTTCGTTCTCGCGCGTGTCGAGCGCAACCCAGCCCCCCTTGGCGTCGCGGCCTTCCAGCGTCCACGACACCTTGCCCAGCGGCGCCTTGCCGCCGGTGAGCGTGTAGTGGCTGATGCGCGCGCTCTTGCCAAGGGTGATACCGATGTTGGCGACCGCCGGTACTTCCACGGCTGTCGCCGCATCGTCGTCGGTCAGCGTTGCGGAGGCGCGCTTGCCGTCCAGCGTGAGCGTGGCGCCCTTGCTGCGGTCGATCAGGCCTGCAGGCCGTTTGCCCGTTGG
>Ga0308157_10007322_pt1 | contig 12872 bp, 11 predicted proteins | sample PhyBR1_FD_201035 | JGI IMG/M metagenome (GOLD analysis project Ga0308157, IMG submission 201035) | Phyllosphere microbial communities from UC Gill Tract Community Farm, Albany, California, United States - DLSLB.R1 | ecosystem: Host-associated > Plants > Phyllosphere > Unclassified | place: USA...
CTGGGTCATCGCGCGCCAGCACCCGGGCGAATCGATGGCCGAATGGTTCGTCGAAGGCCTGGTCGACGCGCTGCTGGACGACGCCAATCCCATCTCGCGCAAGCTGCTGCAGCGCTGCTGCTTCTACATCGTGCCGAACATGAACCCGGACGGCTCGGTGCGCGGCAACCTGCGCACCAACGCGGCCGGCGCCAACCTGAACCGCGAATGGATGACGCCGACGCTGGAGCGCTCGCCCGAAGTGCTGTGCGTGAAAAACAAGATCCACGAAACCGGCGTCGACATGTTCTTCGACATCCACGGCGACGAGGCGCTGCCGTACAATTTCGTGGCCGGCAACGAGATGCTGGAGAACTTCACGCCGCAGCAAGCCGCCGCGCAGAAGGCCTTCATCGACCGCTACAAGAACGCCAGCCCGGACTTCCAGGACACCGTGGGCTATGCCGCCAGCAAATACAAGGAAGACATGCTCACGCTGGCCTCCAAGTACATCGGCCACCACTTCAAGTGCCTGGCGCTGACGCTGGAAATGCCGTTCAAGGACAACGCCGACCTGCCGGACGCGCACGTGGGCTGGAACGGCGCCCGCAGCGCCGCGCTGGGCCGCGCCATCCTGCAGCCCATCCTGCTGTCGCTGGACGACTGACCGTGGGCGTCGAGATCGAACGCAAGTTCCTGGTCACCAGCGACGCCTGGATGCGGCAGGGCGAACCCGTGCTGCTGCGCCAGGGCTATCTGTCCTCGCACGCGCAGCGCGTGGTGCGCGTGCGCATCGAAGGCGAGCGCGCGGTGATGACCATCAAGGGCAAGAACGTGGGCGCCAGCCGGGGCGAGTGGGAGTACGACATCCCGATGGCGGACGCGCAGGAGTTCCTTGAGAAGCTGTGCGAGCAGCCCATCATCGAAAAATACCGCCGCCGCATTCCCTACGCGGGCTTTGTGTGGGAAGTGGACGAGTTCCTGGGTGTGAACGCCGGGCTGGTGGTGGCCGAGATCGAGCTGCCCAGCGAAGACCAGGCCTTCGACAAGCCGGACTGGGCGGGAGAAGAAGTCACGCACGATATGCGCTACCTCAACTCCAACCTGATCAAGCACCCGTACTCCGCTTGGTAAGTCCCGTCTTCCATCCTAAACTGGAGGGATGGAAGACGACTGGAAAATCTTCGCCGCGCGGATAGACGCGATATTGCCGACCTTGGCCACCAAGGCCGACGTGGAAGCGTTGCGCGCCTACATAGAATCCATACGGGCCGACATCGCGCGCTGGACGCTGGCCACCGTGATAGGCCTGTTCATCGGCTTTGGCGGCTTGTTCATGGCAATGAGCAATGCCCTCAAGCCGGCGCCCGCGCCAGCGCAGCAAGCACAGCCGCCGATCGTCATTTACGCGCCGGCCCCGCCGCCGCAGGAAGCGCCGCCCCAGCAGCGGCCCTGGCAAAAATAAAGCCCTCTTGCGTGAGGGCTTATTCATAACTCGTAGGGCGGGTTAGCAGGGCTTGCCCTGCGTAACCCGCCGATTGGGCCTTAGTGGAAGTGCTCGTTTCCGGCCGGCGCATCCTCCGGCATTTCGGCGTGCACCAGCTCGCCCGTCGGGTCGGCGAACAGCGGCGCGCCGCAGTCGTCGCAGTATTCGGATACGTAGCGCTCGCCCAGTTTCTTCACCTGCGTGACGCCCAGCGCGTTCAGGTGCTCGACGATCTCCTCGACCGGCGTGCGCGGCTTCAGCAGCTCGGCGATGCTGCCCGGGATGGGGCCTTCAGGCGGCGTGCCTTCCTCGTCTTCCTGGCCGTACAGCGGCCACACCACGCCGTACACCACATCGGCGCTCTGGCGCGGCGTGAAGGCCACGCGGTACTCGTCGATCTGGCCGTCGGCCGCTTCCTCGCCAAAGCCGGCGATCACCGCGCGCAGCTCGGACGGCTCCACCGCCAGCGAGTGCGTCAGGTAGTGCACCGCCGCGCGGATCGACACCGGGCGGATCAGCTTGTCCGCTTCGCGGCAGGCCATGTAATACGCTTCCGGCAGCAGCAGCTCCACGCCGCAGCCCGGCAGCAGGCGGTTCACGGTCGGCAGCGCCTGCGTGCGCCATTGCTCCAGCGCGGCCTTGCGCTCCTCGGCGAAGTTGGCCTGCGCGGCCGGCATCTGCCAGCGGAACAGCGGGCCGCCGTGCGGCGCCACCACAGCCACCAGCAGGTAGCGCGTGTCGGCCAGGAAGGGCGCCGTTTCCGGCGCCTTGGCTTCTGACTTGAAGGCCACGCCTTTCAGCGCGGCCTGCGCCAGCTTGAGGGTCTTGCTGTAGGCCTCGGCGTGGCTGCGCGGCAGCTGGTCGATGGAGTACAGCGTGGAGGCCATCGCCATCTGCGTGCCGTCGGCCAGCAGATGGGCCGAGAAGTGCGCCGACAGCGTGTTCAGCACGTCGGCCGGGATGGCGCCGGAGGCGATGGAAAAACGGGTCCAGGCCAGCACGGGCGCGGCCACCAGCAGCACGTCGTACTGGGTGCTCACGCCGTCCGCTTCCACCGTGATGGTGCTCGATTCGCTGACCGCTTCCACGCCGTCCATCAGCACGTCGTAGGCGTTCAGGTCTTCGCGGAACAGGCCGTTCAGGGCGGCATCGACGGTATCCTGGTGGCCGGACTTGAGCAGCTTCTGCAGTTGCAGTTCCAGCGTGTGCTCCCAGGTGCGCTCCTCGAGGCGGCTGGCGGCCTGGCCTACGGCCTGGGCGAGGGTAACGAGGCGCTGGCTGTCGGCAGTTAACTTGTGTTGCGATTCTTTGGATGGGCGACGCATAGCGCTTACTAGTCTCTGGAAAGTTCGGTTATCCGTATTGTAGTGGATTCGGGGCGGGGCGGCGGCCCAAATAAAAAACGCCGGACGAATCCGGCGTTTTTGGTGATGCTGGCGGGTTACGCTGCGCTAACCCGCCCTACGTATCCCGACGGTTCGTAGGGCGGGTTAGTGCGCAGCACGTAACCCGCCAAGGCATCAGGCGGCCAGCAGCTGGCGCAGCACGAACGGCAGGATGCCGCCGTGCTTGTAGTAGTCCACTTCGATCGGGGTGTCGATGCGCAGCAGGACTTTGACTTCCTGCGACGAGCCGTCGGCGCGGTGGATGACCAGGGTGGCCAGCTGTTGCGGCTTGATCTCGCCTTCCAGGCCCTTCAGGTCGTACACTTCCTTGCCGGTGATGCCCAGCGATTCAACCGAGTCGTTGCCGATGAACTGCAGCGGCAGCACGCCCATGCCGACCAGGTTGGAGCGGTGGATGCGCTCGAAGGAGCGGGTGATCACGGCCTTCACGCCCAGCAGCTGGGTGCCCTTGGCGGCCCAGTCGCGCGAGGAGCCGGTGCCGTATTCTTCGCCGCCGAAGATCATGGTCGGGGTGCCCTCGGCCACGTACTTCATGGCCGCGTCGTAGATCGACAGCTGTTCGCCGCTAGGCTGGTGGATGGTGATGCCGCCTTCCACCGCCGAACCGTCGGCCTTGGCCGGGATCATTTTGTTCTTGATGCGCACGTTGGCGAAGGTGCCGCGCATCATGATCTCGTGGTTGCCGCGGCGCGAGCCGTAGGAGTTGAAGTCGGCCTTGAGCACGCCGTTGTCCTTCAGCCATTTGCCGGCCGGACCGTCTTCCTTGATCGAGCCGGCCGGGGAGATGTGGTCGGTGGTGATCGAGTCGCCGAACACGCCCAGCGCGCGCGCGCCGGTGATGCCGGCTGCGGCCGCTTTCGGGGTCATCTCGAAGCCGTCGAAGAACGGCGGCTCGGCGATGTAGGTCGAGTCCGGCCAGTTGTAGACCTGGCCTTCGGTCGACGACACGGCTTCCCACAGCTTGCCCGGTGCGCCCTTGACGTCGGCGTAGTTTTCCTTGAACACCTTCGAGTTCATGGCGAACTTCATCAGCTTGCCGATTTCCTGCGAGGTCGGCCAGATGTCGCCCAGGTAGACGTCCTTGCCGTTGGTGCCCTTGCCAACCGGCTCGGTCATCAGGTCGCGCGTCATATTGCCGGCGATGGCGTAGGCCACCACCAGCGGTGGCGAGGCCAGGAAGTTGGAGCGGATGTTCGGGTGGATGCGCGCTTCGAAGTTGCGGTTGCCCGACAGGACGGCCGAGGCCACGATGTCGTGCGAGGCGATCGCCGCGTTCAGTTCCGGGGTCAGGTCGCCGGCGTTGCCGATGCAGGTGGTGCAGCCGTAGGCGGTGACGCCGAAGCCCAGTTGCTCCAGGTAGGGCAGCAGGCCGGCGGCGGTCAGGTACTCGGTCACCACGCGCGAGCCTGGGGCCAGCGAGGTCTTGATGTGCGGGGCCACGGTCAGGCCGGCTTCCACGGCTTTCTTGGCCAGCAGGCCGGCGGCCAGCAGCACCGAAGGATTCGAGGTGTTGGTGCAGGAGGTGATGGCTGCGATCAGTACGTCGCCGTTGTGCACTTTCACGCCGTTCGAGGTGGTGTACTCGGTGGTCAGGTCGGCGGCGTCCTTGTTGAAGCCGTTTTCGGTGGTCGGTTTCGAGAACAGTTCGGTGAAGTTGTTCTTCACGTTGCCGATTTCGATGCGGTCCTGTGGACGCTTGGGACCAGCCAGGGAGGGCGTAACGCTGGTGAGGTTCAGTTCCACCACGCGGGTGTAGTCGATGTCGCCGGCTTTCGGCACGCCGAACAGGTTCTGGGCCTTGAAGTAGGCTTCGAAGGCGTCGATTTCCGCCTTGGTGCGGCCGGTGCCTTCGAAGTAGGCGATGGTCGCTTCGTCAACCGGGAAGAAGCCCATGGTGGCGCCGTATTCCGGCGCCATGTTGGCGATGGTGGCGCGGTCGGTCAGCGACAGCGTCTCGGTGCCTTCGCCGAAGAACTCGACGAACTTGCCGACGACTTTCTCTTTGCGCAGCAGTTCGGTGATGGTCAGCACCAGGTCGGTCGCGGTGCAGCCTTCGCGCAGCACGCCGGTCAGGTTCACGCCGATCACGTCCGGGGTCAGGAAGTAGACCGGCTGGCCCAGCATGCCGGCTTCCGCCTCGATGCCGCCCACGCCCCAGCCCACCACGCCGATGCCGTTGATCATGGTGGTGTGCGAGTCGGTGCCCACCAGGGTGTCCGGGTAGTACACGCCGTCGGCTGCCTTGTGCACGCCGCGCGCCAGGTACTCCAGGTTCACCTGGTGCACGATGCCGAAGCCCGGCGGCACCACGCCAAAGGTGTCGAAGGCCTGCATGCCCCATTTCATGAACTGGTAGCGCTCGTTGTTGCGCGAGAATTCCAGCTTCATGTTCAGGTCCAGCGCCTTCGGCTCGCGGAAGTGGTCGATGGTGACCGAGTGGTCCACCACCAGGTCCACCGGCACCAGCGGCTCGATCTTTTTCGGGTTCACGCCCATTTTCGAGGCCACGTTGCGCATGGCGGCCAGGTCGGCCAGCAGCGGCACGCCGGTGAAGTCCTGCAGCACCACGCGGGCCACAACGAATGGAATCTCGTCGGTGCGCTCGGCGGTCGCGCCCCAGCTGGCAAGCTGTTTCACGTGCTCTTCAGTGACCTTTTTGCCGTCGCAGTTGCGCAGCACGGATTCCAGCACCACACGGATCGATACCGGCAGGCGCGAAACGTTGATACCGAGGCTCTTTTCCAGTGCCGGCAGGGAGTAGAACTTCCCCTTCTTGCCAGCAATGTTGAAATCCTTCAGCGTGTTCAGTGTGTTGCGGGACATGACCTCTCCTTCAGTGGGTATCGTCTGTTGTTAATATGGTTCTGGATCAGCCTTGCGCGGCAGCAGCAGCAGGGGAGGCAGGGGCCGCCGCGGCCGGTTTCATCTGCTCCGCGTTGCGGCATTCGTTGGCCAGCTGGCGGTTCTGCTTGGAGTCCAGCAGCATGCCCTTGGCCGGGATGCCGATCCAGATCAGGCCGTACAGCTTGTTCTCGAAGCGGTTGGCGCCGGTGGTGGTGCCGACGCGCTTCAGGCGGTGCAGGCGTTTTTTCCAGCGCAGGGCGATGAAGTTGTCGTCGCCGGCGTTCTGGTAAATGGTGATCTTGTTGCCCAGCTCGCAGTCGAAATCGACCACGGAGGAGCCTTCCACGCCCGGTTCGGCGGCTTCTTCTGCCTCTTCCGGCGTGGTTGGAGAGACCGCCGGCGCGGCGCCCGTTTCGGACGGCTTGGCCGCCTTCCTGGCGCCTTTCACGGCCTTCTTGGCCACGGTGTTGACTTCGGCCTGCGCGGCTGGCGCCAGGCACAGGGACAGCGAGCCGAGCGCGATGCTGCAGGCCAGGAATAGTTTGGAGATGGTCATGGCTTTGATTCCGTTACAGGTTCGACAGGGTTGAGCAGGGCGGCGGCCGCTTCCGGCAGCGCCAGGCCCGCCAGGCGCGCGCGTTGCAGCACGGTCCAATAATAGCGGTAGCTGGCGCGGTCGTGCAGGCGGCCGTTCTGCGAGATCGGCCCCCACTGCACGCGCTCGGCGTCCTGCAGGATGTGGGTCGCTTCGTTCACTTCGGACAGGCGCGGCGTGAAGGCCTTGATCACCGGCTTGATCTGGTTCGGGTGGATGCTCCACATGCGCGTGTAGCCGAATTCGGCGGCCGCGCGCTGGGCGTCGTTGGCCACCACGGCCGGGTCCTTGATCTCGGTGGTCACATTGTGCGAGGGCACCTTGCCGTGCGCGTGGCAGGCGGCGGCGATCTCGAGCTTGGCGCGCACCACCAGCGGATGCGTGAACTGGCCCGGCGTGCGCATGGCGTTGCCCGGCACCGCGCCGTAGTGGCTGGACACGAAGTCCATGATGCCGAAGGACAGGCATTCGACCTGGGGCAGGGCGGCGATGGCGTACACGTCGTGCAGGGCGCCGTGGGTTTCGATCAGCACGTGCACCGGCAGGCTGCCGGCGCGGCCGGCCTTCTGCGCGTGGGTGTTGATGATGTCGATGGCGCGCTGCACGTCCTGCACGCCGTCCGGCTTGGGCAGCACCACGTAGGCCAGCTTGTGCGCGGCGGCGCCGCAGATGATTTCCACGTCGCGCTCGAAGTGCGGGCTGCGCAGGTCGTGCACGCGGGCGCCGATGCGGCCGAATTTGTTGTCGTCGCTGAGCAGCAGCTCGGCCACCAGGCGCGCGTGCGCCTCCTCGTTGCCGGCGGAGGCGCCGTCTTCGCAGTCGAAGGTGATGTCGAACAGCGGGCCAAGTTCTTGTTGCAAGGCAATCGATTTGCGCATCAGCTTTTCGGAGCCGGCGTAGTGGTCGCAGGCCGGCAAGAGCAGCGGCTGGCGTGTGCCCTGGAATAAAACCTCGGATGGATGCATGCGGGAAGGGGGAGTTGCTGAAGAGGGTGATGCGGCTGCGGCGGGCGCAGACGGAAGCGCCGCACTGCTCTCGGCAGTGCGGCGGGTGCGGCGTATGGTCGGCTTAACCGGTTCCACAGTCGCCAGGCAGGCAGGTTATGGCAGCAGGTGCTTCACGCCTTCACGCTCTTCGGTCAGTTCCTTCAGCGTGATGTTGATGCGCTCTTGCGAGAAAGCGTCGATTTCCAGGCCTTGAACGATGGTGTATTCGCCGTTCGCGGTGGTCACTGGGAAGCCGAACATGGTGCCTTCAGGGATGCCGTAGGAGCCGTCCGACGGGATGCCCATGGTGGTCCACTTGCCGTTGGTGCCCAGTACCCAGTCGCGCACGTGGTCGATGGCGGCGTTGGCGGCCGAAGCAGCCGAGGACAGGCCGCGTGCTTCGATGATGGCCGCGCCGCGCTTGCCCACGGTAGGCAGGAAGGTGTTGGCGTTCCATTCCTGGTCGTTGATCAGGTCCTTGACCGATTTGCCGTCCACGGTGGCGAAACGGTAGTCGGCGTACATGGTCGGCGAGTGGTTGCCCCATACGCACAGCTTCTCGATGTCTTTCACCTGGGTGCCGGTCTTGGCAGCCACTTGCGACAGCGCGCGGTTGTGGTCCAGGCGCAGCATGGCGGTGAAGTTCTTGGCCGGCAGCGACGGCGCCGATTTCATGGCGATGTAGGCGTTGGTGTTGGCTGGGTTGCCGACCACCAGCACTTTCACGTTGCGCGAAGCGACGGCGTCCAGCGCCTTGCCCTGCACGGTGAAGATCTGGGCGTTGGCTTCCAGCAGGTCCTTGCGCTCCATGCCTGGGCCGCGCGGACGGGCGCCGACCAGCAGGGCCACGTCGGCGTCCTTGAAGGCGGTCATCGGGTCGGAGTGGGCGGTCATGCCGGCCAGCAGCGGGAACGCGCAGTCGTCGATTTCCATCATGACGCCTTTGAGCGCCTTTTGCGCTTTTTCGTCAGCGATTTCAAGCAGTTGCAGGATGACCGGCTGGTCTTTGCCCAGCATGTCGCCGTTGGCGATGCGGAACAGCAGGGAATAGCCGATCTGGCCGGCGGCGCCGGTAACGGCAACACGCATTGGGGTTTTAGCCATGATGAATCTCCAAAGTGGAATAGAAAACGATCTTGAAGCTGGGCCTACGCTTGCGGAAAACTATAATGATACCAAAACCGGCAAGGTTTATTGTTTGCCTTTGACCGGCGCAACGACTATGCTCTTCTTGTTCCGATACGCGCCGCGCGCGGGCGGACAAAGAGGGCATAGCCGCCGAGTGTAGGCCGGTCTTCTGCTTCTGTCAATCATATCTTATGTCTTATATAAGACAGATAAGTTGTCGTGTTTTGCTGGACGTCGCCGGGCTTTTGTGGTGAAATCCGGGTCTATGAATTCCGCCCCGTCCAATCTGACCACCAATGGCGCCGCCGCGAGCGGCACGGTCAGCCCGACGCCGGCCCCCGCAGCCTCCGCCTCCGCCCCCTCGCCGACTTTTTCCCCGCTGTACCAGCAGATCAAGGCCCTCATCACGCAAAGCCTGCAGTCGGGCGAGTGGAAGCCGGGCGAGCTGATACCGAGCGAAGTGGAGCTGGCGGCGCGCTTCAAGGTCAGCCAGGGCACGGTGCGCAAGGCCATCGACGAACTGGCGGCGGAAAATCTCGTGATGCGCAAGCAGGGCAAGGGCACGTTCGTGTCCACCCACCACGAGGCGCGCGCCCATTTCCGCTTCCTGCGCCTGATGCCGGACGAAGGCGTGCCGCACTACCCAGAATCGAAGTTCATTGAAGTCAAGCGCACCCGCGCGCCCGCCGACGTGGCGCGCCTGCTGGAGCTCAAGTCCGGCGACGCCGTGGTGTTCATCAAGCGCGTGCAGTCCTTCGACGGCATGCCCACCATCGTCGAGGAGCTGTGGCTGCCCGGGCTGATCTTCAAGGGGCTGACCGCCGAACGGCTGGTCGAGTACAAGGGGCCGATGTACGGCCTGTTCGAATCCGAGTTCGGCACGCGCATGATACGCGCCGCCGAGAAAATCCGTGCGGTGTGCGCCGACGAGGGCGCCGCATCGCTGCTGCAGGTCGCGCAGGGTACGCCCCTGCTGATGGCCGAACGCGTGTCCTTCACCTACGGCGACAAGCCGGTGGAGCTGCGCCGTGGCCTCTATTCGACCGAACGGCATCATTATCAGAATGATTTGAACTAAGCTGAACTGAAAAACGCATAAGGGAGACGCGCTGTCCGGCTGCCGACCGGGCTATGTTGCGCTAATAACACGCCACCTTGCACAATTTGCAAAAGTCGGCTACGACAAAACATAATTTTGGTTATATGTAACAATACATATTGGTCTGAACTGCAAAAATCGGCGAAAATCGCAGTCTCACAAATTTAGCATTACGTATAGGGAGGTCTTGTCATGTCAGAAGCCGTAAGAGAAGCACCAAAAAAAGAACGGCCGCAATTCACCAACATCCACGTCACGCAATTGTCCAACTACCGCCTGCCGCTGGCCGGGGTAGTGTCCATCCTGCACCGCATTTCCGGTTTCCTGATGTTCGCGCTGTTGCCCGTGGTGCTGTATCTCCTTGAGAAGAGCCTGTTATCTGAGATCTCTTTCGAGCATTTCAAGGGCATCGCCTCGCATTGGTTCATGAAGCTGGTGATACTGGCGCTGGTCTGGGGCTATATGCAGCACTTCTGCGCCGGCGTGCGCCACCTGATCATGGACACCCACGTGGGCCTGGATAAAGACTCGGCGCGCAAGTCGGCAGCCACCGTGCTGGTGATCAGCCTGGCGCTGACCGCCCTGGTCGCACTGAAACTGTTTGGAGTATTCTGACATGGCAAAAAACAATATCGGACCTAAGCGCCTGGTCGTCGGCGCAGGCTACGGCGTGCGCGACTGGCTGGCCCAGCGCGTGACCGCGGTACTGATGGTGGTGTACACCGCCGTCCTGCTGATTTCCTTCCTCACCGGCAGCAACTTCAGCTACGAAGGCTGGGCTGGCCTGTTCGCCCAGCAGTGGTTCAAGCTGTTCAGCGCCGTGACCCTGTTCGGCCTGTTCTACCACGCCTGGGTAGGCATGCGCGACATCTGGATGGACTACGTCAAACCCGTAGGCATCCGCCTGGCGCTGCAAATCATCACCATCGGCTGGCTGATTGGCTGCGCCGTGTGGTCGGTACAAATACTCTGGAGTGTGTAATCGTGGCAGCTATTAAAACTGCAATCCCTACCCGCCGCTTTGACGCGGTGATCGTTGGCGCCGGCGGTTCCGGCATGCGCGCCTCCCTGCAACTGGCGGAAGCCGGCCTGAACGTGGCCGTGCTGTCGAAAGTGTTCCCAACCCGCTCGCACACCGTGGCGGCGCAGGGCGGCATCGGCGCTTCGCTGGGCAATATGGCCGAGGACAACTGGTTCTGGCATATGTTCGACACCGTCAAGGGCGGCGACTACCTGGGCGACCAGGACGCGATTGAATTCATGTGCCGCGAAGCACCGAAGGTCGTGTACGAGCTGGAACACTTCGGCATGCCGTTCGACCGCAATCCAGACGGCACCATCTACCAGCGTCCGTTCGGCGGCCACACCGCCAACTTCGGTGAAAAAGCCGTGCAGCGCGCCTGCGCCGCGGCCGACCGCACCGGCCACGCGCTGCTCCATACGCTCTATCAACGAAATGTGCGCGCCCGCACCCACTTCTTCGTGGAGTGGATGGCGCTGGACGTGATCCGCGACGCCGAAGGCGACGTGGTCGGCGTGGTGGCACTGGAAATGGAAACCGGCGAATGCATGATCCTGGAAGCGAAGACCACCATCTTCGCCACCGGCGGCGCAGGCCGCATCTTCGCAGCTTCCACGAACGCGTTCATCAACACCGGTGACGGCATGGGCATGGCGGCACGCGCCGGCCTGCCGCTGCAGGACATGGAGTTCTGGCAGTTCCATCCGACCGGCGTGGCCGGCGCGGGCGTGCTGATCACCGAAGGCGTGCGCGGCGAAGGCGGCATCCTGATCAACTCGGAAGGCGAACGCTTCATGGAGCGCTATGCGCCTACCCTGAAGGATCTGGCGCCGCGCGACTTCGTGTCGCGCTCGATGGACCAGGAGATCAAGGAAGGCCGCGGCTGCGGTCCGAACAAAGACCACGTGATGCTGGACCTGCGCCATATCGGCGCCGACACCATCGCCAAGCGTCTGCCTTCGATCCTGGAAATCGGCCACAAGTTCGCCAACGTGGACGCGACCAAGGAACCAATTCCAGTGGTACCAACCATCCACTACCAGATGGGCGGCATCCCGACCAATATCCACGGTCAAGTTGTCACGCCTAACGGCGACGGCACCCAGAAAGTGGTCAACGGCCTGTACGCGATTGGCGAATGCGCCTGCGTATCGGTGCACGGCGCCAACCGCCTGGGCACCAACTCGCTGCTCGACCTGGTGGTGTTCGGCCGCGCAGCCGGCAACCACGTGGTCGCGTCCAACCTGAAGCAGAAAGAGAACAAGCCTCTGCCGAAGGACGCCGCCGACTTCGCGATGAACCGCCTGAACAAGCTGGAAACCTCGACCGGCTCGGAAAAAGTGCAGGGCGTCGCCAACGACATCCGCGCCACGATGCAGAAATACTGCGGCGTGTTCCGTACCGACGAACTGCTGGTGCAGGGCGCCAAGGAAATCATGGTGCTCGACGAACGCCGCAAGCACGTGTCGTTCAAGGACAAGTCCAAGGTGTTCAACACCGCCCGCGTGGAAGCGCTGGAGCTGGACAACCTGATCGAAACGGCGAAAGCGACCATCACCTCGGCAGTAGCGCGCAAGGAATCGCGCGGCGCCCACGCGCACAGCGATTTCCCGAACCGCGACGACGACAACTGGATGAAGCACACCCTGTGGTACTCCGAAGGCAACCGCCTGGAATACAAGGCTGTCGTCACCAAGCCGCTGACGGTTGATACCTTCAAGCCGAAACCACGTACTTTCTAAGCAAGGGCCCAGAACATCATGGCACGCACTCTCAAATTCAAGATTTACCGCTACGATCCGGACCAGGACGCCAAGCCGTACATGCAGGACCTGACGGTGGAACTGAAGGACACCGACAAGATGCTGCTGGACGCGCTGCAGCGCATCAAGTCCGACGTCGACGACTCGCTGGCCCTGCGCCGCTCCTGCCGCGAAGGCGTGTGCGGTTCGGACGCGATGAACATCAACGGCAAGAACGGCCTGGCCTGCACCACCAACCTGAACGAGCTGACCGAGCCTATCGTGCTGCGTCCTCTGCCAGGCCTGCCGGTGATCCGCGACCTGATCGTCGACATGACCCAGTTCTTCAAGCAGTACGATTCGATCAAGCCTTTCCTGATCAACGATTCGATCCCGCCTGAAAAAGAACGCCTGCAGACCCCTGCCGAGCGCGAAGAACTGGACGGCCTGTACGAGTGCATCCTGTGCGCGTGCTGCTCGACCTCGTGCCCGTCGTTCTGGTGGAATCCGGACAAGTTCGTCGGTCCCGCCGGCCTGCTGCAGGCCTACCGCTTCATCGCCGACTCGCGCGACGAAGCCACCGGCG
>Ga0308157_10007324_pt1 | contig 12871 bp, 10 predicted proteins | sample PhyBR1_FD_201035 | JGI IMG/M metagenome (GOLD analysis project Ga0308157, IMG submission 201035) | Phyllosphere microbial communities from UC Gill Tract Community Farm, Albany, California, United States - DLSLB.R1 | ecosystem: Host-associated > Plants > Phyllosphere > Unclassified | place: USA...
TGCCCATAAACATCAAAATTTGATGTAATAATCATTAGGATTGAGAAAAGAATTGTTCTTATATATTGAAACATTTTTTATTTTTCAACCAATATAATAAAAACTTCGGAATTCATAGCCCGGATTGTAGCGGTATCCTTTTGTGCAAAGAAGTTAAACAAAATATATAGCGAAAAGCCGGAAAAGCTTCAAATAAAAATTAATGACAACCTATTGAGACTCTGAATCAAGTTCAGAGTGACAAAATTTAAGTAAATTATGATTTATTAGCCAATTGTCCGCAGGCAGCATCAATGTCTTTCCCGCGAGATCGGCGTACTTTTGCCACAATACCGGCATTGTCTAACGCTTTTAGATAGGCATCTATAACAACTGGATCGGCTTGTTGAAATTCACCATCGTCGATTGGGTTGTATTCAATGATGTTTACTTTGCAGGGCACATATTTGCAGAATTTCACCAACGCGTCAATGGCTTTTTTATCGTCGTTAATGCCTTTCCAAACCACATATTCGTAGGTAATTTTGCTTTTGGTTTTTCGGTACCAGTATTCTAACGCTTCGCGCAGTTCGGGTAACGGAAAACTCTTGGTAAACGGCATGATTTTGTTTCGAGTTTCTTCGATTGCCGAATGCAGTGAAACAGCCAGATTGAACTTCACCTCATCGTCTGCCATTTTTCTGATCATTTTTGAAACGCCCGAAGTGGATACGGTAATGCGTTTTGGCGACATTCCCAAACCTTCGTCTGAAGTAATTTTTTCGATCGCTTTCATTACATTTGGGTAGTTCATCAACGGTTCGCCCATTCCCATGAACACAATGTTTGATAGCGGACGGTTGTGATACAGTCGGCTTTCCTGATCAATAGCCACTACCTGATCATAAATTTCATCGGGTGCCAAATTACGCATACGTTTTAAACGCGCCGTTGCACAGAAATTACAGTCTAAACTGCAACCAACCTGACTTGATACGCAGGCTGTTGTACGTTTTTCGGTAGGAATTAAAACAGATTCTACAATTAAACCATCGTGTAAACGAACCGCATTTTTTATAGTACCGTCGTTGCTGTGCTGCATGGTATCTACCTGAATGTGGTTTATTACAAAGTGCTGTTCTAACAAAATGCGGGTTTCTTTTGATACGTTGGTCATATCGTCAAAACTATGCGCGCCCTTGCTCCATAACCATTCATAAACTTGATTGCCGCGAAAAGCTTTATCGCCCTGCGTTACAAAAAAGTCACGTATTTGTTCTTTGGTTAAACTGCGTATGTCTTTTTTAACTGTATTCATGCTGCAAAGTTACAACAAAAAAATAGCTATTTAATATTTTGAATTTCGGTTGAAGTTGCTCTAACCGCTTTTGTGATTTTTGCTTTGGCAAGTAAACACAAAAAAATCCATCGTAATGATGGATTTTATCTTATGAATTATCTTTTTTATCATCGTTTGAAGTTTTGTCTTCTTCGTGATTTTGTTCTTCGGTCTGTAGAACTTTCGGCAAATCTTCGTCTTTTGGTTTCTTACGGTAGATGTATCGGTCGTAATACTTTTCAAACAACGGCGTTGGCGCATTATCTTCTCCTAAGACAAATCCGTACGGACGTAAGCCTTCAACATTATCGAAAATAATTTTGAATATCGCCAAAACAGGAATCGCTAAAAACATTCCGGCAATTCCCCAGATAGATTCCGCAATTACAATTCCAAACAATACCACAAAGGAATTTAACGCCACTTTAGATCCAATGATTTTTGGTGTGATGATGTTTCCATCGATTGAATTTACAACTAAAACTGCAACAATTACCCAAAGTGCCTGTATTGGCTCGCCCGTTGCCAATGTGACTATGGCAGCCAAAAGAGTAGCTACAAAAACACCAACGTAAGGTATTAAGTTTAGCACACCACACAGCACCGCGAACAACAAAGCGTATTTAATGCCGATAATTGAATAAGCGATGAACATTAGGCTGGAAACCGCAACTACCTGTATCATTAATCCAAGAATGTATCGTTTGATAATGCTTTGAATTTCAACAATTACTTCTTTTACTTTAATTTGATCTTTTGGCGGAAAACACCATATTAGGAATTTTACCAAATGGCTGCGGTATAGCAAAAAGAAGAATATGCCTAAAAAGATGAACATTGCCGATGCCAGCATAGAAGTTAACGACGTTACTGCCGTACCAACCACACCTGATCCGCGTTTAAGGACTTCTTCGGCATTTTTCTCTATATAACTGATCTGTTCTTGTTCTGATACTCCAAATCGATCATAAACAAAAACCTGCGCTTCGTGAAACAACTTTTCCATTTGTTGTTTAAACTCCGGCAAATCCTCCGTAAACTGCGCCATTTGTGTTCCAATAAAGTAAAACACAGCAATTACTGCCAGTGTAAACAATATTGGCGAAACCAATGACGAAACAATTCGCGGGAATTTCAGTTTTCGTTCCTGAAAGTTAGACAGCGGTAATAATAACATGGATACCAAAAAACCAATTACCAGTGGCACCAATATAGATTTTCCGATTATACTGACATAAACTATTGCAATTAAGCTTACCAAAACGCAAGCTAAACGTACCACAAAAGGCACCTTTTTTTTCTGATCGGCTGGGTCGGCTATCGCTAAATCATTATATCTTTCTGAGTTTTCATTTTTCATAGCAATTTATTTTTAAATACTCATTTCAGGAATCGTTCCCTCTATAATCAATTCAGCCTCGGTTGCTTTAATAATATCTTCTACCGATACACCCGGAGCGCGTTCTAGCAATTTAAAACCGTTTGGAGTAATTTCCATTAAAGCCAATTCGGTTACCACTTTTTTAACGCAACCAACACCTGTTAAAGGCAAGGTACATTTTTTTAATATTTTAGATTCGCCTGCTTTGTTTACGTGCATCATGGCAACAATGATATTTTCTGCCGATGCTACCAAATCCATAGCGCCACCCATACCTTTTACCATTTTTCCAGGAATTTTCCAATTAGCGATATCACCGTTTTCTGAAACTTCCATAGCTCCTAAAATAGTTAGGTCGACATGTTGTGAACGGATCATACCGAAACTCATAGCCGAATCAAAGAATGATGCTCCTGGCAATGTGGTAATTGTTTGTTTTCCTGCGTTGATTAGATCGGCATCTTCGTCACCTTCAAAAGGAAAAGGTCCCATACCTAAAACGCCGTTTTCAGACTGAAATTCAATGTTCATTCCGTCGGGAATATAATTTGCAACCAATGTTGGAATCCCAATCCCTAAGTTTACATAAAATCCTTCTTGTAATTCTTTGGCAATGCGTTTTGCAATACCTACTTTATCTAATGCCATAATTAATCTCTTTTACGTACCGTTCGTTGTTCAATTCTCTTTTCATACTTTTCGCCTTGAAAAATACGTTTCACATAAATTCCGGGAATATGAATCTGGTTAGGATCTAACTCGCCGAGCGGAACCAATTCTTCAACTTCGGCAATGGTAATTTTACCCGCACCCGCCATAACTGCGTTAAAACTGCGTGTAGTTCCTTTGAAAACCAAGTTTCCAGCTTCGTCACCTTTCCATGCTTTTACAATAGCGAAATCGGCTTGGTAAGCTTCTTCCATTACATACATTTTTCCGTTGAACTCGCGTGTTTCTTTACCTTCGGCAACTTCGGTTCCGTAACCAGCAGGTGTGAAAAATGCAGGAATACCCGCTTGTGCAGCACGACATTTTTCTGCCAATGTACCTTGTGGAGTTAATTCAACATCTAACTCGCCACTTAACATCTGGCGTTCAAACTCGGCATTTTCACCCACATAAGAGGCAATCATTTTTTTTACCTGACGCTTTTGAAGTAGTAATCCTAGTCCAAAATCATCAACACCCGCGTTATTAGAAATACAGGTTAAACCCGTAATGTTTTTACGAACCAGTTCGGCAATTGAATTTTCGGGAATACCGCTTAATCCAAATCCGCCCACCATAATGGTTTGATTATCTTGCACATCGTGTAATGCTTCTTGCGCATTCGCAACCTTTTTATTAATCATAATTATTTAGATTGTTAAGAGTATAAAAATATAAAAAAAAACGACTTCAAAATAGGAAGTCGTTTTTAAATTTTAAAAGTCAAATTCTGTGGGAACGGTTTCTGTTGGTGGTGCCAAACTATCTTTCTTAGTGCTTCCGCCAATAATTGAATCGTTTGCGGCACGTTTCCAGCAATCAACCAGAACACTTATGTTTGCAGGGCGTTCAAAATCCTCATCGGAAACATACAGCGTTTTATCGCCATAACACTTCTTCATAAAGATACCCCAAATTGGCAATGCCATGGTGGCTCCTTGTCCGTAAACAGTTGATTTAAAATGTGCTGCACGGTCTTCGTTACCAACCCAAATACCAGTTACCAAATTTGGAACCATACCAATGAACCATCCGTCTGAATTGTTCTGTGTAGTACCTGTTTTACCTGCAATTGGGTTTTTAAACGCATACGGATAACCTGTCATTGTGTGATAACCCGCACCGCCTGAACCTGTATAACGCAAACGACCACCAGAACCACCTTCGGTTACACCTTCCAGTAATTTTATAATGCCGTACGCAATATCTTTGTTCATAACGTCGCGTGTTTCTGCTCTAGATTCAAACAAAACAACTCCGTTTTTATCGGTAATTTTATTTACAAAACGTGGTTTAACGTAAACTCCCTGATTTGCAAAGGTGCTGTAAGCCGCAACCATGTCGCTAACCGTAATTTCTACAGCTCCCAACGCAATTGCAGGTGAAGCCGGAATATCAGACTTTACGCCTAAATCTCTACATAAATCAATAACCGCTTTTGGACCTACACGATCCATTAAACGAGCCGTTACGGTGTTTAAAGATTGTGCTAAAGCATATTTCATTGTTACCGAACCGTAATATTTTCCTGCCGAATTTTTAGGCGACCATGGTTGTTGAATTCCATAGCGTCCTTTAGGCATTGTGAAAGGTCCGTCGTAAATATAATCGCAAGGACTCATTCCCAATTGATCTATAGCTGTTGCATACACAAACGGCTTAAAGGTAGATCCAACCTGACGTGCACCTTGTGCCACGTGATCGTATTGAAAATGTTTGTAATCGATCCCTCCTACCCAGGCTTTTACATTACCTGTAACAGGTTCCATAGACATCATACCCGATTGTAAGAAATGTTTGTAATAAACAATAGAATCGCGCGGTGTCATTAACGTATCTTTTTCACCTTTCCATGTAAAGATTGCCATTTTAGTTTTAACATCGAACGATTTAATGATATCTGCTTCTTCTTTACCTTGTGCACTCATTTGTCGCCAACGCTCCGAATTACGCATTGCACGGTCGATTATCTTCTTGGTTTCTGCCTGATTGATCTGAATAAACGGAGCATTTTTATTGCCTTTTTGCTGCTTAAAAAATTCTTTCTGTAAATTAGACAAGTGCATTTCTACCGCTTCTTCAGCATATTCCTGCATACGGGAATCAATCGTTGTATAAATACGCAAACCATCGCGGTAAATATCATACGTTGATCCGTCTTTTTTAGGATTTTCTTTTACCCATTTACGCATATAATCACGCAGATACTCTCTAAAATACGTTGCGTAACCTTTTGTATGTGTTTCTGGTGTATAGTTGATTTTTAAAGGCTTTGCCTGATATTTTGCTTTTTCAGCTTCGGTAATTTTACCGTTTTTAGCCATTTGCGCCAAAACAATGTTTCTACGATTTTCTGCTCGATCAGGGTTAAAACGTGGATTGTAACGAGAAGGCGCCTGAAGCATTCCTACCAAAACAGCAGCTTCTTCAACCGTTAATTTTTTAGGTTCTTTATTAAAATAGATGTTAGCAGCCGAACGGATTCCGTAGGCATTACTAACAAAATCTACCGTATTTAGATAATATGCAATGATTTCGTTTTTGGTGTACTGACGTTCTAGTTTTACGGCAATAATCCACTCTTTTACCTTTTGAATTACACGAAAAAGTTTGTTGGTTGAACCCGAACTTCCGTGAAATAGGTTTTTTGCCAACTGCTGACTAATGGTACTTGCACCACCGCTTGATCCGGCACTGAAAATAGCACGCATGGTTCCGCGGGCATCAATACCAGAATGTGAACGAAAACGCTCGTCTTCGGTAGAAATTAAAGCATCAACCAAATGTTCCGGTAATTCTTCGTACTTAACAGGCACGCGGTTTTCAAGGTAAAACTTACCCAACGTTTTTCCGTCTGCCGATATAATTTCTGTTGCTACGCTTGATTCCGGATTTTCTAATTCATCGAAACTTGGCATCGCACCAAAAATTCCCCAGTTTGCAAAGGCAAAAATCAATATAACAAAGGCTACACCTGCACCAAATAATTTCCAGAATAAACGCAGAAATTTTCTGTTTGTAGATAGTTCCTTCTTTTTAGAATCTTCTATTTTTTCCATAATGTCTTATGAATAATTATTGTACTTGTAAACCAATTTCGGTAATGCCGTTTAAAACTGCATCGCCTTTTACTTCATTTACTTTTCGCATGGCATGTTCCACTTCAATTTTATAAATACCCTGCTTTTTAAACACTACTTTTTTTCGCCAGATAAGCTTGTGTTCCTTCACATCGGTAAAACCGGTTCCCAACATGGTTCCGTCGGCATTTGCCATTTGATACTGCAAAGTATCAACCGTTGCAACACCTTCGGGCGGAAACATTTTTACGATTAAGAACAGGTTGCTGTACGGATAATCGCTTTTTGTACGAATATTTATGTACGCATCGTGCTTTGTTATGGTATCTAACGATTCAAAATCAAAAACAGTAGGTTCGCTTTTTTTCCAACCGTCTGGAAATGATTTGTACTCGTTAAAAAAATCGGTCGTAGTGCAAGCTGTAAATGCCATTACTGCTGATAAGGCAACAAATTTAAAGAGATTTCTTTTATTGTTTATTATCATTTGGTTTACTGTTTGGGTTGTTTCCGTTGTTTTTATTAGGTCGTTTAAAATTCTTTTTACGTGCCTGATTTTTATTAGCACCTTCTTCGTTTGATTTTGAAGGTGCATTATTTTGAACAGCCGGTTTTGGCTTTTCTGCTTGATTATTTGGGTTGTTCTGATTATTCTGAACCTTTGGCTGATTGTTTCTCGGCGGACGGTTTTGCTGTCTTGGCTGTTGTGCCTGCGGTGGTTTTGAAGCATTTTCGTTTGTTGAACGTGGTGTTCTTTTAACATCATTTGCAACAGCAGCTTCAGTTTTTTCTACCGTATTACCAACCGGTTTTTTCTTATTGCGTGGAACACGTTTTTTACGTTTAGGTTCATCAAAACGAGACAAGCTGTCTTCTGTAGTTGCTACACTTTGAACAGACGCATCGGTTTCTTCTTCTAAAACATAATCTTCAATGCTTTCGATAATCTTTCCTTGTTTGTTTAAAGATAAGATTTCTTTAACCTGCGGAACTTCGATCTTATACCAGTTTGCACCGTTAGACGGGTATGCAAACCACATAACCTGTTTGAAAATATCAATTTTCTGACAATATGCATCTCCGTTTTTTGTCTGTAATTTGGTATCGCTATCGGGCATTCCTTTTAAGGCATCCAAATACGTATCCAACTCATAATTCAAACAACATTTCAACTTACCACACTGACCTGCAAGCTTTTGCGGATTTAACGATAATTGCTGATAACGAGCTGCAGCCGTATTTACGCTTCTAAAATCGGTTAACCAAGTAGAACAACACAATTCGCGACCACAAGATCCAATACCACCCAAACGAGCAGCTTCCTGACGGAAACCAACCTGTTTCATTTCGATACGAGTATTGAATGTACGTGCGAATTCTTTAATCAACTGACGGAAATCTACACGATCGTTCGCTGTATAATAAAAGGTTGCTTTAGAAGCATCGCCTTGAAATTCAATATCGGAAATTTTCATTTCCAACTTTAATTCAATAGCAATTTCACGGGCACGAACTTTCATTGGTTCTTCGCGCTTGCGGGCATCGCTCCAAATATCAATATCTTTCTGTGTTGCTTTTCTGTATATTTTTAAGGTATCACCATAAGGATCTACCTTCTTTTTCTTCATTTGCACCTTAACCAGCTCGCCGGCTAAAGTTACTACTCCGATATCATGCCCAGGACTTGCCTCGGTTGCTACTACATCGCCCATTTGCAATGCCAGTTTATCGGTATTTTTATAAAAGTCTTTTCTACCGTTTTTAAAACGAACTTCAACTACATCAAAAGGTTCAAACCCCGAAGGGTAATGCATGTTCGATAACCAATCGAACACACTTAATTTATTGCAGCTGTCGGTTCCACAAGAACCTTTGCTACCACAACCTTTTGGAATGCCAGAATCGTTTGTTTTAGTAGAACAATTTGTACATGCCATATATATTGAACAACTTGCGTTGTGTATATTAATTAATAAAAAATTTGTGTAAAGATACTATATTTTCGTTGCGCATAATAACGCGTTAACGTTTTATAGCATTTTACCAAAATCTAAGATAAGTAAAAAATTAATCACTTACCTATTTATAAAAACTTTAGGTTTAATATTAAATTTAAACAAATTACAATTCAAAATAATACGGATACATTTCGTTTGCTATTTCTTACTTTTGTAAAAAATAATTAAATGGAATTTGCACAGGTTATATTAAATCAAGGTAAAGAAAAATCTATTTTACGTAAACACCCTTGGGTTTTTAGCGGTGCCGTTTATGGGGTTAGCGATGAGTTAGAAGACGGACAAATGGTTGATATTACAACTTATGACGGCGATCATTTGGCAACTGGTTTTTACAGTAATAAAGGAAGCATCGTTGTTCGTATATTAACTTTTAAAGACGAGGCTTTTAATGATGATTTCTGGGAAAACCGACTAAATGCTGCGTGGAATTTACGTTTAAAGCTTTTTAATATCGAAGAAACCAATGCTTTTAGATTGATTCATGGCGAAGGCGATGAAATTCCGGGTTTAATTATCGATTATTACAACAAAAACTTTGTAATTCAGGCGCATTCAACCGGGATTTATCTGAACATGAAGAAAATTGCCGAAGCTATACAAAAGTGCTTTCCTGATTATTGTGAAACCATTTACTGTAAAAGTGCGAATACGCTTCCAAACACCGGAACCGATTTTCATTTATACGGAACAGCGACCGAAACAATAGCAAAAGAAAACAATATTCAGTTTCATGTAAATTGGGTTGAAGGTCAAAAAACCGGTTTCTTTTTAGATCAGCGTGAAAACAGAAAGTTACTGGAAAGATATTCAAGCGGAAAAAAAGTATTGAACACATTTTGCTACACAGGCGGTTTTTCTATTTATGCAATGAATTCGGGAGCAAATTTGGTGACTTCTGTTGATATATCAGAAAAAGCGGTAAAGTTGGCTGATCAGAATATGGAATTAAACTTTCCAGGAAGCAATCATCAGGCAGTAGCATCAGATGTTTTTGAATTTCTAAAAGAAAATAAAAATCAGTACGAACTTATTGTTTTAGATCCGCCTGCATTTGCCAAAAACATCAAAAGCAAGCATACCGCAACACAGGCATACAAACGCTTGAATGTTGCCGGATTAAAAACCATTACAAAAGGAGGTTTTCTGTTTACTTTTTCTTGCTCGCAAGTTATAGACGAGGTGCTTTTTTACAATACCGTAGCCGCAGCAGCAATAGAATCGGGTAGAAAAGTACGTGTGTTACACAAGCTTTCGCAAGGTCCGGATCATCCTGTAAATATGTTCCATCCAGAAGGATCTTACCTAAAAGGTTTGGTTTTATATGTTGAAGAATAATCAATCTGAAAATAAAATTTTTAAACTCGCACGATGTATTTTAGTTGCGAGTTTTCTTTTTCATGTAGAACAAGTTCGTCATTTCGTAGCTAAAAAGTTCTACAAATACTTTTTTTAAGTATCGTAATTTTGTAATGATTACTATTTAAAAAAGTTAAATAACACTTATTACATTCGGGCTTGGGTTTTTACTCAAACCCGATTTATTTTTATGAGTTTTATTGAAATATAAAACAACAGAAAGTGTTCAGTCAATAATAAAGAAGGGAAAAGTCTTTAAAAATCATCTGTTAATAATTCACTATATTATTAATTAAAAATTTGCTCGTTTCAAAAAAAAATCTATATTTGATATAAATAATTAAAATTTTGTATATGAAAAAATTAGTGTTATCAGCATTATTCGCATCAACTATGTTAGTAGTATCTTGTGACAAAAAGAAAGGTGTTGAAGAAACAACAACTACAGAAACAGAAACAATTGTAGATCCTGCAACAGAAACGCAGACAACAACAACTACAACAGAAACTACTTTAGAAGTACCTAAATTTAGTTCTCCGGAAGCACAAAAAATGGCAGAAGAATATACTGCTTATGTAAAAGAACAAATGGAAGCAGCAAAATCTGGAGATGCTGCAAAAATTTCAGAATTACAAGCGAAAGCTGCTGAATGGACTAAAAAACAAACAGAATTAGCTGCAAAATTAACACCAGCAGATGCTAAATTGTGGCAAGAATACGCTATGAAATTGGCTGAACAACAACAAGCTTCAATTAAATAGTAAAACAATTTTATAAATTTTAAGACATAGCAATTGCTATGTCTTTTTTTTGTTATAATGTTTTGTTTTTTTTACTACATTTATCATTCAATCAATAATAATTAAATTGTATGAAAAAGATAATTTATCCAATGCTATTGTCGGCAATTTTGTTGACGGCATGTAAAAAAGAAGAAAACAAAATTCAGGAACCAATGACCGATCCGCCGGTAGAAAGTGTAAAGAATGCACCGCAAACTACGGCAGAAGATGTGGGTGCTACAGTTCCAAGTTTCCAATATGCAGAAGCAGACCAGTTTGCGCAGGAATACAGCAAATTTGTAAGTGAGTTTAAAACAGCGACTGCAAATAATGATTCTGAAGCGTTAAAAACCTTAGGACCTAAATTAAACGAATACCAAAAAAGAGGTGTTGAACTGGCTAAACGCGTTCCGCAATACGAAGCGGTTGCTTTTCAAGATTTCTTAAACAAATTAGAATCGTACATTAAATAAAAATTAATATATCGAACTTTGTACCACAGTACATTCATAAATATTATCAAATGAATACATTTTGTTTGCACAGCTTGTCATTCCGTGCTTGACACGGAATCGCATACGAAATTAATCTTGTGAGATGCTGAAACAAGTTCAGCATGACTCGAAGGAGTAAACTATACTGTGTTAATTTTCCGATAGTCATTTAAACTAAAATAGAGCCATATGGCTCTATTTTAGTTTTCTTAATTTATACAAATCTAAACGTCGATCTTTTTTAATACGCACACTTCCCAATTCGTGCAGTTCCTTTAAAGCGTTTAATTCCACATCAACAATCAAGGTCATTTCGGTATTTGGAGTAGCTTCAGCTTTAACGCCATTGTTCGGAAAAGCAAAATCAGACGGCGTAAAAACCGCTGCTTGCCCATACTGAATGTCCATATTGTTCACTTTTGGTAAATTTCCTACACAGCCTGTAATTGCTACGTAACATTCGTTTTCAATGGCACGCGCTTGGGCACAACTACGAACACGGGTGTATCCGTTTTGGGTATCGGTTAAATAAGGTACAAACAAAATTTCCATTCCGTCTTCGCTCATAATACGCGATAATTCGGGGAACTCTACATCGTAACAAATAATAATTCCGATTTTTCCGCAATCGGTATCAAAAGTCTGTATCACATCGCCGCCCTGCATTCCCCAATACAGGCGTTCGTTGGGTGTTATGTGTATTTTTCGATACATTTCAGACGATCCATCTCGCTTGCATAAAAAACCAACATTATACAGCACGTTGTCCTCCAAATAAGGCATGCTGCCCGTGATGATGTTGATATTGTATTCAATAGCTAATTCTTGAAAGCGCTTTTGAATGATATCGGTATGTTTTGAAAGTTCACGGATTGCTTCAGATTCCGACAAATGATTGTAATCTGCCATTAAAGGCGCAACAAATAATTCGGGAAAGGTTGCAAAATCGCTTTCGTAGCCCGAAACGGCATCGATAAAAAATTCAGCCTGATCAAAAAACTCCTCTAAATTATTCAACGGACGCATTTGCCATTGTATCAAACCTAAACGAACCACGCTTTTCTTGGCGTTGATTAAAACCGGCGATTTATCGTACGAAATGTTGTTCCATTCAAGCAAAACTGCATAGTCACGAGAATCGCGATCGCCTTCTAAATAATTGCGCAGTAATCTTTTAATGTGAAAATCGTTGTTTACCTGAAACGAAATAACAGGATCGTGGATTTCTTTGGTTTTAACCTTGTCTAAATACTGTTTTGGCGTAAGTTCTTTTGCATAATTGTGGTAATTTGGAATACGTCCTGCAAAAATAATCGACTTTAAATTTAACTGTTCGCACAATTCTTTTCGTACATCATATAAACGGCGACCAAGGCGCAAACCGCGGTAATTCGGATGGATGAAAACATCAATTCCATACAAAACATCGCCATCGGGATTGTGCGAATTGAATTTACTGTCGGTAATAATATCGTTGTATTTGTGGTTTGATAGTGCCAAACTTTCATCTACAATCAACGACAAAGCCGCGCCAACAACCACATCGTCAACCACAATAACAATTTGTCCTTCCGGAAAAACCTTCAACAATCGACGAATTTCTTCTTTTTTCCAATACAAATCCTCAACATCTTCATCATCGTACGCCTGAAGCATGGAATTTTTTAATTCTATATAATCTTCAATTTCTAAATTGCGGAGTTCTACTTTATTAATCTGCATTCTTTCTC
>Ga0308157_10007326_pt1 | contig 12870 bp, 8 predicted proteins | sample PhyBR1_FD_201035 | JGI IMG/M metagenome (GOLD analysis project Ga0308157, IMG submission 201035) | Phyllosphere microbial communities from UC Gill Tract Community Farm, Albany, California, United States - DLSLB.R1 | ecosystem: Host-associated > Plants > Phyllosphere > Unclassified | place: USA...
TGGACCTCGAAACCCTGCTGCACAAACCGGCCTTTCTGCAGCTGTCGCCTGACGGCAGCGGCATTCACGGCCAGATCTACCGCGCCGCGCAAGGCGATTCCGGCAAGCGCCTGACCCGTTATTCGGTGACCCTGCGCCCGCAACTGGCGTACCTGGCGCACCGCATCAACCAGCGCATCTTCCAGAACCTCAGCGTGCCGAAAATCATCGGCATGGTGCTCGAAGAGCACGGCATTCAAGGCAACGCCTACGAATTCAAGACCGGTTCCATCTATCCCGAGCGCATCTACTGCGTGCAATACGACGAGTCGGATCTGCATTTCATCCAGCGCCTGTGCGAGGAAGAAGGCATTCACTTCCACTTCCAGCACAGCGCCAACGCGCACAAATTGGTGTTCGGCGACGACCAGACGGTGTTCCCGAAACTCAAGCCTGTGCCCTATCAGCAAGACTCCGGCATGGTCGCCAGCAACCCGGTGATCAAGCGCTTCGACCTGCGCCTGGAAACCCGCACCAGCCGCACCACGCGCCGCGATTACGATTTCGAAAAACCGCGTCTGACCCTGGAAAGCGAAAACCGTGGCGACGCCCTGCCCGACCTCGAAGACTACGATTACCCGGGCCGCTTCATCGACCGCGAGCGCGGCAAGCACCTGGCCAAACGCGCCCTCGAACGCCATCGCAGCGACTTCCAATTGGCCGAAGGCAAGAGCGATCAGCCACTGCTGGTCAGCGGCCATTTCCTCGCTCTGACCGAACACCCGAAAGCCAAATGGAACGACCTGTGGCTGCTCACCGAAGTCCTGCATGAAGGCAAGCAGCCGCAAGTGCTCGAGGAGTCGGTGACCAGTGACACCACCGCGCTGAAAGACGATTTCCACCAGGGCTACCGCAACCGCTTCCAGGCCACACCGTGGGACGTACCCAATCGCCCACCGCTGCGCCACCCGAAACCGCGCATCCTCGGCAGCCAGAGCGCAGTAGTCACCGGCCCGAAAGGTGAAGAAATCCACTGCGACGAATACGGCCGGGTCAAAGTCCAGTTCCACTGGGACCGCGAAGGCCAGGCCGACGACAAAACCAGCTGCTGGCTGCGCGTCTCCAGCGCCTGGGCCGGCGCCCAGTACGGCGGCATCGCCATCCCGCGCATCGGCATGGAAGTGCTGGTCACCTTCCTAGAAGGCGACCCCGATCAACCGCTGATCAGCGGCTGCCTGTATCACAAGGAAAACACCGTCCCCTATCCACTGCCGGCAAACAAGACCCGCAGCACCTTCAAGACCCTGAGTTCGATGGGTGGTGGCGGCTACAACGAACTGCGCATCGAAGACAAGAAAGGCCAGGAACAGATCTACCTGCACGCCCAGCGCGACTGGGACGAAAACATCGAGCACGACCAGAAAATCCGCGTCGGCAACGAACGCCACGACACCGTCGAGCAGAACAGCTACAGCGAATTCAAGGCCGAAGAACACCACACCGTCTACGCCGACCGCAAAGTCGAAACCCGCGCCAACGACCACCTCACCGTCGGCGTCAACCAGCACATCAAGATCGGCACCGGACAGTTCATCGACGCTGGGCAAGAAATCCACCTGAGCAGCGGCATGAAAGTGGTGATGGAAGCCGGTGCGGAGCTGACCCTGGTCGGCGGCGGCAGCTTCATCAAGATCGATGCTGGCGGCGTGACCATGAGCGGGCCGGTGATCAACATGAATTCCGGTGGCAGCCCTGGCAGTGGGACTGGTGCTGCGCCCTTGATGCCCGGCGTGTTGAAACAAGCGGATGCCGACAAGGCCGGCCAAGTCCTGACCCCGGCGCAGATCAACACCCTCAAACGTAACGCGCCGTTCTGTGAAGAATGCGAAAAATGCAAGGCAGGTGCCTGTGCCATCTGAACCAATCACCCCCAAGGACTGGCTGGCGCAACAGCCGCTGCAAAGCGGCGAGCGCCTGTACCTGATCGTCAGCGCGGCCAGCGATGCCGACGCCCTGAAAACCCTGTACCTCACCGAACCCACCGCCCAGCTCATTCCGATCTGGGGCGGCACGCCCTACTCCACCTGGCAACCGGTGATGCCCTACCTCACCGAACTCAAAGCCAACTCCGCCTTTCTGCCCTGGATCGCCGAAACCGATGCGCTGGACTGGGGCTGGCTGGCGACATCGCGTTCAGCGCCGAACGAAGTGTTCGAGCATCTGCGCAGCCTGACGCAGGTAAAAATGCCGGATGGCACCGAGGTGTTTTTCCGGTTTTGGGATGGCCGGCATATTTATCCGATTCTGCGGGGGCTTGGGGAGAAGGCTGGAGAAATGCTGCCGGTGTTTGAGCGGTATCTGATCAATGGGCAGGCGCTGGAAGTGGGCACGCGAGTTGTGCCGAAGGTGCGGGACTGGCCGTGGTGGGAGGTGCCGAAGGGGTTGTTGGAGGGGTTAATGGCAGAAAATCCATCGACCGTTATCGGCAACATGATGCAGTGGTTGCAAGAGGAACACGCCGATCTGTATTTCTCCTTTCCCGAATCGAACCTGAAACAAAAAGTGGCGCGCTTTGTTAAACGCACGCCACTCACGGAAGAAAACTTTACCGGGCTGTTGAAGGCCTATCTGGAAAAAGAGGTGGTGGTATGAGCGTTTTAATGGGCGGGATCGTTGGCGGTCTCACAGCAAAACAACCCGATGCTCAGGCCATCATCAACGATTTCAAGAAGTGCCTGAAGGATTATCGCGAGCATGCCGAAGCCTGGTACGGCGGCATTCTGGATGCGGAGCAGCAATTCAAAGTCGGTGACGAAGTTGGCACGGCTGACAAGGACAGCAAGAAAGAAAATACTCTTTATGCCAACTGTCCTGCGAACGGCAAGCTGGTGTTGATCCATAGTTTTGAGTCCGCGCGTTTTGTGCCGATCGGCAATACGCCAGTTCAACTGACACCGGTCGTCAATGGCCGCTTCATCGGCAAAAACGAAGTTGGCCCGACCATCAATAAAACCATTGATGCATCAGGGATTCTTGAAGTTTCAGGCCTTACTCCCAATCAGCAATACAAAATCACCTTCTTCCCGAATCCTACGCGTGCCCAGATCGACAGTTTATTCAACTCCTACCAAGGTGTGATCGGCGAGTTGGGCGGCTGGCTACAAACCGAATGGAGCACCAGCTTCCTCCCGCTCTGGCAAGCTCACACCGATGCCTCCCTTGGAGGTCGCGCCTTGCAGGAGCTGGAAGCGGCTTGGGAAGGGTTCATGAAAGCGATTATGGGATTGTGGGGCGATATCAAAAGTCTCTACGACCTCATCGCCCATCCTCGCGAAAACTACGAGAAGCTGAAAAACTTTTTCACTGAAGAACAGATCAAGAAAATTTACGACGCCTCTGCCGACGCTATTCACACTGCTTTATTGATCGCGAGCGATGAGCCGTTGATGTGGATATACGTCGCGGCCATCGTGGCCTGGGTGAAAATGCTGCCGCCGCAGACTTGTACCGAAGTGCTGGCGCAAATGTCGACAGAGTTCCTGCTCAACATTTTGATCGGCGTTGTCTTGACTGGTGGTCTTGGCTTGGCCGTACGCGTGGGTACAAAAGCCGTCAAAGGGGTACAAAGCAGCGGCAAAGTCATAAAGCTGATTGAAGACTTCACCGGCATGTTGATGAAAGTCAGCAAGTCCAAAGCGACGCCCCATACCGAAGCATCGAAGCCGTTGCTACTCGGAAGTGATTCGAATTTCAATCCGACACCCAAAGCGGATGTTCAGATTGCCGCTCCCAAACCTGCTGAAACCGCGACAGCTCCGAAGAGCAAGCTACCGGGCACCGTCGGAAAAGTGGAATCCGATGCGCAGATTCAAACCCGTAAAAAAGATGAGCCAGCCTCACGGATCGAGCAAGTAGAGACCGTCGACAACGCCCCCGAACAGCCGAAGAACCCAGCAAAAAAACCTGCACAATGCGTCGACGACACATGCTCAGACGGCGAACCAGTATCGATGGTGACCGGTGAAGAGTTACTGACGCTCACCGATGGGGAACTGGGTGGCCTGCTGCCTTTTGAGTGGACACGCCTATACCGAAGCAGTGCAGTCGAAATTGATAGCCGCCTCGGCTATGGCTGGAGTCATTCACTGTCTCATCGCTTGCAGATCGACGATGAGGGTGTGCTGTGGACGGACAACGAGAACCGGCAAACCCGTTTCCCGATGCCCACGGAACAGCGGCCGGCCATCACTAACAGTCTGGCTCAGGCAGCAATTTATCTAGGCAATGAACCCGGCGAACTCATTTTGACCCAGGCCGGGGCAAAAACACGCTTTTACCATTTCCGTGCCGGTCGACTGACCGCGATCAGCGATGCGTACGAAAATCGTCTGCACATCAGTTATGACTTCGTTGATCGTATCCAGCGCATAGATAACGGCGCAGGGCGCGCCCTTTTGCTGCGCTACGAAGACAGACACATCGTTGCTGTCGACCAACAGCAACAACGCCCCGAATACAATGAACGCGGCGAACGCCAAGACCCATGGCTGACGATTCATACCCTCGTCACCTACCGATACAACGCACTCAATCAACTGGTTTCTTCCACCAATGCGATGGGCGAAACCGAGCATTACCGCTACAACGATCAGCACGTCATCCTTGAGCGACAAATGGCCGGAGGGGCTAGCTTCTTCTGGGAGTGGGAGCGTGAAGGCAAGCTGTCCCGATGCGTACGTCATTGGGCCAATTACGCGCAGATGGAAGCACGTTACGAGTGGGATGATAACGGCTCGGTCATTGTTCATAACGCTGACGGCAGTGAGCTGGTCTATGTGCATGACGAAAATGCACGCCTGGTCAGTGAGACCGCACCCGACGGTGGTGAGACGCAGAACGCTTATGACGATAACGGCCGATTGATCGCCGTTAAAGACCCGATGGGAGCGATCACCGAGTATCAGTACAGCGATGCCGGACGCTTGATTGCGGTGATCCCCCCGGAAGGTGTTCCGACGCGTTACAACTACTTCAACGGTCAACTTATTGATGTCCAGCGCGGCAAGGCCCGCTGGAAATACGAACGCAACCGCCAGGGCGATATCACCCAACAAACCGATCCTGACGGCAACGAGACCTTCTACAGCTATGACCGTCAGGGACGCTTGCTTGAGATCCGCCACCCCGACGGCAGTCGTCATCAACTGGGCTGGAACAACCTCGGCCAATTGCTGGAAGAACGCCTGCCGGATGGAGGTCAACGCAAGTATCGCTACGATGCGCTCGGCCGGCAAATCACTCGCCAGGATGAATTCGGCGCGATCACCCAATATCAATGGGACGCCGTCGACCGCCTGACCCAAGTCACCCTGCCTGGCGGCGCCACCCGCGCGTTTACCTACAATCCTTATGGCCGCGTCACCGCAGAACGTGACGAGCTCGGGCGGATCACCCGCTACGAATACGCCGACAAACTGCACCTCGTCAGCCGCCGGATTAATCCCGACGGCAGCCAACTGCGCTATCGCTACGACAACTCGCAACTCAACCTCACCGAGATCGAAAACGAGCGCGGCGAACGCTATCAACTCGATTATTACCCGAACGGCCTGATCCAGCAGGAAACCGGCTTCGACGGCCGCCGCGCCGCGTACGAGTACGACCTGAACGGCCAACTGCTGAAGAAAACCGAGTTCGGTGACGACGGTAGTGAACTGGTTACCGAATACCAGCGCGATGCCGCAGGCCGTTTGCTGGTCAAGACGCTGCCCGATGGCGAAGAGATTCATTACAGCTACGACGCACTCGGTCGCCTGGTAAACGTCGACGACGGCCATTGGCCGCTCGCTTATGAATACGACGTGCAAGATCGCTTGATCACCGAACATCAGGGCTGGGGCACCACGCGTTACGCTTACGACAAAGTCGGTCAGCTCAGCCACTGCCGTCTGCCCGATGGCTGCACGCTCGATTACCGTCATTTGTCCGGTGGACGGCTGAGCAGCATCGACCTCAACGGCTCTCGCCTGACCAGCCACCAGTTCAACGCCGGTCGCGAGCAACAACGCCAACAAGGCTTGCTGCTTAGCCAATACCAATACGATGAACAGGGCCGACTACAGGCCCACAGCGTCAGCCAACGGGACAAACACCTGTTCCAGCGTCGCTACAACTACGATGCCAACGGCAACCTCGCCGGTATTAACGACAGCCGCAAAGGCAACCGCAGCTATCACTACGATCCACTGGATCGCCTGATCAGCGTACGCGGCGCTATGCCGGAGAGCTTCGCCCATGACCCGGCAGGCAACCTCCTCGGCCAGAATGACCTGCCCGCAGCCAACCTCGCCAACGTCAAAGGTAATCGCCTGCTGATGCAAGGCGACCGCCACTACGACTACGACGCGTACGGAAATTTGATCCGCGAGCGTCGCGGCAACGGCCAAAAGCTCGTCACCGAATACCGGTACGATTGCCAACACCGCTTGATTGGCGTCAGCCTCCCAGGCGGCAGCACCGCCACCTACAAATACGACGCCTTTGGCCGCCGCATCGAGAAAACCGTCGACGGCCATACCACTGAATTCCTCTGGCAAGGCGAACGATTGATCGCCGAAAGCGCAGAAAGTCGTTATCGCAGCTACATCTACGAACCGGGCAGCTTCCGCCCGTTGGCAATGCTCGACGGCGAAGGCCCCTTAAAAGCGGCCCCGTTCTACTAACCAACTCGACCACCTCGGCACGCCGCAGGAACTGACCGACTACAGCGGCGAAATCATGTGGTCGGCGAAGTACCGCGCCTATGGCAACCTCGCAGCGCTGGATGTGAGCGAAATCGATAATCCGTTGCGCTTCCAGGGTCAGTATTTCGACGCCGAGACAGGGTTACATTACAACCGCCACCGCTACTACAATCCGGGGACTGGACGGTTCTTGACGCCGGATCCGGTCAAGCTTGCGGGTGGGTTGAATAGCTATCAGTACGTGCCTAACCCTACGGGATGGGTGGATCCTTTGGGGTTGAGCAACAATTGCCCTGGCAAAGCGAAAAAAGGCTTTCAAAGAAAGGTGGATGATACTAGTAACAATAAGGTTGAAAATGGCGAACCAGAGCTACCTAAAGGCCATGACAGCACAATTACTAGGAAAGCCGCATTCAGACAAGCGAAACGCGTTGGAGGTGTGCCCCTATCACAGCAGCCATCCAGATCCTATAAAGAGGTACTTACCGACCAGCCTGGTCGCGTGATGAGTAGGGTTTATGAGTTCAATTTGAAAGACGGCAGGATTGTGACTATTAGAGAGCATTCATTGGGACATGTAAAAGGTAATGAAGGGCCACACTTCAATACTGAAGTTACGGGAACCACAGGTACGAAATCAGCCTTAAAAGAAGGTGACAACTCACACACTTACTTCAAAAAAGACTAATCATGAGCATATACTACACATGCGAACCGGGTATAAAGTTCCATGAAACGCCCGAGCAGTTTTCCGACCCTGACTTCATGAGCATCGCATTAGTAGCGGGCACTCTTCAAGACTTATGGTCCACGTGGAAAGCCGTCAGTAATTTTCTCGCACCTGAATGGCCGGTAACCATAAAGTGGCGGACCATTGGATACTCTCTGGAACAACAGAAAATCCAAGAGCTACGCCTGCAAAAAGAGATACTCACAAGCCTAAGCCCGAATGGACTTTTGAAAAAAAACGAAAAGACTAAAATATACTCTTACGTAGACTTCACCAACACGAACGACATCACATTCACCCCTAACGAACTAACACAATACCGAAACACTATTCTCATTCTAAAAAAGGAAGAGGAAGACGCATATAAAATCTGGAGCCACCTAAGTGAAAACGACAAATTGAACGTAGCAGCTATAGCAAAGTTCTTGAAGAACAATCGAGATACACTCATTGCTCGCTTTCTAGAAAGTGACACCCACTCAACCGCTCATATTATAACCCCAGAAAAATACTCAGAGAGAATAAAATCAATACTATCCAAGCTGAATATCGAAGAGATAAAATCGACTAAGCTTTATGAAATCATTAATAAATTTTGAATCTATTTTCAACCGCTGCTCCACAAGCGTATAGCTTCTGCATTTGCTTGGGCTCAGTACTATGGAAACAACCTAAATTCTCTGTGGGATTTGCTCAGTACGGACGTGGAGCGTCCGATTGAAATAGCATGGAAAAATTCGAAAGAATCTGAACAAAGCATGGGCGAAACTTTTAAAAAAAACATTTATATTCGAGCGAACAAAAAATCAGGACATATCCCTGGGTTTAGATGAAAAATTCGAATACAAATTAAAATAAAAAAAATTGATACTTGCCAGCGCACTTATTCAACACTGCAGTAAGCACGATTATCGTTTGAATGATCAGAGCAAAGTATTCACGAATGCAAAGATTTGAAGAGACCCAATGAGATCAAAACTCGAATACAAGCTCCAACCTATCAGAGTACCAAGCGGCTGGACAATAACAATCAACAATCTGTTTGAGGTGGAGCTGACACCGGAGACTTGCAACTGGTTCTCTAGTTCGGTACTGATCGGAGGAGTCCGCCAGAGTACCGGCCATTGCTTTGACACGAGAGTCGAGCCCGAAGGGGATCCCGACGGAGAGTTTGTGATCGACATGCTAACGATCGAATACGATAAAAGAGGTAATCCGATTAAAAACTCCGAAATTTTTCTATCTGAATTCAGGACCAAAAGCAAAATCGAATTTATTGAAAAAATTGAAGAGTTCATGATGGAGGCTTGAGTACCATCGCTGCTCAAGAATGGAACAGATTTAAAACAGCTTTCCAAGCTCAATCTTCATTGAAGCGTCATTAGGCGACTCAGAAAAAATCGCAGCACAACACTGCGATTTCTCACCCCATAGAATCAATCGGCCGCCAACCGCACCTGCCTCTCCAACTCCACCTTCAACCCCGGCTCCAATTTCAACTGCCGTGCCAGTTCATCCAGATAGCTCTTCTCCATAAAATTCTCCTCATCCACCAGCATCACACTGGCGATGTACATCTCCGCCGCCATTTCCGGCGTGCTCGCCGCGCGGGCGACGTCGGTGGGGTCGAGGGGTTTGTTGAGTTCGGCGTGGAGCCAGTGTTGCAGTTCCTGATCGTTGTCGAGCTTTGTGAATTCGCCCTCGATCAGTTCGCGCTCTCGCTCGTCGATGTGGCCGTCGGCTTTGGCGGCGGCGACCAGGGCTTTGAGGATTGCCTGGCTGTGCTGCTCGACTTGAGCGGGTGGCAGGCGGTCGAGGGTTTGCGGTTCGCGTTGGGGTGCGCTGCCTTTTTGGGCGTTGTAGTTGCCGTAGGCCTTGTAAGCCAGTACGCCCAGCGCGGCGAGGCCGCCGTAGAGGGCGACTTTGCCGCCGACCTTGCGGACCTTTTTATTGCCGAGCAGCAGGCCCATCGCGCCCGCGGCCAATGCGCCGCCACCCGCGCCGGAGAGCAGGCCGCCGAGGCCGCTGGAGCCAGACGAGCCACCGAGCAAGCCGCCAAGTCCGCTCGCAGCCGATTTGCTGGAAGCGCCGCCGGCCTTGTTCTGCAGCATTTCCTGCCCGGACTTGAGCAGTTGATCGAGCAATCCACGGGTGTTCATGTTCCGTCTCCAAACAAGGGTTATCCGGATCTAAGGCCCTCAGCCTAGTTCGAAAGTGCCCGGACCCGCCCCGCGAGTGTGCTTCGAGATGTTGCTCGCCACTCAAAAGGGCTCGTTCCGAGCGTTACCCAATGAAAAGGGGCAGGCCTTTCGACCTGCCCCCTTCTCCCCTCCTCCCTAAAACCGCGAAACACTCCGCATCGCATCCACCAGATAGCGCATGGCGATCCGGTCGCTTTCCGATAGCTCTCGATAACGTTCCACCAGTTTCAATTCCTCGGAATTGAGACGGCGTCTTCTGCGCCCGCCGCCCAAGCAAGGGAAGATGCCCAACATTTCGGTGATGCCTTGTATTTTTGCCATGGACGATGTCCTTCTCTATTGAGTCAAGAAACTGCTGAACCTCACATCGCCCTGCCTCTTCGAGCAGCGTCGTGTGCCCCGCCGGCACGAAGGCTTGTATCCGGTCTTGCCCATAGAATAGGAATTAAATCGGCGTTGAAAAGTGGTTTTTAGAGTAATTAATCGAAAAAAGCAGATATGCCCTCTAAATCAGAGAGCCCTGTCAGAAAAATTACAGACATGTCTTGTTTCATTGCCAGATGACGCAACGCAAACAAGCCTTTTTGCCCGACAATCGAACCGATTAAGCTAGCGGGCATCTGTTTATAGTCCGTTGCGTTTGGCCGAAGGCATGACCGAACCGTAATTTCCGATCCGATACGTGCCAGGAACGGCGCGGGATTGCACACGACAGGTTGTATTTATGCACCGCAGGAATTTGCTCAAAGCGTCCATGGCCATTGCGGCCTATACCGGTCTTTCCGCGTCGGGTCTGTTGGCTGCTCGCGCCTGGGCGGCCAATGGTGGCGCCGCCGATGGCGAGGCCCAGGCTTTCGATTTCGAAGCGTTGAAGCGTCAGGCCAAGCAGCTCGCCGGCAATGCCTACCAGGATACGAAACAGGTGTTGCCGCCAACCCTGGCGACCATGACTCCGCAGAATTTCAACGCGATCCGCTACGACGGCGAGCATTCCTTGTGGAAGGAAAACAAAGGTCAGCTGGACGTGCAGTTCTTCCACGTCGGCATGGGTTTCCGTCAGCCGGTGCGCATGTACAGCGTTGATCCGAAGACGCGCATGGCGCGCGAGGTGCATTTCCGCCCGGCGCTGTTCAATTACGAGAACACTTCGGTCGACACCCAGCAGCTCAAGGGCGATCTGGGTTTTGCCGGCTTCAAACTGTTCAAGGCACCGGAGCTGGATCGGCATGATGTGGTGTCGTTTCTCGGCGCCAGCTATTTCCGTGCGGTCGATGCTACTGGCCAATATGGCCTCTCCGCGCGCGGCCTGGCCATTGATACCTACGCGAAGAAGCGCGAAGAGTTTCCCGACTTCACCAAGTTCTGGTTCGAGACGCCGGACAAAAACGCCACGCGTTTTGTGGTCTACGCCCTGCTCGACTCGCCGAGCGCAACCGGCGCCTATCGCTTCGACATCGATTGCCAGGCCGAGCGCGTGGTCATGGAAATCGACGCGCACATCAACGCACGCACCACCATCGAACAGTTGGGCGTGGCGCCGATGACCAGCATGTTCAGCTGCGGCACCCACGAACGGCGCATGTGCGACACCATTCACCCGCAAATCCACGACTCCGACCGTCTGGCCATGTGGCGCGGCAATGGCGAGTGGATCTGCCGTCCGTTGAACAACCCGGCGACGCTGCAATTCAACGCATTTGCCGACAAGGACCCGAAGGGTTTCGGCCTGGTGCAGACCGACCACGAATTCGCCAACTATCAGGACACCGTCGACTGGTACAGCAAGCGCCCGAGCCTGTGGGTAGAACCGACAACCGCCTGGGGCGAAGGCTCGATCGATCTGCTGGAAATTCCCACGACCGGCGAGACGCTGGATAACATCGTCGCCTTCTGGACGCCGAAGAAACCCGTGGCTGCCGGTGATTCGCTGAACTACGGGTACAAGCTCTACTGGAGCGCCCTGCCACCGGTCGGCACGCCACTGGCACGGGTGCACGCGACGCGTTCGGGCATGGGCGGCTTCACCGAGGGTTGGGCGCCGGGTGAGCACTACCCGCCAGTCTGGGCGCGCCGTTTTGCCGTCGACTTCACCGGTGGCGGCCTTGAGCGCCTGCCACAGGGCACCGGGATCGAGCCGGTGATTACCTGTTCAAACGGCAAGGTGCAGGACTTCAGCGTGCTGGTGCTGGATGACATCAAGGGTTATCGGATTCTGTTCGACTGGTACCCGACCAATGACAGTGTCGAGCCGGTGGAACTGCGCCTGTTCATTCGCACCAATGACCGCACGTTGAGCGAGACCTGGTTGTACCAGTACTTCCCGCCGGCGCCGGACAAGCGTAAATACCCTTGAGGTTTTGTAGCGCCTGCCAGTGCCTCATCGCTGGCAAGCCAGCTCCCACAGTGGTGAGTTGATCACAAGACCTGTAGTCGACTCGAACCTGTGGGAGCGGGCTTGCCCGCGATGACGGCAGCGCAGACAGCGAGGCCGGACCAGACAAACCAAAGCCCCGACCATCACCGGCTCGGGGCTTTTGCTTTCCAGCCTTCAATCAATCGCGCAAATCCGATTCATGAATCGGCTGATCCCGATGGGTCGCGCGCTGATACTGCGCTGGCCACACTGCTTTGCGTCCGCCCAGATCATCGTCGGCATGCAGCGGCCAGTACGGATCGCGCAGCAGCTCTCGGGCGAGGAAAATGATATCGGCCTGACAGGTGCGCAGAATGTGCTCAGCCTGGGCAGGCTCGGTAATCATGCCGACAGTGCCGGTGGCAATGCCTGACTCTTTGCGTACCCGCTCGGCAAAGCGCGTCTGATAACCGGGTCCGACCGGAATTTCCGCGTTTGCAGCTGTCCCTCCTGAAGACACGTCAATGAGATCGGCGCCCAGCGTGTGCAGGCGACGCGCCAGCTCCACGGTCTCATCCGGATTCCAGCCGTCTTCAACCCAATCGGTTGCCGAGACGCGGACAAACACCGGCAATTCCTCCGGCCACACCGCCCTCACCGCTTCGGTGACTTGCAGCACCAGGCGGATGCGGTTTTCGAACGAACCACCGTATTGATCGCGGCGTTGATTGCTCAGCGGCGAAAGAAACTGATGCAGCAGATAACCGTGCGCGGCATGCACTTCAACCACGCTGAACCCAGCCGTCAGCGCTCGTTTCGCCGCGTCGACGAAGGCCTGAATAATTTCGGCGATCTGCCTTTCAT
>Ga0308157_10007327_pt1 | contig 12868 bp, 3 predicted proteins | sample PhyBR1_FD_201035 | JGI IMG/M metagenome (GOLD analysis project Ga0308157, IMG submission 201035) | Phyllosphere microbial communities from UC Gill Tract Community Farm, Albany, California, United States - DLSLB.R1 | ecosystem: Host-associated > Plants > Phyllosphere > Unclassified | place: USA...
TCTCCATTTTGTGGCGTCGCTTGGCGCACAGTCGGTGTTGTTCAACACAGTGTTGGCAGGCTGGCCTGTACAAGATGGGATCGCTGCACCGGCACCGAATCCATCACCGTCAGTATCTGCATAATAAATGGTGCCGGTGTTTACGGTGATGGTAGCAGAACCGCTCACACTGACCTGTGCATTATTTTCTGTTACGGAAATTAAAGTATAAGTAGTAGTTGCTGTCGGGGTCACGCTGATCGCCGTCCCGCTGCTATAATTGTTTAAAGTATAAACAGTAGTTCCGTCAGTATAAATAACGGTAAATAATCCGTTGCCACTGGTTGTTACATAAAGTACCGCAGATTGCCCGCTGCAAACCGCAGCTGTTCCCGAAATCAATGCTGTAAGCTGCTGTGGCGTAATGGCAGCTGAAAGCCCCGTAGGTTGTGTCAGCGCATAATTGCCCGCCGATGCACCGCCTAAAGTCAATTGGGCGCTCACTGCAATGTTGTTGCTCACGTCAGGGGAAGCAAAGCTGCCTGCATGGGAAGCGATAAAAACCAGATCCGGGCTGATTACCCCGTTTAATCCGGTGACATTGATCGTTGCGGCGGTAGTGCCATCATAGACTTTATCTGCTGCGGAAGCATTTACAGCGGTTATCGTTTTCGGACTGATGTTCGCCGTGAGCCCGAGCGGCTGCACAAGCGAATATTTAAATGCATCTGCACCTGTTAAAACCGAATGCGATGTGACCGCAATACCATTACCGGCGTTTGCCGAAGCAAAGGTTCCGGCTCCCGAAAAAACCACGGCGTCGCCGTTCACTACGCCCGCGGGTATTCCTGTGATAGCTGCCGTATCGCTTCTGTCATACACTTTATCGAGTGCGATCGCATTATTTACTGACAAAGGCTTGGGCGTGATGGTAAGGGTTTGCGCTTGCGTCATTGCAGGCTCATAAAAAGCATCGCCCGATTGTGTGGCAAAAATGGTAACAGTTCCAACATTGTGCGTCTCGATAAGATTTCCTGAAACCGATGCGATCGCCGGGTCACTGCTGACATAAGTAACCCCCAACCCTGAAGTCGCAGTCGCAGCGGGAGCATATAGGGTACCGTAAACAACAGTATTTTGCGATGCCATTGAAATGGTTTGCTGCATCGCTCTTTGGCCTGTGACCCAGTTACTGGTTTGGCCCGTAAGGGCAAAATTGTGCAGCGTGCCGTGCAATTGGCTCTGGATATTCTCATTGCTGAGGAGCGTGACGAGCGTATTGTTTCCGCCAGCCACGCCTTCATCAAAACTGTAGCGGCCCTGCGCAGGGATTCCGTTGCGCGGGGCATCACTCATAAACTGGTCGGGGAAATCAAATGTCGAGATCATCAAATCATCCATCGTTCCCTGGAACAAAGTATTTTCACCCTCGCTTTTTCCAAGCGTGATAAAATTGGTGTTGTTATTATATAGCGTCGCCGACCCCGAGTAAGTGCCCGCCTGGACCAGGTTGCCATTGACAAATATTTTATACTGCCCGGGTGTAATTTTGTAGGCAATGTGCATCCATTGATTCGCCTGGTACGGAAAAATGGCATCGGCACTTGTCGTCAGCCAGTCGGTTCCGTTGCCGATGTCGCCATGTATGCGGTTTCCATTGAGGATCTGGATATCAAAAGTATTGCTCATTGCCCCGTTACGGCTGCTGAAAACGTGCATATTCCTGGTCGGGTGATCGGGCTTGACCCACACGGCAACGGTAAAATTGCCGCTGACTCCCGTGGTCTGAACGGGCATGTCAATATAATCGTCTGCGCCGTCAAAATGAAGTGCATTGTCAGTTGCCGATGGCTGCGGCAAAACATAAATGGCGATCGACTGCGGAATTTCACAGGCGAGTCCGCTCACGGTGTATGTTGTCGTTTGCGTGGGAGATGCTGTTACGGTATTACCAAACGTGGTGTCAAGCCCCGTAGCGGGAGACCAGATGCGCGGACCTGAGCCACCTGAAACTGCAAGCGTGGCTGATTGTCCCAAGGCAATGTAATTGGATGTGGCATTAATCGAAAGCGGCGTAGTCTGGGCTACAGTCACTGTGAAAACCTGAGAGGCCTGGCAGCCATTGGCAGTGGTTCCGGTCAATGTGTAAGTTGTTGTGGTTAAAGGACTTGCATAAATATCGGTGCCAGTCGTCGCACTGAGGCCCTCCGCAGGACTCCAGGTGTAGGTGTCTGCGCCATGCGCAGCAAGCGCGATTGGTTGCCCACCGCAATAGGTCATACTTCCGGGGGTCGTAACGCTTACCTGCGGGCTCGTCACATCGATGACGATGCTGTTTTGAACCGCCGACTGGCAATTGCCGCCGATACCTGAAAACGTATAAACACCCGATTGCGTTGCAATGATCGACTGCGTTGTTTGTCCGGTTGACCAAAGCGGATTTTGGAATGTGGCCGGGGCAAGGCGATTTATCCATTGCGCGCCATTCATGATCGTGCCGCTTTCGTTAAGGATAGGGCTCGCAACCTGGGTACCTGAATTTTCATCAAGCGCATAGTTGATAAAGAGTTGGCTGCTCACTGCATCGCCATGGTTTAAGGCCTGGATCTCGGCGCTGTTTAAAACGCGTTGGTATATTTTGATGTCGTCAAGCGCTCCGTTTAAGTAGCTGTTTCCGGAGAGCAGTCCGCCAATACGCATCGGCGAATTAGAAAGCTCCAGGCCCGTATAGTTTATGAACATCGATGCGTCTTGGTTTCCGTTGATGTAAATTTTCAATTCGCCCGTCATATTCGACCGCGTTACGGCAACATGCGTCCACTCACCCGTATTGACGGCTGTATTCGAAAGCAGTGTAAAGTTATTTACGCCTGTTGCGTTCATCCCGAACGCGAGTTTGTCGCCGACGAGCGACGTGCCGAATTTTAACTGCGGAAAAAGGTCAGGGCTGCCATCGATAATTCCGGTGCCTTCAAACCATTGCGATCCAAGTGTGCCGGTTTGTGTTGTTTTGATCCAGAAACTCATCGTAAAATCTGTCAGGTTAGCCCCCGCGATATCAATATAATCATCTACCCCGTCAAACTGCAATGCGGGTGTAGGGATCATCGGTGTCAGCGTCACCGAGCCGTTTTCGCAGAATTGGGTCGGACCTGAAGGCACCAATGTGACATTGCTATACCCCACACTCAGCGTTGCGGGGTTCGAAATTGTAGTGCAGCTCGGGGAATTCCCGGTGATCACCACGTCAAACTGGCCTGCTATAGTCAGGTTGGCGTTAGTGATATCTAACGTTGCCGTGGTTACATTGCTATAATTGCCGCCGTTCGTGAGTGGAATTCCGTTGCGGCGCCACTGATAGGCTGTCGCGTTGTCGGCAGCAACGGTAAAGCTCACCGATTGCAGCGGACAAATGGTTTTGGGCGTAGGCGCGATCGTAATCGACGGCGTTGCCGAAATGGTCATGCTTTGGGTGCTGATTGCGGCACCGACAGCGTTTTCAACTTTAATTGGACCGGACAGATTCATCGACGGTGCAAGAACTGTCAGGGTCGTATTGGCAGCGCCCACAATTTGCAGCGGGGTTGTACCAAGATACGCTGCTGTTACGTCGGAAAGATTGGTGCCTGTGATATTGAATCCCGAAGGTCCGCAAATGTGGTCCGAACTAAACGAGCTAATGGTTGGGGCAGCTAAAAAAGTGAAATTCCCCGCATCCGCGCCGATATCATTTGGCGTAAGCGAGGACCGCGTCTCGTCGTCGATATCATCGCCGCTACTCGCAAAACCGTAGCTTTCCACAATCGTTGGAACATCCTGACGAACGTGTAGGTTGGCCGGTATGGCAGTGGGCGCTATGAATTTAGGATCTGCAAAATATTGCGTATTGCTCGAAAATACCGATGACGCGAGTTGTGTCAGCGAGGTCATGAATGGTGCCAATGCATAACCTGAACCCGTTCCGTACAAAACATTGGATCGCATGATGAGCTTGCCCGAAAATTGGAGGCTGTAGTTCCCCCCCGATGCCGAACCAGCGTTTGAACGCATATTCATTAAGATATTGTCATACATATTCGTGGTTGCAGTTGACGACGCGTTTAAAACAAATGCCGAAGAGACAGCGCTGCCAGTGTTCTTTATTCCGCCCACATATACACTATTGTTGGTAACGGTCAGGTCGTTCGCACCTGCTGAAGTAAATAATTTTATTCCGGTAACCTCCGATGTCCCGGTAACTTCAGGCCCTATTGCAACCATATTGTTACGCATGGCTACCTTCTCCGCGGTAACAGACAAGCCCGTCGCCTTGGAATTATCACTCGTTGTGGCGAGATAAAGTGCCGATATCCTGTTCTTATCGACAGTCAATGCGGGCAAATTGGCATTTGTTGAATAGATGTCAATTCCGATCGTAGATGTTGGCCCAACCATATTGTCATTGCGAAGCCCATAAATGAGGTTTGACGAAATCGACCGCGCTACCCCGGCATAACCCGAATCGGTATAACTGATGCCGCGTACGATCGAAGACCCATACACGGGATAATTACCGGTGAGGTTCCTGACGGTGTTTCCGTTGACAAGCCCGCGACGGTTTTCCGCTACGGTGATCCCGGCAAGGTCACAGTGTGTTGTTGCGTTTAGAGTAATCGAACCGCTGGCGGCAGAACCAATGATATTGCCCGTACAGGTAAAGTTGCTCGGTGAATAATCGGGACCTGCACCAAAACCGATACCCGTGACGCCCGTAGTTGCACTGGCTTCGACAGAAATGCCCGCTACGGTATTGCCGCTGACAACACATGCAGGATTTTCATAAGCATATATCCCCGAGATGCCTCCGCCGGTCGTGGTACTATGTGTAAAATCGCCGACAATGGAGTTGGGCGAATTGGTGCTTCCGATGGTGTTGCCGATGATTTGGGTGTCGGAGCCAATCACATAAATGCCGTCAAATCCGCCCGGAACCGAATCAGGCGTATTAGCAACCGAAATGTTTTGGATGGTGTTGTTACTGATCACATTCTTCGCAAAACTTGTTGATTTGATATTGATTCCCCTAAAGGATCCGCCAACGACCTGAAGCATTCCTGAACCGGACTCATCAGAACCGCCAATGCGATTATTCGAAATGGTAGTGACATCATTACTACCGTCATTTGTAATCAGGTCTGATACGTAAATCGTATAGCCGTTGCCATAATAACGTGCGATGCTCTGGTACAGTTTATTTTCGCTTATCGTCAATTTTCCGCCGCGCTCGAATTGGATACCCGCAGATACAACCCCATTAAGGGTGGTGCCGTAATCGTGGATTCTGTTCGAAGTGATCGTCCCGTTATATACCGAACCTCCAAATTGCTTATTGCTATAAATGCCCACACGCACAGGCGACGTCGCATCTGCAGAGGTTACTTCGCAATTGAGCACGGTAATATTGCTGATGTCTGCCACATAAGGCTCGAAGAAAATGCCATAGCCTCGTGGCGGTCCCATTACCTTACAATTTTTTATCGCGATATTCGAAAGGTTAAGCTCCGCTTTGATCCACAGGCAGCCGCTGCCCGTAGCGCCGGAAGCCCTTTTGAAAGTGGTCCTGTTTTCGCCGTCGATCGTGAGGTTGCTTCCATAAAAAATAATGTCATTGTTGATCGTCACCATGCGGTTTCCGAGACCCGTTGGCTTAATGGTTATGGATGTATAATTGGCCGTTCCGTTGTAACCCGAATAATAAAGCGTGGCGGCATCGTTATCAGTGACATCCGAAGTAATCTCGATGACTATCGCACCTGTTTTGGTGCCACTGTTGATCGCCTGGAATGCGCCATTTAAATTGCTGTAAGTCGTTGTTCCGATTGTAACCTGCGCCTGCACGAGGCTACCGAACAAAACGATAAGAATGAAGAAGTATTTTTTTTTCATAAGACGACAACCGTCGCCATGGTTATACAACAGTTTGAGGCAAATGTACGATTTGGTTCGATGGATTGAAATACACGAAAAGATGTATATTTTAAAATCGCCGTTGCGTCAAACCAGTTTGTTGTCTAAAGCAAACCTCACGAGAGCCGCGGTGTTGGGTAGCTCGAGTTTTGCAAGCATGTTGTTGCGGTGCGTGTTGACCGTTGCAACCGAAAGATGTAATATGGCCGCTATCTCGGGGTTCGTCAAGCCCTCTGAAATTAATTTAAGCACTGATTTTTCACGGGCGGTGATAATATTTTCAGTGAACCTGATGTAATCCTTGCGCGCTGTTTTTCCCGAAGTGTCTTCAGAAAAAAGGTTCGAGAAGTAATCCGATAAATAAATTTGCCCGTTTTGAATGGCGTGGAAAGCTTTGGTAAATTCTGAAGCGTCGGCATTTTTGATTAGGAATCCATCGGCACCGGCTTTCATAGCGTCTGAAACTGCATCAAGGCCCGAAAGCATGCTAACGATAAGAACTTTGGTATTTGGATGGTGCAACTTAATTTCGCGTGTGGCTGCAATACCGTCAATTATGGGCATATTGACATCCATCAAAACGAGGTCGAATTCCTCCCGGCGGCATTTGTCTATAGCTTCCATACCATTTAATGCAAAATCGGAAACCTCCATATTGAAATGCTCTTTTAAGATCAAGCGGAGTCCGTTGATGAATAACAAATGGTCGTCTGCGATCAGCAATTTTAAATTTGTATTTATGTCCATGGAATTTCAATTATGATGGAGGTGCCGGAACCCGGCTGTGAATCGACCGACAGGCTGCCGCCAACAGATTGGACACGCGAGGCTACATTGCGCATGCCGTATCCGGTTTGTACGTGGCTTGGTTCGTAACCGATTCCGTCGTCTTCATACACCAATATGAGTTTTCCGTCGCGCCGCACCAAATCTATCGTGACATGGGTAGCCTTGGCATATTTGAGCGTGTTATTGACGAGTTCCTGCGTGATGCGAAACAACTCTTTTTCAATTTGAAGCGCAGGTCGTTCATGCAGCTTATGGTGCGTCAGCGTAAAGTGTACGGCTTTGAGCGGGCTGAGTTTGTTGATGAGTGCTTCGGTTGCTGCAAGGTATCCTTTTTCAACGAGCAGTGAGTTGTTGATCGCCTCCATCAGGCCGCGCAGGTCGTTTATAGAATTGTCAAGTAACTCGACAGAATTGTCCACGGCTTCGGAAATCTGATCGCCCTTTTTATTTTTGATGTTGCTAAGAAACATACGTACGGTGGACAACTGTGCACCCAGGTTGTCGTGGAGGTCGCGGCTGATGCGATTGCGCTCTTCCTCTATTGCCTTTTGTTTGTTGACCAACGAAATTTTGTTGCGCTGCCAGATAAAATTAACCAGAAACAGCACAACCAAACCCATGATAATTATGATGAAGTTGCGCGTCGATTTCTGTTCCTTGATTGCCGCTTGCGCACGTAAGTCTTTACGATCCTGCGCTGCTTTGAGTGAGTCGCGGATAACCTTAAATTCGTATTGCATCTTGAGCTGCACAAACTTCTGGTTTTTCTCGGCGTTGAAAAGCGAATCGGTGAGCTGTTTAAATCTCAGGTGGCTTTTATAAGCCATTTCAAAGTTTTTGGATGCATCGTAAATCATCGAAAGCAATTTGTAGGCCTGAAGCATCAAATCTTTTTCATTCGCTTTTTCGGCGAGCGAGAGCCCTTGGTTAACTTCCGCTATGGCCGCGCTATAATGGTGTTCTTTGTAATGGATGTTGCCGATATTGATATGGGAATCCGCAATCCCATAGGAATCGCCAATTGCGCTGCGTATTTTAAGCGAAACCAGATAATTTTGCCGGGCCTTGTCATACAACCCTTTTTTTAAATTAGCATTGCCCATGCCATGGAAAATATCTCCTTCGGCCTGTTGGTTACCCGAGGCCTTTGCTGCTTTAAGGCCAAGCACGTGGTAGGCGAGCGAGACATCCGGCTTTCCTTGTAGCAAAAAAATCTCGGCGATATTGTTGTAGGCGATGGCTACTGCTGAAAAGTCTTTCATGCGCCGCATTGTGGCGATGCATTTTAAATAGGCTTTGAGGGCTTCGGGATAATTCCCGATCGATTTATACAATACGCCCAGATTGTTATAGCCTCCCGCCATCCCAAAATCATCATGGCTACTCGTGGCAGTTGCAAGCCCTTTGAGCGTGTAATTTAGTGATTCATTATAGTTCGATTGCTTGCCAAACAATGCCCCGATATTATAGTAACTGTCGATCACGCCGATTTTGTTTCCGATTTTCTGATTGATTTCTAGACTGCGTTGGTAGTGCCGCAATGCTTTATTGTATTCACTCCTTAGGTCGTATAGCGACCCCAGTGAAATGTTGGCATTGGCAATCCCGGGTTGGTATTGTAATTTTTCCGAAAGCCGCAACAGTTGATTTGCATAATCGAGGGCTTTGACAGGGTCGCTTTCGAGGTAGTATTTTACAAAACCAAATAAAATAGTTGCCTTAACGGTATCAGCGGCAACAATTTTGGAAGTTTGCTTATCGCGCTCGTAGGCCAATAGTTTTGCACTAAGGCTGTCGATTGTTTTATTTTTTTGCGCAGCTACCTGACCAACGCCCAAGTTCAAAAGGAATAAAAATAGAAAAACATAAAATTGGGGCGTTGAATACCTCATAAGGGAATATTTAATGCGAAGCTAAGTGTATCTTTTTTATAATTTGATCCATATCGATAAAAAAAAATAGAACTCCTGCTTAAAAGCGCTGGGAAAAAGGCACAAATTCGGCATTGGCCAATCGCATTCCGATGCCTTCATTCAAATGCCAACCGCGTTCGTGCTTAACAACTTTCTAAAAAGGTGTTACATTCACAACAGAAAAGAATGAAACTTCCTTCTGACCTTTGGGCCACCGATGACATCGAATTGTGGGCTTTCGGTGTAAACAGCGGCAGTATCTATTTTTGATCTGTAGCGCTAAATCAGGACGGAACAAGCAGTTTGGATAAGGCGTAGATAAAGCGTACTTAATGCGCCCGTTAAGCGTAGAAACAGAAACGAGAAAACAGAAACGAAGCGTATCTGAATAAAAAAACCTCCCCATTTCAAGGGAGGTTTAATTACAACCAATTCAAAATTTATCTTTTAATCACACGAAGGGTTTTTACATTTTCGCCTTGCGTCACAATCATATTGTAAACACCCGACGGATAGCCATAACCAATTTCAAGCGAACCGAACTCTGCGACCCCGATCTGGCGCGCTTCAATGAGTTTGCCGATCATGTCATAAACTTTAACATCAACCTGCGCCTCGCTCGTCGTATTCATCTCAAGCCTGAACGTAGTTGCAAATGGGTTCGGTGAGGCTTTCACCGCGAAGGCTTCGACCGCCGTTGCCGTCTCTCTTGTGATGGCCGCAGCAGTATTGATCACACATGATGACCCAAATGGCTGGTAAACGTTGTTATAGAGTACGGCCACCCTGATCGTGTACGCCGTGTTTGGCGAAATGGTACCCGTAAGGTTGCGAAGTGCAAAACGTGGTACGGCGCTATCGTAGATCCTGGTTTGTGCTCCGTTGGTTACCTGGAAACGGTAACCCTGTGCCCCGGCAACTGGACTCACGTAAATGGTTGCCCATGTATTGGAGATCGTGCTGCCACATTGCGGCGAATTCACGCTTGTATAACCCGGACTGGCTGGAGTAGTGATGCTGCAGGCGGCACCATAAGGCTGCCACGCGCCATCGATCATCATCGCAACACGAACGCCATAAGTAGTGGCAAAAGCGCTGCTTCCCGAAAGGTCATTAAGGCTGAACCTGTTTAGTGGCGAATCAAACGTCCTTACGTTAGCACCATTGCTGACCTCGAAACGGTATTGTGTTGCAACGGTGACCTGATTGGCGTAGATTGTGGTGGCCATTAGCGGCAATGTCGTTCCGCATTGGCTGGCTACAATTTGTGTCGTTTCATACCCGGCCGGCGTTGTAATGGTACAAGGGGTTGAATATGTTCCCCAGAATCCGTCAACCTTAACCGCAACCGATACCGTATAAGTAGTCGCAAAGGTACCGCCACCGGCAAGATTAGCAAAGGTAAAGCTGTTTGCAGCCGAATCATAAACCCGTACATTGCTTCCGTTAACTACTTCAAAACGGTAAGCTGTAGCGCTCGGAACCTGGCTCGCATAAATCTGGTTGGCCATATTGGTCATTGTAAACCCACATTGTGCAGCAATCAAGCTTGTGATTGGAGAAGTCTCGTCAATATTTCCGTCACAGTTGTCATCGATACCATTACCAGGAACCTCAACATGGTTCAGGTTTGCATTGGCATTATTGTCATTGCAATCGAGATTGTTGCTTACAGTTCCCGCAGGCTGTCCTGCACATGACGGAATAGCGGCTCCGGCACCAAAACCGTCGCCATCAATATCGGCGTAGAACGCAATTGGTGAAGTATTGATAGTAAGCGCCAATGTTTCCGTATGCTGGCATCCTGTAGCGTTTGTTGTTACCTTAGTGTAGGTTCCGCTTTGCGTATAAGTCATACCGCTACCGAGCGCACCAGACCAGGTATAACTGTCGCAGGCCGTGACATTTGTGGTGTGGGCTGAGTTGTTATTTATCGTAAGGTCAAGCGTTGCAGTATTGCAACCAGTGGTAACCGTACGAATGCCGCTTGTCGTGTAAGTTACGCCATTGGCAAACCATGTATAAGAGTCACAGGCCGTGATAGTAACGCTGCCGCTTGTAGTTATTGGCGTAATGGTAAGATCAAGCGTTGCAGTATTGCAATCAGATGTAACGGTACGGACTCCGCTCGTTGTATAGGTAACACCATTTACAGGCCATGTATAAGAACCGCACGCAGTTGTCGTAACACTTCCTGCAGTAGTAAGAGGTGTGATCGTAAGGTCAAGTGTTGCAGTATTGCAACCAGATGTAACTGTACGGACTCCGCTTGTTGTATAGGTAACACCATTTACAGGCCAGGTATAAGAGCCGCACGCAGTTGTCGTAACACTTCCTGCAGTAGTACGAGGTGTGATCGTAAGGTCAAGTGTTGCAGTATTGCAACCAGATGTAACGGTACGGACGCCACTTGTTGTATAGGTAACACCATCCACAGGCCAAGTATAAGAGCCACACACGGTGGTTGTAACACTTCCTGTTGTAGTAAGAGGCGTAATCGTAAGGTCAAGAGTCGCAGTGTTGCAACCAGATGTAACGGTACGGACGCCACTCGTTGTATAGGTAACACCATCTGCGGGCCATGTATAAGAGCCACACGCGGTGGTTGTAACACTTCCTGTAGTTGTTAGAGGTGTAATTGTAAGATCAAGAGTTGCAGTATTGCAACCTGACTCCACCGTACGGACTCCGCTCGTCGTGTAAGTAACACCATTCACAGGCCAGGTATAAGAGCCACACGCAGTTGTCGTAACACTTCCTGTTGTTGTGAGAGGCGTAATCGTAAGATCCAATGTAGCTGTGTTGCAACCGGATGTAACGGTGCGGACGCCACTCGTTGTATAGGTAACACCATCTGCGGGCCATGTATAAGAGCCACACGCGGTGGTTGTAACACTTCCTGTCGTAGTTAGAGGTGTAATTGTAAGATCAAGAGTTGCAGTATTGCAACCTGACTCCACCGTACGGACTCCGCTCGTTGTATAGGTAACACCATTCACAGGCCAGGTATAAGAACCACAAGCAGTTGTCGTAACACTTCCTGTTGTAGTGAGAGGCGTAATCGTAAGGTCCAATGTAGCTGTGTTGCAACCAGATGTAACGGTGCGGACGCCACTCGTTGTATAGGTAACACCATTCACAGGCCACGTATAAGAACCACAAGCAGTTGTCGTAACACTTCCTGTTGTAGTGAGAGGCGTAATCGTAAGGTCCAATGTAGCTGTGTTGCAACCGGATGTAACCGTACGGACTCCGCTTGTTGTATAGGTAACACCATTCACAGGCCACGTATAAGAGCCACACGCGGTAGTCGTAACACTTCCTGTTGTGGTGAGAGGCGTAATCGTAAGATCAAGCGTTGCAGTATTGCAACCAGATGTAACAGTACGGACTCCGCTCGTTGTATAGGTAACACCATCCACAGGCCATGTATAAGAGCCACAGGCGGTTGTCGTAACACTTCCTGTAGTGGTAACAGGTGTAATCGTAAGGTCAAGTGTTGCAGTGTTGCAACCGGATGTAACGGTGCGGACTCCGCTCGTTGTATAGGTAACACCATTTACAGGCCACGTATAAGAACCACACGCGGTAGTCGTAACACTTCCTGTAGTCGTTCCTGAAGTTATCGTAAGGTTTAATGTTTCATTCACGGTACAGCCATTTCCATTCGTTGTAGTTCCGAAATAGGTGCCCGATGAATTATATGTAACGCCTGTGACACTCCACAGATAACTGCCACATGCAGTCTGGGTTGTGGTATTGGTCAATGCCGAAGGTCCGGTAATCGTTACAGGTATTGTTATATTGGGGCATGAAGTATTACTCACAACAATAGAGTGTGAGCCTGCTGTAAGATTGCCAACAGCAAATGAACCCGAAGTAACCGTTGCAGCAACGGATGAGCCTCCGTCAACAGTATAAGTCACTGCGGTATTAGATGGTGCAGGTGAAAGCGTAATCGTTGCGCTTCCATTATTTCCTCCAAAACACGTCACCGGATTAAGGTTTCCTGCACTGCCCGAAGTTGCACAACTATTGGCAGCTCCGTTCAATGTAAAGCTATACGGTCCGCCAAGCGATAATGTCCCTAATGATACGGTAAGGTTACCCGTCGAAGGATTGAGCGCATTACCGGGTTGGGCACAATATACCGTGGCTTGACAAGGCTGGTAGCTTCCTGCTGTTGGCCATAACGTGAATGTTCCCTGGAAGTTCGAAGTAAAAGCAAGGCTGCTGGCAAC
>Ga0308157_10007328_pt1 | contig 12867 bp, 4 predicted proteins | sample PhyBR1_FD_201035 | JGI IMG/M metagenome (GOLD analysis project Ga0308157, IMG submission 201035) | Phyllosphere microbial communities from UC Gill Tract Community Farm, Albany, California, United States - DLSLB.R1 | ecosystem: Host-associated > Plants > Phyllosphere > Unclassified | place: USA...
CGAATGTCCTTTACAAAATTCTCTGCTGTTTTCTTTTTTGGTGTTGCCATAATTAAAGTTACATTTTTTATGAAAACACTCCTTTAGTTTTTCTTACAAAATGTCTACTTTTTGCTGACGATTTACAATAGTACAAAACCTAATATGGGGTTGAAAACTTGGAAAAACAGTCCTGATGGACGCATTATTAAGTCAGATACCAATATAGCTAAAAACTATCTTATTGAGGATGAAATCAAGCAGTTAGAACGTGCAGTTTCAGGTTACTTTGATTATATCGAAGGATTGGTAGAACGTCGTACTACATTTACAATGGAAGCTTTGGCAGAGAGTGTCAATAAATTCTTAGAATTTAACGAGTATAGAATATTAGATGGCAAAGGCAGTCGTAGTCAAAAACAAGCCGAAAACAAAGCATTTGCAGAATACAACGTTTTTAATAAAACACAAAAGATAGAATCTGATTTTGACAAAATGGTAAAATCCATTCAACCTAAAAAGAATAACTAATGACATTATTTCCTGATAAATATCTTTTTGAAACTTTAAGGGACAAAGCTTATGATTTAGGGATAACAAAACAGCTTATTCCTAATTATATAACAGATAATTTACGCTTTCCATTATTTAAATGGCAAGAAGATGCTATGCAAAATTTTCTATTAGCAGAAGCTGTTAAACAAACAGAAAATCCTGTTATAGCATCGCATTATATGTTTAATATGGCTACAGGTACAGGTAAAACATTGGTGTTAGCATCAACTATATTGTACTATTACAAGCAAGGATATCGTAATTTTATATTCTTTGTAGACCAAAATAATATTGTAGGTAAAACGGAAGATAACTTAACCGATGCTAACCATCATAAGTACTTATATACAAACCCAATCGTAATTGATGATAAAACGGTTGAGGTTCGTAAAGTAGATAATTTTTCGCCTTATTTGGATGGCACTACATTAGATAATCCTGCTGTAGATCATATCGAAATTATTTTCACATCGATACATAAGTTGCATAATGCTATATATGTAGTGAAAGAAAATGCTATGTTTTTGGATGATTTACAAAAACGTGATTTAATTCTTTTAGCAGATGAAGCACATAGCTTTAATGCAGATACCAAAAAGAAAAAACAATTAGATTTGGTAGAATTTAAAGAGCTAAAAGATGGTGCAAAAGCAGAAGATGTAGAGCGTAGTTGGGAAAACACCGTTACAGGTAAATTGTTGAATAAAGAAGGAATTAAGACCTACATCAATAATAATGTATTGTTAGAATTTACAGCAACAATTCCAAAAGATACTAACGTTGCAGATAAGTACAAAGATAAAATCATTATTAAATTCGATTTACCAGAATTTCTAAAAGCAGGTTATACCAAAGAAATCAATTTAGTATCTTCTAATTTTGATAAAAAGCAACGTATTTTACAAGCATTGTTGTTTAATTGGTATCGTAACCATTTAGCATTAGAATATGGTATTAAAAACTTAAAACCTGTTATCCTTTTCAGAAGTAAATATTCTGATGAAAAGTTACAAGGAAATGTACAAGAAGATTACAAGTATTTTAGAGAGGTTATAGAAAATCTTACAACAGCAGATTTTAAATTCTTAGAATCTATTAATGTAGAACAAGCACAAAAAATCTATGAAATAGGACAAAGTAGAATTGTTGATATTGTACGTATTGTCAATGAAGATTTTCAGGGTAATTATCAATCCATTATATCATACATAAAGTCTACTTTCAAAGAGAATAATTGCATTGTAACACATTCTAAAGAAAAAAACGCTACTGGTCGTAAAGGGGAAGAAAAAACAACCTATAATCAAGACAGATTATTAAATAGTTTAGAAGATAAAAACAACCCAATAACAGCTATTTTCACCTGTAAGCGTTTAACCCAAGGTTGGGATGTTCTTAATCTTTATGATATAGTACGTATGTATGAAGGTCGTGATGCGGGTAAAGATACCAAAACAGGTAAGCGTAAAGCGGGTACAAGTACTGTTTCAGAAGTACAGCTAATAGGTCGTGGAGTACGTTACAACTCTTTTAAATTTGGAGATAACGAACCAAATAAGCGTAAATTTGATAAGCAATTAGACCACCCTTTACGTGTATTAGAAGAATTTTATTTCCATTCAGATAAAGATGAAAGATACATTGACGAGTTAAAATTAGAACTGAAGAATCAAAAGTTATTTTCAGATGATAAGAAGGTAATCAAGCATTTTGATATTAAGGAACATATAAAAAATGACAAAGATTCTTTCTATCATCAACTAAAAATATTTGCTAACGATAAATTAGAAAACCCAAATCGCCGTAAAACTACATTAGAAGATATCGTCCAAGAATTCAAATTTGAATACACAATTCCATCTTATGACTATAAAGCCGAAAAAGTAATTTTAGAGGAAGGTAAAAAAGATGAGGTACGCCATAGTCAAGGTAATGAAGATAAAAAACAGATAAAGAAAAAAATAGCTGACTTTATTTCTGGTAACCAAAAGCATATATTTTTAAAAGCATATAATGAAATTGCTAAAAAAGAAAATTCATTATTCAGATTTGAGAAATTAAAACAAGAGTTACAAATTACATCGATTAATGACTTATGGCAAGATGCTTTTTTAGGAAAACTATACTTGACATTATACTTACCAAAACAATACGAAGATTTAAACAAAGTTGAACCAAAAATATTAGTAAAAGCTTTTGTACGTTTTTTTGAACAATTCATTGCAGAATGGAAAAAAGAAATACATCCGCATATTGGCAGTGAGTTTGAAGCGAAACCTTTTAAATATTACTTTGAAAGTGCAAAGCCAGTAGCTATTACAGAAGATGCAAAAAATACAGACTATGAAAACAAACTTATAGCTAAGGATTGGTATGCATTAAATCATTTTCACGGTACATCAGAAGAACAATCACTTGTCGATTTTATCATTAATACGATAGAGAATTTCAAAGAGAAATATGAAAATGTATATTTATTACGTAATGAACAAGTATATAAAATATATGATTTTAAAGATGGCAAAGGGTTTGAACCAGATTTTCTATTATTTTTGAAAGAGAAAGAATCAGATAGATATTATCAAGTATTTATAGAACCAAAAGGTTCTCAATTCAAAGATGCTACAGGTAAATTTGATACGAGTAAAGAAGCTTGGAAAGATCAATTTCTAAAAGAAATTACAAATAAATACGGTAAAGATGATATTCTAAAAGTAGAAAATAAAGACTACCGTTTAGTTGGTTTACCGTTGTACAATGCAACTATTGCACATCTAGTAAAACAAAGTATTTATGAGAATTTGGAAGTAGAATTATAGCTATAAAAACAAAAAAGCCTCTCAAAATTTGAGAGGCTTTTTAATATAATAATCAACTTTTACATATTTCTGCGGTACTGTCCGCCTACTTCAAACAAAGCAGCTGTTATCTGCCCTAACGAACAAACTTTTGCAGCTTCCATTAATATTTCAAAAATATTCTGGTTGTTAACCGCTGCTGTTTGTGCCTGTTCTAAAGCTTTCAATGCTTTATCTTCGTTTCGTTGGTTTAAACTTTCTTTCGTTTTAATCTGGAAAACTTTTTCTTCTTCGGTTGCACGAATTACTTCTGCCGGAACCACCGTTTTTGATCCTGATGAACTTAAAAACGTATTTACCCCGATAATTGGGAACTCACCATTATGTTTCAAGGTTTCGTAATACAATGATTCTTCCTGAATTTTAGAACGCTGATACATCGTTTCCATTGCACCTAACACACCGCCACGTTCCGTAATTCTGTCGAATTCTGCCAAAACAGCTTCTTCAACCAAATCAGTTAATTCTTCAATAATGAACGATCCCTGTATCGGGTTTTCGTTTTTCGCCAATCCTAATTCCTTATTAATAATCAACTGAATTGCCATTGCTCTACGCACCGATTCTTCTGTCGGAGTTGTAATTGCTTCATCGTAAGCATTCGTGTGTAACGAGTTACAGTTGTCATAAATTGCATACAACGCTTGTAATGTAGTACGAATATCGTTAAAGTCGATCTCTTGTGCGTGTAATGATCTACCCGATGTTTGAATATGATATTTCAACATCTGCGCACGTTCGTTTGCTCCGTATTTCTGTTTTAAAGCTTTCGCCCAGATTCTACGTGCCACACGACCAATTACCGAATATTCCGGATCGATACCATTCGAGAAAAAGAACGATAAATTTGGTCCGAACGCATTGATATCCATTCCTCTTGACAAATAGTATTCAACATAAGTGAAACCGTTTGCTAATGTAAATGCCAGCTGTGTAACCGGATTTGCACCTGCTTCGGCAATATGATAGCCCGAAATAGATACCGAGTAAAAGTTACGAACGTTCTTTTCAATAAAATATTCCTGCACGTCGCCCATTAAACGCAACGCAAATTCTGTTGAGAAAATACAAGTGTTTTGTGCTTGATCTTCTTTTAAAATATCTGCCTGAACCGTACCACGAACCTGTGCCAACGTGTTCTTCTTAATTTCAGCATAGACATCTGCCGATAAAACCTGATCGCCCGATACTCCTAAAAGCATCAAACCTAAACCATCGTTTCCTTCCGGTAAATCGCCGTTATAACGCGGACGCTCTATACCATTATCTTCGTAAATTGCCTTTATTTTTGCTTCAACGTCTGCTTCCAGATCGTTTTCTTTGATGTACTTTTCACAGTTTTGATCAATTGCTGCATTCATAAAGAAACCTAACAACATAGGTGCCGGACCGTTAATGGTCATGGAAACCGATGTTGCCGCATGCGATAAATCAAATCCTGAATACAGTTTTTTAGCATCGTCTAAACAACAGATCGAAACTCCGGCATTACCAATTTTTCCGTAAATATCTGGTCTGTAACCAGGGTCATTTCCGTATAAAGTAACCGAGTCAAAAGCTGTTGACAAACGTTTTGCCGGCATTCCTTTTGATACATAATGGAAACGGCGATTGGTACGTTCCGGTCCGCCTTCACCTGCAAACATTCGCGTTGGATCTTCTCCTTCGCGTTTAAACGGATACAAGCCTGATGTAAAAGGGAATTCACCCGGAACATTTTCCTGTAAAACCCAACGCAACACATCGCCCCAAGCTTCGTACTTTGGCAAAGCAATTTTAGGAATCTGTAAATGCGATAACGATTCGGTATGTGTTTGAATTTTTATTTCTTTGTCACGAACTTTGAACGAATAAACCGGATTTTTATACTTGTTTACTTTTACGTCCCAAGTAGTGATTACTTCCCAGTTATATGGATCTAAATCGCGTTTTAATTTATCGAATTCAGCTAATAAAAGTTTAGATAATTCTTCGTTTTGTGTTCCGGTAACTTCAATTCCATGTTGCGTTAAAACAGGTAATTTACCCGAAATAGTTTCAATGGTTTTAAAGATTCCGTATAATTTTTGGGCAACATCTTTTTGCGAAACTGTTTTGTTGTCGTACCCTCTGTTATTTTCAGCGATTTCAGACAAATAGCGAATACGAGATGGCGGAATAACATAGATTTTCTCTGACATCTCTTTTGTAATTTCAAAAATCGATTTTAAATCAGCTCCTGTTTTTTCAACCACTTTATCAATAATAGACTGATACAGTTGATTGGTTCCCGGATCGTTAAACTGCGAAGCAATTGTTCCAAAAACAGGCATTTCGTCTGGGTTAACATCCCATAAATTATGGTTACGCTGATATTGCTTTTTTACATCACGCACAGCATCTAAAGCTCCGCGCTTATCGAATTTGTTGATTGCTACGATGTCTGCAAAATCTAACATATCGATTTTTTCCAATTGAGTCGCCGCACCAAATTCAGGAGTCATGATGTATAACGAAGCATCTGAATGATCTAAAATCTCGGTATCAGACTGACCAATTCCCGATGTTTCTAAAATGATCAAATCATACTGAGCCGCTTTTAAAACCTGAAGCGCTTCTTCTACATATTTAGACAACGCCAAATTTGATTGACGTGTAGCCAATGAACGCATATAAACACGCGGATTGTTGATAGAATTCATACGGATACGATCACCCAACAAAGCACCACCAGTTTTCTTTTTAGATGGATCTACCGAAACCAACGCAATTGTTTTCTCCGGAAAATCGATTAAAAACCTACGCACGATTTCATCAACCATTGATGATTTTCCTGCTCCACCTGTTCCGGTAATTCCTAAAACGGGTGCCGATTGATTTTCTACTTTATCAAAATCGAAAACCTTTAAAAAATCTTCTTCGCGGTTTTCTGCCAAGGAAATTAATCGGGAAATAGTAGTGATATCTTTATCTCTAAGAGACTGATAAATATCTTTTCCGTCAGGAATTTCTAACGCTCCTGTAGGGAAATCGGCTTTCTGCACCATATCGTTAATCATGCCTTGTAAGCCTAATTCACGACCGTCGTCTGGAGAATAAATACGCGTGATACCGTAATCCATTAATTCCTTGATTTCCGTAGGAAGAATTACGCCGCCGCCGCCGCCAACTATTTTTATATGACCTGCTCCTTTTTCCTGAAGCAAATCGTACATATATTTAAAATATTCATTGTGACCACCTTGATACGATGTCATTGCAATAGCATTTGCATCTTCTTGAATTGCGGTATTTACCACATCTTCTACCGATTTATCATGACCTAAATGAATTACTTCACATCCGGTTGACTGAATAATTCGGCGCATAATGTTGATTGCAGCATCGTGTCCATCAAACAAAGCAGCAGCTGTAACGATACGTACCTTGTTATTTGGGGTGTATATTTTTTGTTCCATTTTGTTTTTATTTCGACTTCGCAAGATACATCTTTTACAGATTATATAAAACAGCTTTTAAAATTAATATGCACTCAAAATTCAATATTTAAAACGTAAAAAGAGGAAGCGATTGCTTCCTCTTTTTGTTATAAGTAATGTTGGTATTTATCGTTTTAACGAGAAGTGACCTCTTACTTCTTTGGTTAATCCTGTTTTTGGATCTATATAGTCTGCCTTGAACCAGTAATCGGTTGATGGTAATGGCTGTCCGTTGAAGGTTCCATCCCATCCTGCTCCGGCAGGGCTTAACTGTTTGATCAGTTTTCCAAAGCGGTCAAAGATATAAATCTTGGTGTCAGGTTGGTTCTTTAATGACCAAATATTCCATGTATCGTTGTAACCGTCGTTGTTTGGTGTAAAGAATTTAGGGTAATCCATTACCGTAATTACTTTACTTGACTCACATGATAAAGCATCTTTTGCACGTACATAAACTGTATGCTCTCCTGGTGCTACATTTAAGAATATGTTGGAATCCTGCCATGCACCGTTATCCAACTTATATTCTAATAAAACACCAGCTCCTGCATAAGCCATTACTTCTATTGCGTTTGTATCACCAAAACTGTCGGTTAGTTTAACCTCGTCAATCGTGATGCTTGTTGCTTGTTGAACAACTGCAGTTCGAGTAGTTGTACATCCGTTTATACCTGTTACTACTATTTCATAAGTACCAGCTCTTCTAACATATAATCTGCGTCCTCCATCTAATATATCTGCATCGTTAGCTGTTACAATTGCTCCATTTCTCGTCCAATTAAAAGTATAATTTACGTCTAAAGGTATACCGGTTTCTAAATAATGTCCTGAGATCAAATTACCTGGCTCACGATATTCATAACAAATAACTCCGTCTATCAATGGTTTTACTTCAGGTGCATCCTTCAAGCGAATTGTTATGTTAATAGTATCTGAACATAATAAAGCACGATTTACATTTCTTACAACTGCACGCAATACTTCTCCGTTGAAAACTTGTGCGCTGTTAGCATTTATTGGACCAGTTCCGTCCCAACGATAGTAATCTACTACTAAATCTGCTGCTAATGGCTGTTGGTTCCCAATAATATCAGCATCTAAAACAGTTAAGTTTATCAATGATGTTCCATCATTTACATAATCAGTCTCACAAAATTCTGTATTATTGGGAGTAAGCGCATATACAGCTTGTTCTATTTGTAATTGGAAACTTGCAACATCAAAACAACCTGTTTTCTTATTTTCAACACGTACCCAAATTACTTCTCGTATTGGCGTAGTATTTATATAAGTATAAGGTAATGGCGCTACATTATTCTGTGCGTTATCTTGACTTGCAAAATATCTTATATCAAAATCCGATGGATCTTCTCCCGCTGCTACCTCACTTGCTATTGACTGTTCATCTTTATCGTGTAAATTAAATGTTGTAAAATCTACAGGATTATCCATACAAGCTACCAATGGTGTCATAGGTCCCACATCTGGCCATTTATTCACAATCAAATCCAAAGGAACTACAACATAACATCTTTGATTAGTATCAGTAAATGAATTTTCAACACGCACATAAACTCTTGAAGTTGGATTAAAGAAATTATCAGGTGTAGCTATTCTACTTCCATCAAGAGGTCCGGCATGAGCACCTACTTCTGACACATAATATGTATATGTATAATTTGAAAAATTACTTAAGTTAGACTCTGCTTGTCTCAAATCGAATGTTGCCATACCAGCCCCCTTCGTTTCCTCACACAATTCCAAAGGTGTTGGAGTCATATTAGGTTCAGGTAAAGGTAGTACTCGAACGGTTAATGATATCACACTTCTACATCCATGCTGATTTACTACTGCTACATAAACAGTTTGTGGATTTACCGCATTATAGAATTTTTTTGGATCTCCTATTTTACTAAATCCATTAATAGCATCTTGTTCACTTCTATGATAAGTAATTACAGCTCCAAATGGTGGTTGTCCTCCAAATATAGCTTGCTCTCTTACCGTTAAATCAATTTCCATACTACCATCGTTTGGTAACGTTGTGTCACACAATACAATTGGCGCTGGTTGATTTAATGCAATAGGCGCATTCAATTCTATTATAAAACTCATTATACGTCCACAACTACCAGGTTTTGAAGTATCTTCAATTCTTACCCATATAGTTTGTGGATTAGCTGTATTTTGAAACTGAGTTGGGTCAACAATCCAATTAGTATTACCATCAGCTAACGCTCGAGATGTAAAATAACGAATTTGATAAGTGCCCTGCTCTGTTTGTGCTGCTAATAAGAGAGAGTTTTGAACCGTTAAATCAAATACACCTGAATTATCCTGTGTATTTCCTAAAACATCACACACTGATACTTTTGGTAAACTAGCAGGTAGTTTTGGCGGTACTACTAACTGGAATGAAATTGGGTATACAGAAGCACATCCTGATACAGGATCTAAAACCCTAATCCAAACTGTAGGGTTATTTGGTTTTAAATTATTGTAAGCTACTGGGTTATTTATAATATTAATATTATTTTCTGCATCAGATTGTGTTTCAAAGAACAAAAAACTATAGTTCTGCCCTGTAGCATCAACTAATGCCTTTCCATATAAATATAAATTAATGATACCGAAGCCCGAATCACTACATATTACATAAGGAGTAGTTGGTAAAATGATTACAGGAGTTGCTTTTACTTCTAACTTTAAAGTACTTACTACATAACAGTCTGAACTTGCATTAAACACCCGTACATAAATGGTTTGTACATTTGGTGACACATTCTGATATTGATTCGCTAGCGGGCTTGCACCAGTTTGTGCATCAGCATTAGTATAGTGAAAAGTTACATCTAACCCTAACTGAGATCCGATTATTCCTGGCTTTAAACTTGCTAAATCAAAAACTTCAAATCCGTTAGCATCTCTATCACATTTGTAATAAGTTGGTAAAGGGTTTGCAACTATTGGCATTGCTATAAGCTGCAAATCAATACGTGTTACAACAAAACATGCTGTCGCATTATCTGTTACCCGAACATATACCACTTTTGAAACGTTAGTTGAGAAACTAGTTGGGTTTCCTATAGCTCCAGTACCAGCCATTGCTGCCCCTGAACTTACGTGATAAGTAATCGTATAATTAGCTGCATTTAAACCTGTCATCATTTCAGCTTCTTTACTGCGCAGATTAACTGTTTCTACTCCATCATTATTAATATCACATACTTTAATATTACTAATTGGAGTAATACCGGGAGTTTTATTTACTCTTAAAACTAAAGCTACAGTATTATAGCAACTTGAATTGGTAAAACCTACACGCACATAAATTGTTTGTTGATCTTTTACTTTATTAATATAAGTACCTGTATTGATAATTGCATTTACGTTTCCATCTGCATCACCTTGTGTTTCGTGGAAAGTTACTATTGAATTTGCTGGCATTGGATTACCTGCGATCAATACACGCGTTACATCTAAATTAAACTCTCCAAAACCATCATTGTTAAGATCACAGTATGTTAACGGAGGGATGCTGTTAGCTATTGGCGTATTAATAATTTGCAACTGCAAAGGCACCACTTTGAAACAATCTCCGTCTAAATTACGTACACGTACATATATAGTACCTGCTGGGCCAGTATAATTTACAGGCAACATTAAAGCAGTATTCCCTAAAAGAGCATCTGACTGACTGCTGTAAAATTCTAACGATATACCTACAGGACTTACTGGGATTGTATTATATGCTATATTCAAATTAAAATTAGCCAAACCTGAATTTCCGTTTTCACATGCTGTCACTGGCAAAATAGTTGTTTGCGTTAGTGGTAATAAATTTCTAAATAAATAGAAAGACGTTACCCCGAATGATAAAGGATTACTATTATTACTTACTCTAACCCAAATCCGTTGTCCATTGGTACCATTATACGTTGCTAAATTTCCTGCAGGAATAGCTCCTTGATTTGTATCAGCATCTGGTTTGCTTAAATGATAGCTTACTGTATATCCTGATGCGTTATTATATACTAAAGGAGTTTGAACTGTTAGGTCAAATGTTTGAACACCATCACCCTCACAGATCGATAAATCTGGCAATTGATTTAATGTTAACACACAATTTAAAAAACTCAATGTAAAAGAAGTTACATAAGGGCAAGGGTTGTTCAACTCATAAGCACGAACCCAGATAGTTACCGGTGTAACTGCGTTATTTGCCAAAGTAAACAAATCCGGTATTTCATTAGTATGATCCTCAGCATCTCTTTTAGTTCTATGAAAACTAAATAAAATATCTGGATTAGTTGTAGCACCAATTAATGCATCTTTTAAATCAAAGCGAGTATCTGTTCCTGCACTTGGACATAGCGTTAGGTTGTGAAGTGCTTGAATATTTACATAATTAAAAAACTCTATACGCACTGGGTCCGATTCCATCACACAACTTGTTACTGTTGGTATAAACCCTTTAACATTATATTCACCTGTCTCTGTTACTACCAAATTAGGTCCTGTTTGTCCAGGAATCTTAATCCCATCTTTGAACCATTCAAATGTAAATAATAAAGGATCTAAACCCGATTCCAATGTATAACTATCTCCTACACATAATCCATCGCCATTACCTATTAATTGAGGTGCTCCTAAATCTAAATCACCTATATCAAAACTACCTGCTTTAAAAAATACATGACTTGTATGACCACCTGTATTACAAAAGTCTACAATAGCTAATTTAATACGATATCTCCTACCAACTATAACGTTTGCAGTCAAAGAAGTCATGTTAGTAGTGTGTCCAAATACATTTATTGGAGCAGCTATACCTGGTATTTGATTAGCTGCATTTCCATAAGCATTACCAAAGTATTGTTCATTAACAGATAAAGGACCTCCTGGAGCACAATCATCAGGATAAGTTTTATTACCATCTCTAACTGTTGCAATTGAAACTGGTGAATTAGTATTTGGAACTATAGCTAAATTTTGTCCAACACCCGTAGTCATATCAATTAACCATGCACCAAATTGTGAAGCATTGGTACAGTCTCCCCAACACCCTGGTCCATTATAACTATTACTTCCAAATAAATATTCAAAAGTCACCGTACTCTGCATTGGAATAAACTCAAAATCAATAGATGCCGATCTCATATCAGTAACAGGTTGTCCCCCACGAATAGGCCAACCACCTGAATCATTTATTAAGTCATTTAAATCTTGGTCTCCAGCCCAACGCCATGTGTTATTATTAGCAGAATTTCTTCCAGGAAACGGACCAGGTACAAAACTAGCTTGATCTGTACTTATAACAATTCCATCTTCGAAAGGAAAATCCGCACCATTTCTTTGAAAATAACCCAAAGGATAAATAGCTGTAGATCCAGGACTTCCGTCACAATACTGGTACTTAACATTAGACACCAAATCACATTTAGAACCTACCAAAACATCTTTTACAAGTTGGTCTGCGGTATAAGTATCATCAACAGTTACATAGTTGTATTGCTGACTGAATCCCAAAAAGCTGGTTACTAAAAACAGTATTAATAAATATTTGTTTCTCATAGTTTAGTTAATATAAATTTTTTATGAGTTAATTATGCAAAATACACTTTGCTTTTAAAAAGCGAAATTTACACAAATTTAAGAAACTATTAAGTTTTTTTTGGTTTTTTTTTCGAACAACATAAACTTTAACACATAAGGGTTATATAGACGTACACATAATAAAGACATATTTACAATGAAATTACTAATTAAAACAGTTTATTTAGTGCATTTCACTATATTTGCACCTTAATATTTTTTAAATAAATACTATTAAAATTATGTGTAAATCAGACGTGTTACACGAAGATATGGGGGACAACCATATAGGAACAAGCGATTATACGCCGTTAAAAGCCGATGCTTTTTCTATTTCTGACGATGAAAAGATCGAATTGATTAAAAAAGATGTCGAAAATATATTAAACACTTTGGGTATGGATCTAACAGACGACAGTCTA
>Ga0308157_10007331_pt1 | contig 12864 bp, 9 predicted proteins | sample PhyBR1_FD_201035 | JGI IMG/M metagenome (GOLD analysis project Ga0308157, IMG submission 201035) | Phyllosphere microbial communities from UC Gill Tract Community Farm, Albany, California, United States - DLSLB.R1 | ecosystem: Host-associated > Plants > Phyllosphere > Unclassified | place: USA...
TCAGCGTTCAGCGCGCCTTTGAATCGGGAATTGCCATGCGCCGCGCGTTACTCAACACTCATAACCCAGCGACAACCGCAATTACCTTTACTATTGGCATCATTGACAATGAAGTTGCGCCGAAAATTTGGCAATCCTCACTAGATACTCCGCTTAATAATGTACAAAATAGCCTAAGTAATAATAAAAAAACTAAATCACCAAAAGCAATTGCGGAAAGCTTTACAACTGAATACCAAAACCATCTTAAAGAGTTGCAAGAGGCATTAAGCGATAAGCCCACTTTTCGATTGGCAGCGCTACTTCCTATTGCTGAGCCAAGTGTTGCCAATTGGCGGCAAGCAGTATTAAACGGCGCACAAACGCTTCATAAGAATCACGCTTGGGACTGGTCATCAAAGCATAAGCACTTGTCGTTTGGCTTAATTCGCGTGGCGAACATCTCTCACGCCATCGGATTGGCTCGGTATTTGGCAGCGCAGTTGCCGCAAGCTTATATTGCTTGCTATCACGGCAACGATTGGCGAATTTCTCGCTTTCATAAAGAGCAGCGACTAGATCATTTGCTGCGCCGACATAAAGACGGCAAAAAGCGCAAAACTGGAAATGAGCATATTTTTGAGGATGCTGAAATTCAGCAGTTAATGAAGCGCAGTCTTTCGGATTCTGTACCTTTTATCGTTGTTGCCACGCCCGTTGAAGAGGTCGGTCGCGACCATGATTTTGATTGGGCTATTATTGATGCGTCCAGCGCTCAATCGATTGTCCAAACGGCAGGTCGAATCAATCGTCATCGCTTAGACCAAATTCGCCAGCCTAACATTATGATTTTGCAATATAATTTCCGTCATTGCCAAAATGTTGAGCAAAAACGCCGTCAAAATCTTGCCTTTATCTTTCCCGGATATGAGGGTTATAGCCCTATTAAAAACGCAGATGAGCAAGTATCGGCTTACCAATCGCATGATTTGGCAGAATTATTGCCTTGGCAGTCAGTTGATGTGTCTGATGGGGTTTTGCAATTAAGCATTGATTCGCGATTGCGCTTTGATACTGAGCATTGTCAGCTTGCCCAATTTGATGAGTCGCAAATTAAAACGTTTTGCCAATGCTATTTTTACCCCAATAGTGATGAAGTGTTTTCAAGCTCGCAAGTGGACAGCTGCTTGATGACCGATCAGCTTTATCAAAAGTTCACAGCGCTACGCGAGGGTCAGTATCAAGCCATTTACCGCTTTAAATTAGAGGATAATGAGACGATTTTTGAAAAGCAAGTGGCAGTGGATGGCGCGAAAAGAGGTAAAAATAAAGCTTGGCAAAACTACAGCAGCGACTTTGAAACAACGGCAGCAACAGCAAATGCTTGGTTACATTTATCACCCGAGCAGATGCTGATACTGGCTGAGAGTTTGAGCGATCAGCAAGACCGGATTGACGCCCTTTGCGAAATTACTTTGGGGCTTTACAGCAAGGATTCAAAGTTGCACTGGGATTATGATGAAGGCTTTGGCGTGATGAAAAAGTGAAATGATTAGGGCGTGTCCCTAATCTGGCAAAGTAAGTATAAAGGCTTTAAAATAAAGAGCCTATTTACCACATGGCTCTCTAAATTATGGCAAGAACAGTGCTCAATGATAATACATGGGAACAACTCCAACGTACCATGAAAGCTCATGGCTGTCATACTTGGAAAAACGACAGACAAGTCATGGAAGCCATATTGTGGAAACTTCGTACAGGTGCCCCATGGCGTGATATACCGAGTGAGCTGTGTTCATGGAAAACCGCCTACAACCGCTTTAACAGGTTGTCAAAAAAAGGCTTATGGGAGCAATTTTTTTTGACCTACGAGCAAATATTGATGAAGAATGGGTATTCGCAGACGGAAGCTACATCCGCTGTCATCAGCATTCAAGCGGCGCCAGACGAGGAGAGCTTCGAGCCACTGGGAAATCTCGAGGTGGAACAACCACCAAGATACATCTCGCCGTCGACTCGCATGGAAACCCGATTGATTTTAAAATCACTGGGGGTGACGTCCACGACAGCCAAGCGGTAGATGACATCATAGAGATGTTAACGGATGCGACCTACTTCATTGCTGATAAGGCTTATGATTCTGAAACCATTAGAAACAGGCTAAAGCAAGACAACATAAGTCCTGTCATCCCTAAAAGAAAAAATTCTAAACAACCAGATGTAGCATTTGATCATTATTTATATAAGCTACGACACTTAGTTGAAAACACGTTTGCAAGGCTAAAACACTTCCGTAGTATTGCGACTCGATACGAGAAATTGGCTCGCAATTACAAGTCTATGCTGTATCTGGCTTGTACTATGATTCATTGTAAACTGAATTAGGGACACGCCCTAAAAAACCCATCACTATTTATGATGGGTTTTTGTTAAACGTTAACCTTATCAGTAGCGAGCGTCTTTTGGTTTTTTACCATTTGGCCAGTCGTTCACCTTTTTAGCAAAGTCTGGTCTTGGCTGATGGGTAAAAAAGTGCCCCACATCAACGGCGTCTTGGTCGCTGAGCACGTTGCCATGACCCCAAAGCCCTTTGGTTTGGATGCCCATCGGCATGTTGTATTTGACAAAGGCGGCGGCTTTATAGGTTCGCGCAAGCCCTGCGCCAATGTTAAAAGACTCATTGCCCCAAAGCGGCGGGAAGATAATATCGCCGCGGCTGTCTTTCATGCCCTCACCATTGTCGCCGTGACAGGTGGCGCACTGGGCATGATAGATTTGCTCACCGCGAACGGGGTCGGGGATCAGGGATTCATCAATCTTGCCTGCGTTTTCGATATCGACTTTTTGCGCTTTGGGTGTATTTTGCGACAGCCATTTCATATACGCCAGCATTGCTTTCATTTCAGGCGATTCACGATCCAGCGGTTTGCCGTTCATAGAGCGCTGAAAGCAGCCGTTAATGCGATCGGTCAAGTCAATCTCGCGACCAGCTCGCGGCATCACACGCGGATAAAAATTGTAGCTGTTGATGTACGGGTCGCCTAAGGGGATTTTGCCCTCGGCGATATGACAGCTGTTGCAGTTCATGCTTGCGCCAACATTTTGGGGCAATAATCGACGCGTCTCATTCAATAGGCGTTTGCCATAAATGATGTCGTCGGCGTTTGGCTCATCCAAAATCGCAGTATCTTGCGGGATGATATAAGTGCCGATATCTTTATTGGCATCCTCTGCGGTAACCAAATCATTGCCGTCAGCATTGACAAGCTTATATTCTGCACCACTGCGAGCGGCAGGTTCAGGGCTGCTGCAACCGACAATCCCTGAGGCTAAAATGGCGATGACAAGGGCAGCTTTGGGCAACAAATTCAAATTATTTTTCATGATTTGCTCCTTTTGCGTTTTTTGCGTGGTTGCTAAGGGTTAAATCCGGCGCAATGTCGGTTGCTGTTTTGGGCTTTTTATCTAAAAACGCGCGCATTTTAATAACATCGTTAACGTCAATATTTGGCGCTTGGTTTGTCCAACTGTTGCGAACGTAATTAACGACCTCAGCAATGTCTTCATCAGCAAGCGTGTTAAAGGCAGGCATGGTAAAGGTCATTCGATCATGTGGTGTTTCAGGCATGCGACCACCGCTTAAGGTGATTTGTAGCACCGAGTCGGCATTTCGGGCATAAACGGCGCTGTTGCCATCAAGCGCGGGGAATATTCGCGGAACGCCTTTGCCATCAACGCGGTGGCAAACGGTGCAGTATTCGACATAAAGCAGCGCGCCGCGAGAGTCATATTTTCCGGCAAGCAGTTTTTCGGTGGTGGTGTCTTTTTTCTCAGGCAATTTGACTTCTTTATTTGGTGCAGGGCTTAGCGTTTTTAAATAAGAGGACATCGCATGAATGTCATCGTCGGTCATATATTGGGTGCTGTTTTCAACGACTTCCGCCATTGCCCCAAAGGCGGCGGTGGTATCGGTTCGACCGGTTTTAAAAAATAGATTTAAGTCATCAACTGACCATGTGGCAAGACCACGATGCTCGCCGCGAATACTTTTTGCGCGCCAACCGTCAATGATCGCGCCGCTTAGGTATTCTTTGGAGTCGGCGTTAGTGAGGGCGACTTCTTGAAAGCCAATCCCGCGCTCGGTGTGGCATGAGCCGCAGTGACCGGGACCTTCGACCAAATATTGACCGCGAGCCAGCACGTTATCGCTCGATTCTGGAACAAACTCACGCTTGGGCGCAAACAGTGCCTGCCAGTATGCCAACGGCCAGCGCCAATTGAGAACAGGTGGCAGCTCGCTTTTTTTATTCGGTTCATTGACCGGCTCAACGCCGCTCATAAAGTAAGCATAAAGCGCCGCCAAATCATCGTCCGGCATAATTTGATAGGATGGATAAGGCATCGCTGGATATAAAGCGCGCTTGTCCGGACGAACGCCGTGCTTTACTGCATTGGCAAAGTCATCAAAGCTATAATTGCCAATGCCAGTATCTTTGTCCGGCGTGATATTAGTGGAGTAAATCGCCCCAAGCGGGGTCAGCATCGCAAGACCGCCAGCATAATCTTTACCGCCAAGCGTGGTATGACACGCCACGCAGTCTGCCGTTCTTGCGATATACTCGCCTTTTTTAATCAGCTCAGGATTGTTAACCTCCACGCGAGTTTGGTGGCTTTCGGTTCGCAAGTTGGGCAATAATAGCCCAATAACCAGCGCTGCAATCAGCCCAATAATGGCAGCAGCTAAAATAATGAGCGACCACTTTTTCATAAGATTGCCCTCCAATAAGCTTTGGTAGCCTTATCAATGATAATGACCAACAGATTGCCAAAGAAAAATAATAAGATTATCGTTATAGTGTAAGACAATTGACGAAAAATAATATTGTGGAAAACCACATTGCTTATAAGGCTTTTGATGGGAAGTAAGGTAAAACGGGTGTTGATGCCAAGCAAACTAAAAAACTCGGCTGATTTTAGTCAAGAAAAATGTTCAATCTGTCGATTTTTGATAAAAAGTGTGCTCATCACTTGGCTGATTAGCATGTCAGCTGCCGCGCAAACGTATTATTTAGGCGTTCTTGCGCCACAAGGGGAGGTCGCCGCGCAAAAGCGGTGGCAGCCGTGGCTTGATCGCATTAATCAAGAGCTCAATGGCGATACCATCGTCATGGTGCCGCTTGCCCTTGAAAATTGGCAAGAGCAGATTGAGGCGGATAAATTTGCTTTGGTGTTAGGGCCTCAAGTTCAATTTATTAAAATGGAAACCAAAGGTTGGCGCTGGCTTGCGACCCTTGAGAGCCGAAAATCAGCCAAAGCGCCAAGCCCAATGGAGCAGGTGGCAAGCGCGCTTTGGGTGGCAAAAGACAGCCCTATTCAAACGCTAGCGGACATCAAAGGCAAACATATCGCCGCGGTAAATCAAGACGCCTTTGGGGGGTATTTGCTGATTGCCCATTTGCTTTATCAACATGATATTCATACGGCAGATTATCAGACTCAGTTTTTTGGATTTCCCATTGAAAACACGCTATTGGCATTGGCAGAGGGTCAAGTTGAGGCGGCGATTGCGCCAATTTGTTTGATGGAGGAGATGGGACTTCAAGGAAGAATTAAGCCGCGTGATTTTCGTCTGCTTCATCCGGTGGCAACGGCATCGAGCTGTCAATCATCGACCGACATTTATCCCAACTGGACGCTTGCAGCAACCAATAAATTGCCAAGTACGTTATTAACGCAAATCAATCAAAGCTTATTCAATCCTAATTTCGATCGTGAACCTCTTCCCAATTGGCTGCCGCCTGAGTCCAACCGCGCCGCTGAGCAGCTGTTATACGACTTAAATCAGCACCCAAGGCAGCAGCCAATGATCCAGCAGCTTTACGACTGGATCAAAGGTCATCGGCTTTGGGTTGGGGTGATGTCATTGATCGTGTTGATCAGTTTGATTAATTATGGCTGGATGAGCTGGCTTGCATTGCGCCGCCGAAGACTGCTTATTGCGCAAAATCAGCTCATTCGCGATTACGACGAGGCGCTAAATAAATCAAGCCATTTTGCCGTTATGGGGGAAATGAGCGGAGCGATTGCTCACGAAATCAATCAGCCGCTAGCAACCATCCAAAATTACGCGCAAGGGTTACTGATCCGCCAGCAAAAAGCCATGGCAAATCAGCCACTTGACAACGATGCTCGGCTGCTAAGTTCCGCTCTTGATGAAATTATCAACGAGACTCAGCGCGCCTCAACTATCATTCAAAATATTAAAGGCTGGGTAAAAGGCAGTAGCCAAGCTTCCCAAAGTGAGGTTGTTGTTGATCTTGCTGAGGTTTATCAGCGCTGCATCTTACTGCTTGGCAATAAAGCCGTTGGGATTCGCTTTTGTTTGGCAAATGATATTGACGCAATGCGGCTGCTCAATTTGGTTCTTGACCAACTGCTGTTAAATACGCTGCTTAATGCGGCAGAGCAGGGCGCAAGTTTGATATTGCTGCGCTGTCAAATGGTGGAGGATAACGGCATAAAAAAGCTTGGTATCTTTGTTAGCGATGATGCTGGCGGGTTTTTACCGGATCAGCTTAAGACAACAACCTCTGGAATTAGCAAAGTGATCTCAACTAAAACCAAAGGCTTAGGACTTGGTTTAATGATTTGCCACAGGCTTTGCCAAGCGCTTGAGGGCAAATTGGTACTTCGCAACATTGCGATTGATGATGAGCTAATATTGAGTGCGCCAAAGTATTATCAAATAACGGCTAACGCTTCGATCAAAGCGCCGCGTCGCCATTTGCCGCTATCAGAAGAAAACACCCTACCAAAATGTAATCTTGGTGCACAAATTGCGATGTATTTTCCGTTAACTGTCATTGACAATCTACCATCAACCTCATCAAAAAAGGGTCAATCATGACTTGTATTGAGCTGCCGCCAAATTTCCAAGCTGATCTTGTGATTCATATCATTGATAATGAGCCAAGCGTTCGCGCTTCTTGCAAGTTTTTAATCGAAAGCTTGGGGTTTTGCGCGGTATCGTGGGAAAGTGCAGTTGAGTTTTTGGCAAAGGTGGATATTTTTATGCCAGCAGTGGTGCTAAGTGACTTGATGCTGCCAATCATGAGCGGTCAAGAGCTGCAAGCGCATTTAAATGAAAAAGGTAGCCCGATTGCGCTGATTGCCTTAACGGGAAATGGCGAGATTGACGATGCGGTTGCTATGCTTAAAAAAGGCGCGGCAGATTATTTGCAAAAGCCCGTCAGCCATCAAAAGCTAAGTGCTGCCATTGATCGCGCCCAAGCGTTAACTCAGGAGCGCACCAAAATTTATTACATTCAAAAATTGTATGAGCAACTCACCGATAAAGAAAAGCAGGTTGCCAACGAGCTATTGCAAGGCAATTTAAATAAAATCATTGCCGATCATTTGGACATCTCAATCCGGACGGTTGAGGTTCATCGCGCCCAAGTGATGAAAAAAATGCAATCGCAGCACGTAAGCGAATTGATTCAAAAGCTTGCTATGCTTGAGTCGCAAAGCAAGCTTGTTTAGTGATTAAATTAGAACGATTTATTTAAACCTACTGGCTTAAAATGAGGCTGTCATCTTCGACTTTTTCGCCGCGCGTTTGTTCAAACATATTAAGCAGGTCATGAACAGTCATTCCGCGCCGTTTTTCTCCTGACACGTCAAGAACCACTTGACCTTGATGCAGCATCACGGTTCGCGAACCATGAGCAAGCGCTTGCTGCATGGAGTGAGTGACCATCATGGTGGTTAATTTGTTGTCATTGACGATTTTGTCGGTCAGCTCAAGCACAAAGGCGGCGGTTTTTGGGTCAAGGGCAGCGGTATGCTCATCAAGGAGCAAGATTTTGGACGGTTGCAAAGATGCCATCAGTAAGCTTACCGCTTGGCGCTGACCGCCGGACAATAAGCCCATTCGATCGCTCAAGCGGTTTTCAAGACCAAGCTTTAACACCGAGAGCTTTTCACGAAACAGCTCGCGGTTGTTTTGATTTAAGGCAAAATTAAGACCGCGTTTGCCGCCGCGCTTAAAGGCAAGCGCCATGTTTTCTTCAATGGTTAGCGCCTCGCAAGTCCCTGCCATCGGGTCTTGAAACACGCGGGCGACCCAATGCGCGCGTTGATGCGCTGACTTTTTGGTGACATCAATGCCATTAAGCAAAATGGAGCCGCTATCAACTTGCGTGGTTCCACTGACGGCATTTAAAAAGGTCGATTTCCCCGCGCCGTTGGTGCCAATGACAGTGACAAATTCGCCATCGGCAATGTTAAGATTAATCCCGCGAAGTGCCGGATTTTCAATGGGCGTTCCGGGATTAAAGGTTAAGCGCAAATCGTTTGCCTGCATCATAATGATGATTCCTTTTATTAATGGTTATGATGCTCGCACTTTGCGGCTTAACACTTTACTTTTGGCTTTAGGTAGCACGAGTGCCAACACGACCAGTAAGGCGGTGATTAAGTTTAAATCTTGCGGACCAAAGCCGATGCTGCGAAGGGCGCTACTTGATAAGGCAACTTGAATAAACAGTTTATAAAGCATCGCTCCGATAATGACGGCAAGGGTAATGAGCCAAATGCGCTTAGCCGGAATAATGGTTTCACCAATAATGACTGCTGCAAGACCAATAACAATCGTTCCGATACCGATCGAGATGTCCGCGCCGCCTTGAGTTTGCACAAACAGCGCTCCGGCTAAGGCAATCAACCCGTTGGAAATTGCCATGCCAATGATGGTCATCTTTGAGGTGTTAATCCCTTGAGCTTGCGCCATTCGCAAATTTGAACCAGTCGCGCGCATCGACAGCCCAGTTTCAGTATTATAAAACCAATCCAAAAACAATTTAGCTAAAATCACCACCATACCAATCACCAAGCAGCGCATCCAATAGCCGTTGCTGTCGGTGACAAAGCTAGTAAATACCGTTTGCTCACCCAGTAGCGGTAAGTTTGGCGCGCCCATAATCCGCAAGTTGACTGAATATAGCGCCACCATGACCAAAATACTGGCTAAAAGTTGCAAAATTCCTAGCTTTACATGAAGCCAAGCGGTCACAATTCCGGCAACGGAGCCGGCAAGCATCCCAAAAAGGCAAGCAAGCCAAGGATTAACGCCAGCAATAATCGAAATGCCAGCGACCGCGCCACCAAGCGGAAAGCTACCATCTGCGGTCAAGTCGGGAAAATCAAGGGTTCGAAACGAGATAAGAACGCCCAAAGCCACCAAGCCGTAAATCAGCCCGCTTTCAAGCGCTCCAAAAAAAGCAATCAAAGACATAAGAAATCAATAAGCCAAAACCAAGCCGCTGACTAGACAATCAGCGCTTGGGGGGTAAATTTAACAGATTAAACAATCTGCAGTTAGGGTAAACCAAAACATGGTGCCTCACTTAACAGCAACCTTGACGGTTAAAATTGCGTTATTTTACCACTTCTTTGGCGTTATCGATAATTGATTGTGATAACGTGATGCCCTCAGCTTGCGCATTTTTTGGACTGACGTATAAATCAAGCTTTTGCGGCGTATAAACAGGGATGGCGCCGGCTTTTTCACCATTTAAAATTTTGGTGACAATTTTGCCGGTTTCGCGACCTAAATCGTAGTAATTGACGCCAAGTGCTGCTACCGCGCCACGCTCAACCGAGCTGGTATCGGACGCCACAAGCGGGATTTTGCTTTCTTTAGCGATTTGGAAAAGCGACTCGTAAGCGGATACCACGTTATTGTCCGTTGAGGTGTAAATCATATCAACTTTGCCCTCAAGGCTTCGCGCTGCCATGGCAATGTCATTGCTGCGCTGAGCGGGCGCTTCATGGACGTTAATACCAAGCGGAGTCAGTTTTTGCTTTAGATTTTTTAAGATAATGGTTGAGTTGACTTCACCGGGGCTATAAACGTAGCCGACGTTTTTAAGATTGGGAATGATTTGGCGCATCAGCTCAATTTGCGGTTCATAAGGAAGCGCATCGGACGCGCCCGTTACGTTGGTTCCTGAACCGTCAAGTTTTGGCACCAGTTTGGCTTCAACGGGGTCAGTGACCGCTGAAAATACCAAAGGAATGCTGCTGGTTGCTGCAGCTACCGATTGTGCTGATGGGGTCGCAATAGCAACGATCACGTCGGGATTGTCCGCGACAAACTGCTTGGCGATTTGACCTGCCGTTGCGGTATTGCCTTGAGCGCTTTGAAAGTTAACTTTTAAGTTTTCACCTTCTTTAAAGCCGGCTTCGGCAAGCTCTTCAATCACGCCGCGGCGAACGTCATCAAGCGCGGGATGCTCAACGATGGCGGTAATGGCAACCGTTTTGGTGGCGCTGTTTGATGATTGGGTTTTGGTATCGCTGCCGTCAGTGTTTCCTGCTGCATTTTCGGCAGGTTTGCTACAACCTGCGATCATCACGCTACAAAGTCCGCCCCACAATAATGCTTTGGCAAATCGGTTTTGGTAAAACATCACAGTCACTCCTAATTGAGTCCGTATCATTTAAAGAAGAAAAATTGCGCTTATTTTGCAGTTTCGGCAGTTGAAGCTTGGTTATTGGCACTCGCAGATTTATTGTCCACGTTGACCGCGCCTTTGAGTAAGTCATCGCTCAACGTTACCCCTTGGGCTTTGGCATGAGTAGGACTGACAAATAAGGTCAGCTCATTCATGACTTCAGGCGTCACTTGATTGACCGGCTCACCGCTTAAAATTCGGTAAACCATTTTGCCTGTGGTTCGACCAAACGCATAATCATTCACCCCAAGCGCGGCGGTTGCCCCGCGAGTGACGCTAAATTCATCCGAGGCAACAATCGGCAGTTTTAGTTCATTTGCCGCTTGCGTCATGGCTTCAAAGGCAGACGCCACGTTGTTGTCCATTGAGGTATAAATCACTTGCGCGCGACCTTGCAAGCTTCGGGTTGCCATGCCGATATCGGTGGGGCGGTTTGCCGGAATGTCAAGCAGTTTTAAACCGCGAACCGGAAGCTCAGCTTTTAGGCGGTCACGAAGCGATACCGAATTGGCTTCCCCTGGGCTATAAACATAGCCAACCGTCTTTAGATTGGGGGCAATTTTTTGCAATAAATCAAGCTGCGGCGGCAGTGGCAATTGGCTTGAAAGACCGGTTAAATTGTCTTGAAATGGCTTGCCAGCTGGGGTCAAGAGCTTGGCACCAACAGGGTCAGACACGGCGGTATAAACAATCGGAACGGTTTTGGTGGCGGTGACCATCGACTGCGCTGATGGGGTCGAAATCGCCACAATCGCATCTGGATTGTCACCAGCAAACTGCTTGGCAATTTGACCTGCCGTTGCCGTATTGCCCTGAGCACTTTGAAAGTTGACCGTAAGATTTTGCCCCTCAACGTAGCCATTGTCAGCCAGCTCATCGATGATGCCTCGGCGCATGTCATCTAAGGAGGGATGCTCAACGATTTGGGTGATCGCAAGGGTTTTTGCCGGTTTTTCTGAGCTTTTAGCTTCCGAAGTTTCAGGTTGGGCTTGAGTTTCAGGGTCATTAACCGGCTTTGAGCAGCCAAAAAGTCCTATAGTGCTGATGGCAAGTGCCACCGCGCTTGGTCGTAATAAGGAGGCAATCATCATGATGGGGCAGACCCTCTAATTAAAAGCGGTTGATCAGCAAATGTGGTCAATCAAAGTGATCAATAGTGCAAGATTGAATATAATAATATTGGTTATATTATGACAGTAATGTCACTTATCGCAATAAAAAATTACATAGTATCATCGCTTATCAGCCAATTTGTCTATTTTGTCTATCAAAGCCGCTTTTTAAAACCATATATGAAAAAAAGATGCCCGATTGAGCATCTTTTTGATTAAAACTTATCAAAAAATTAAGCTAAAACATCGCCAACGTTTGCCTCATCGGGCAACGTAATCACGGTAAGCTTAGTTTTTGGGTCACCTGCTGACAAAATCATGCCAGAGGATACCCCAAACTTCATTTTGCGCGGGGCAAGATTGGTTACGCAAATCACTTTTTTACCCAAAAGCTGACTTGGCTCATAAAACTTGCGAATACCGCTAAACACATTTCGCGGCGCGTCTTCGCCAACATCAAGGGTAAATTGCAGCAATTTGTCCGCACCCTCCACCAAATTGCAATCCAAAACTTTGGCAACTTTCATTTCAACTTTAGCAAAGTCGTCAATGCCGATGTAAGTATCCTCTTTACTATCGTTGTTGGCTTCGTCTTTTTTAGTATTTTTCTTAGCATCGTCTTGTTTTGTCGCAGTTTGACCAGCATCCGCGATTTTTTCAAGCGACTCTTTAGATGCTGCAACCATCGCTGCAATGTCTTTTTCTTCGATTCGCTGCATGAGCGGTTTAAACTTATTGATTTTATGAGCTAGCAACCACTGATTTCGGCTTTCAAAACTCAAATCCTCAATATTTAAAAATTCTTTAGCGTTGGCGGTCAACTCAGGCAATACGGGCGCTAAGTAAACCATTAACTGACGGAAAATGTTGATCGCTACTGAGCAGACGTCCTGAACTTCTTGCTCTTTGCCCTCGATTTTTGCAAGTGACCATGGTTTTTTGTGGTCGATGTACTCATTCGCTTTGTCAGCGCACTGCATGATAAGGCGCATAGCTCGGGCAAATTCGCGATTCTCGTAAGCTGCCGCAATTTCATCGCCCGTTTTGGTGATATCCTCTAACAATTCAGGTTCAGCGCAAATATCGGTGAGCATCCCGTCATATTTTTTCACCAAAAATCCGGCGCTTCGGCTGGCGATATTGACCACTTTACCGACCAAGTCAGAGTTGACCTTTTGCATAAAGTCTTCTAAATCAAGGTTAATATCCTCAACTTTGCTCGTCAATTTGCTAGCAAAATAATAGCGCAAATATTC
>Ga0308157_10007336_pt1 | contig 12852 bp, 8 predicted proteins | sample PhyBR1_FD_201035 | JGI IMG/M metagenome (GOLD analysis project Ga0308157, IMG submission 201035) | Phyllosphere microbial communities from UC Gill Tract Community Farm, Albany, California, United States - DLSLB.R1 | ecosystem: Host-associated > Plants > Phyllosphere > Unclassified | place: USA...
AAGCGTACGTGATCCCGTTCCACAAGAAGAGTGGTTCGCTCGAGGACGACGGCATTCACGAGTGGACGGCAGTGCGACGCCTCGGCTCGGGCCAGACAACGCTGGCAACGTTCGATTACAAGAGCCCCAGCGCGCAGCGCGCCAAAGGCATTTCAGCCAACCGGCAAGGCGATATCTTTCCCTACGAAGTCTATGAAGACACAGGTTCTTATGGCTTTCGCATACGCGACGATGGCGAGCGGCTTGCAACGCGCCGCATGGAGGAGGCGGACAAGGACACGCAGTACTTCGAGGCAAAAGGCAATGAAAGGAGCGTGCTGCCAGGGCGTACCTTCAAGCTCGGCGGGCACTTCAGTGCCGAACCGCGGTCGCCCGAATACGATCCGGAACCGCGCCGCAGCATTGATGACCGCTTCTACCTCATCCTGTCTGTCGACCATGAGGCGGCGAATAACTACCAGGCCGGGCCAGGCGCACCGTCGCATTACGAAAACCGGCTGACCTGCATTCGCAAGGATATCCGCTGGCGCCCGGGCCGCAACTACAACAGTGAGCCCGGTACTTACATGGGGCTGCATACGGCGATTGTGGTTGGCCCGGCCGGCGCTGACATCCATACGGACGACTACGGGCGGGTCAAGCTGCAGTTCCACTGGAACCGGCTGGACAAGTACGACGAAAACAGCTCGCCGTGGATCCGGGTGATGACGCCGGCCGCCGGCGACGAGTTCGGGCAGATCCGTTTGCCGCGTGTTGGTGAAGAAGTGGCGGTTGTTTATGCGAACGGGAATATCGATCATCCGCTCATCCTGGGGGCTGTCTACAACGGCAGGCATATGCCACCGTGGTCGCTGCCGAAGCAACATTCGCTGGCTGGCATGCGCAGCCGGGAACTGGGCGGCGGCACACGCGGCAACCACCTCGTTCTTGACGACACCAAGGAGATGATCCAGGCGCAGCTAAAAAGCGACCACCAGTGCAGCCAACTGTCGCTCGGGCACATCGGGCGCATCGAGGACAATAGCGGCCGCAAGGACGCACGCGGCGAAGGCTGGGAACTACGCACCGATGGCCATGGCGTGGCGCGCGCAGCCAAGGGACTTCTGATCACCACAGAAGCGCGGCAAGCTGCACGCGGCCCGATGAAAGACATGGACGAAACGGCGCGGCGCATCGCGCTCGCAGTTGAGCAGCACCAACTGCTGGGTGAGATCGCGCAAAAAAACGGTGCGCAGGAGCCTTCGGATAACCAGGACGGCGTTGCCTCACTCCTGCAAACGCAGAAGGACGCGGTGAAAGGCCCGGACGCAAAAGCGGACAGTTTCCCTGAGCTGGCCAAGCCGCACCTGGTGCTGGCGAGTGCGGCCGGTATCGCAACCACGACTACCGGTGATACCCACATCGCCAGCGACCGGCACACGGCCCTTACGACCGGGAAAAGCCTGTCGCTGGCTGTCGGCACGCATTTCTTTGCCAGCATCCGCCAGTCGTTCCGGCTGTTCGTCCAGAGGGCCGGCATGAAGATGGTGGCCGCCGCTGGCGACATCGACCTGCAGGCACTATCGGACAACATCAAGCTGCTGGCCAAGCTGGAAATCACGCAAACGGCCAACCGGATCACGATCAGCGCCAAGGAAGAAGTCGTCATCAATGGCGGCGGCAGCTACGTGAAATTCGCCGCCGGTGGTATCGAACACGGCACGAATGGCAACTTCGTCGCACACGCCGCGCACCACAGCTTTGTGAACGCCAAGAACATGGAGATGGCGATTGCCATGCCGCCCGTGGCCGATGTACTGGGCAAGGGCCGCGGCGCCCTACATGTCGGCAGCCATGCGGAGACTGCCGGGAGAAGCAGTGCTGGCATGCCGTTCAAACTGTTCAAGGATGGGGCAATGGTCGAACAGGGGCAGATCGACGACAAGGGAAACATCCAGTTCGCGCACGAGCTCGATGCCAGCGCAGAGTACAAGGTCGAGCTCCCGACCGGCCAGTCTTTCGAAATCGCTGCCAGCGCCTACACCGAACAGCACGAGCAAAACGCGGGTGTGGGATACCACGGCTATGAGAATCCGGGCGGCGCTCTGACCGACGACGAGCACTCCCTGGACCAGGACCGGATCGACGCCAATCCCTGGTCCAGCCAGCAGGCGTGAGCTGCAGGCGCCGACAGCGGCCTCTACATGGAAAGGGAAGAAAATGGGCATGGAAGAAAATGAAGGCCTTTATACACAAAAGCTCTGCTACAACCGGACACTAGGCCCCTACCAATGCCTGTCCTTGCCCTGGTGGATCAGGACAAGCAAGCAGATTTACCTGGCGCGCCATCACTGCCATCTCGAGCCGCTCATCTGCGGCGAGGAAGTGTTCAAGCGCATCCACGATGACCTGCTCGAGGCACAACATAGCGTGGACATCATCACCTGGGGATTTGACCCGGGCATGGTGCTCATCCGTGGTGAAAGGGCCGACGACGGCACGCGCTATGGCGATCTGCTCAAGCAAATCGCGACCCGTAAGGAAAACCCCGTCACGGTGCGCCTGCTGCTCTGGCATGACAATGCCGCGTCCTATGCCATACAAAAAAACAATCCGGGCTTGTATGGAACCCGTGTTCCCGCAATCAGCGCCTACGCCGGCTATTTCAGCGAAACGCACGACCAGTACAACCGCGAATGGTTCGACGAGATCATCGCGCAAAAGATACCGACCATCGTGCTGCAGACCCGTGAAGTCGAGCTCAAGTTTCGGGGTCCCGCGCTCGCAGGCGAGAAGTACAAGATCAGCCTCATTGATGGCACAGCAGGATCCATCTACCCCACCCATCATCAAAAGATGATTCTGATCGACTACGAGACGCCGGCGCGCGCCATCGGCTACGTGATGGGGCATAACTCGACGACTGACTTTTGGGACACGGTCGATCATCGCTTTCAGGATATACGCCGTGAAACACTGTACAGCAAGAATCCGGCCGGTCGGGACACCAAGCTGTCGGCTGTAATCGATGAAGCATGGGACCGGTACGACCGACAAATGCAAATGATGTCTGGCCAGACTGAGCAACCGTTAACGCGAAAGGCGGAGCGCCTCGGCGAATTTTTCAAAAAATATGCAACTACTGCCAAGCCGTATCAGGACGTTTCGCTGCGCGTGCGCGGACCGATCCTGTACGACATGAACCACAATTTCTGCACTGGCTGGGCCGAATCCGAAGAAGCCACATCGGTCCTGATGAATGCGATCTGGATGACGTCGCCGGGCCTAGTGGTCAAGGCGGCACTTGCCGCAGCCAATGCAGTAGCAAAACCGTCAAAGACAATCCATCCTTTCGTGCAGAGCAGGTCGCACCTGAAGGCCCCCGACTTTGCCCTGAAGAACTGCCATCACAGCGCGCAGCTGTTGCGGACGTACCCGGCAAAGCAGGAGAAATCAATCAAGGAATGCTACGCCAACCTGACCCGGCTCACCCATCATTACATTTTCATCCAGAACCAGTATGTCCAGTACGAGGCCTGGGCGAACTACATGATGACGTGTGTTTTTAAGCTGCGCAGAGCCGGTTACACCAAACTCATCTACGTGTTCATCCTGACTTCAACCCCGGAGACCGATGGCATGGACCTGGCGACCTATGACGTTGCCGTGCAATTCGGGCAGAGCGAAACCATGAAAGTGGAGCACGAGGAACGAGTGGCGAAGGCCACGCGCAATAGAACCAGGATGCCTATCACGCCTGCGACGCTAGAAAAATGCGGAATCAAGGCGCTCATGGCATCGATGTGGAGCGGCGCCAAGCACCCGAAATCGACCAAGGATTACGAAGAAACCTACATCCACGCCAAGGTGGCGATCGTTGACGACGCGGCCTTCACGGTGGGATCGGCCAATCTGAACGTACGCAGCATGGCTTTGGACAGCGAGCTGAATCTGCTCAGCGAGGCCAAGGATGTTGCGTTTGACTTGCGCAAGAGGCTGTTCAGCCAGTGTACTAACAACGCGGGGCCGGCGCAGTTTGGCGATATGGGACCAACCTTCAAGAAATGGCTGGACGTAATGCAAGACAACACGGAAGCGATGGCGAATAGGTCGCCGTTGTCGGGCCAAATCGCTACCTTCCACGTGGACAGGGAGCCCGGCCCGCCGGTGATTTGATATGCGACCAAGAATCCGCCACCAGATATACATGGTCGCTGCTTCGGTGGCCATCGCGACCGGCGCCTATTTTCTACAAGACCATCTGGAGTACGTGAAGATGCATACAATCCCCGCTGGCTTGCAGGCGTTCGATGCTAACGGCCCGATCCCGGCCTGCGGGCATTGGAAGAACACGATGCCGAGGTCCCGCGATCCGGCCGCGTACCGGCTCTATATCAACGCCCGGAAGCTGTGGCGCAGCAAGATCGAATGGCAGTTAACGCGCCAGGAAGCGCTCAGCATCCTGCACGACGTGCAGGCCGCCGCAAACCAAGGCGACTGGGGCGCACGTGCATTGATGGCCTACTTCTATCGATCAGGCCTTGGCCCGCTCGACACCAATCATGTACTTGATCCGGACGCCGACAAATCAGTTGAGATCGTCCGCATGGCCGTCGCGGCTGGCCAAGCCTGGGGATACTATGATCTCGGTGTCGCCCACGAGCACGGATACGGCGGCGCTGCTCAGGATGAACAGATCGCGTGGGCTTATTACCTAAAGGCGGCGGAGCTCGGCAGCCCGGAAGCGCAGATGACGTTAGCAGGAGCCTATTTAAAAGCCGAACGCCGCGATGCCGATAGCGCGATGGTAACGTGCGCGTACAAACAGGGCCACGGCCCTGCTGCACAAAAGCTCGGAATCAGAGCCAAACTTCGCAAGGATTTCGCCGCAGCGCTGGAGTATTACCAAGCGGGTACGAGATTTGGCAACAAAGAATCCGCAGCAGGGTTGATGTTTATTTTTGACCTCGATGACTGGGATTCGCGCGACAAACAGGACCAGATTTCGCTTAGAGAGCTCCAGATCCTGCCCGATCCAGAACGAAAGAGCCGGTACGACCAGATCTCGGATGCACTGGACCTCAACCCCGACCTGAAACTAACTCGCCTCGACCAAGTGTTACCACTGCCTCCTAAGGCACTACCTGCATGGAAGGGAATCGAGGATGCAATCGAGCCCGAGCCGGACGGTCCGCCGAGTTACTGACGCCATCGCTGCCGCACGTTCATCGCGTTCCAAATCCCTATCCTAGCCATGCTCTCTCTTCGCCAGTGGTCCACTCTTATTGGCACATCGCTCGCCGCTGTGGTTGGGGTCTATGCGTATGCACAGCACGTCGAGTACGTGAAAATGCACGCGATCCCTGCCGGCTTGCAGGCATTCGATGTGAACGGTCCAATACCGACCTGCGGGAGGTGGAAGGAAACGATGCCGCGAACCCGCGACCCGGCCGCCTACCGGCTCTATATCAACGCCCGGAAGCTGTGGCGCAGCAAGATCGAGTGGCAATTGACGCGTCAGGAAGCCCTTAGCATCCTGCACGACGTGCAGGCCGCCGCGAATCAAGGCGACTGGGGCGCGCGTGCATTGATGGCCTACTTTTACCGGTCCGGCCTTGGTCCGCTCGACAAGAACCACGTGCTCGATCCCGACGGGGACAAGTCAGTCGAAATCGTCCGCATGGCCGTCGCAGCGGGCCAAGCCTGGGGCTACTACGATCTCGGTGTCGCCCACGAGCACGGCTACGGAGGTGCTGCCCAGGATGAACAGATTACATGGGCCTACTACCTGAAGGCAGCGGAGCTCGGCAGTCCGGAAGCGCAGATGGCCTTGGCTAGTGCTTATGTAAAGAACAAACGGTGGGACGCCGAGGAAGCGATGGTCATGTGTGCCTATAAACAAGGACATGGCCCTGCGGCCTACGATCTTGGAATAAATGCTGACCTTTGCAAGAATTTCACGGCGGTGCTGGAGTATCAGCAGGCGGGGACGAAGTTCGGGGATAAGCGCTCAGCAGCAGCATTGATGTTTATCTTTGACCCCGAAGAATGGAATTCGCGCGACAAACAGGAGCAGACTGCGTTCAAAGAACTCAATATCCTTCCCGATCCTGAGCGCGAACGTCGGTATCACCAGATTTTTCAGGCGCTGGATATTAACCCGGACCTTAGGCTAACTCGCCTCAACCAAGTGATTCCACTGCCTCCTGCGGAACTACGCGCTTGGAACGGCATCCAGGACGCGATCGAGCCCGAGCCGGACGGCCCGCCGGGTTATTGACGCCGTTGCTGCCTCACGTTCACCACGTTCCGAATCCCTATCCAGTCATGCGCTCTCTTCGCCATTGGTTCATTCTTGTTGGCACATCGCTCGCCGCTGTGGTTGGGGTCTATGCGTATGGCCAGCACGTCCAGTACGTGAAGATGCACACGATTCCCAGCGGCTTGCAGGCGTTCGACGTCAACGGTCCGATTCCGACTTGCGGCCGGTGGAAGGACACGATGCCGCGAACCCGTGACCCGGCCGCCTACCGGCTCTACATCGATGCCCGCAAGCTATGGCGCAGCAAGATCGAGTGGCAATTGACACGGCAGGAAGCCCTTAGCATCCTCCACGACGTACAGGCCGCCGCGAACCAGGGCGACTGGGGCGCGCGCGCATTGATGGCCTACTTCTATCGATCAGGCCTTGGCCCGCTCGACACCAATCATGTACTTGATCCGGACGCCGACAAATCAGTTGAGATCGTCAGCATGGCCGTCGCGGCTGGCCAAGCCTGGGGATACTACGATCTCGGTGTCGCCCACGAGCATGGATACGGCGGCGCTGTTCAGGATGAACAGATCGCGTGGGCTTATTACCTAAAGGCGGCGGAGCTTGGCAGCCCGGAAGCGCAAATGACACTGGCGAGCGCCTATCTTAAGGTAGAACGCCGCGACGCCGAGGAGGCAATGGTGATGTGTGCCTATAAACAGGGCCATGGTCCTGCAGCCTACGATCTTGGAATGACGGCCAAACTATTCAAGAATTTTGCTGCAGCGCTGGAGTATTACCAAGCTGGGACGAGGTTCGGCAGCAAGGACTCTGCAGTAGTACTGCGACAATTTTTTGACATCGAAAAATGGAGTTCGCGCGACAAGAAAGACCAGACTGCACTGAAACAACTAGGGTTCCTTCCCGATCTTGAGCGCGAACGTCGGTATCACCAGATCTTTCAGGCGTTGGATGTTAACCCCGACCATAAGCTAACTCGCCTTAACCAAGTGCTGCCACTGCCCCCAGCGGAACTACCTACATGGAAGGGTATTCAGGATGTAATCGAGCCGGATCCAGAAGGCCCACCGAGCTACTAACCTAACCAACTCTCGGAAAGAAAAAAATGCCGCTAAAAATAATCACGGTTGGCGACAAAACCGATCATGGCGGCACCGTCATCAGCGGCTCACCAAATCATGACATCCACGGGCGTGCGATTGCCCGGCTTGGGGATCAGGTCAATTGCCCGCTGTTCTACCCTGGGGGAAAACCGCACGGGATAAACAAAATTACTACCGCCGACAAGTCGTTCACCGTTAGCGGAGTCCCGGTCGCCGTAGAGGGTTGTACGACCGAATGTGGATGCAAGCTGATTGGCAGTCTGCCAGCAACCGTAGGCTAGCTCTGCAGCTTATGCACTCAGGGCTTTTAGGAAGCGAAGACAGGTAAAGCTGCCAGTTCCGGTGCCGGTGCCGGTGCCAAGACGATCCCAGCCTGCTTGAGTATCCACGCCTCAACCTTCATATGCCAGACACGCAGCGAATCAAGCGGCGGGCGGAGGTAGTTCTGCTCACGTACGCCTTGCAGCGCGTCCCATTTAACAGACGGCTTTATTCTTTACGGACGATCCGTCGATTGGCGCGCACGTCATGGCCGTCTTGAAGGGCACGGATCCCACCGCCAGTAGCGAGCGTCCTGGTACACATCCCACAGCAAAGGCGGTACCGATCCCACCCCAAGAACGGCCACAGCCAGAAGTACCTGTGCAATTGTGCAGAGAACAGCGTCGGTACGGCGCATTGTTGAAAAGTTGACGAGTGCAAAAATGACCGCTGAGACGCTGAGACCTCCCCCACAAAGCATATGAATCACTTCGCGTCCTGGCCCGTTGCAGCGTTCGTAGAACACTGCATACCAGAGCGTTGGCAGAATCAGGCATGCAGTCGCCACCATCCCGAAGGCAGTTGATCCAAGCGTCGCCTGATAGCGGGCGCGGACCATGCGCTCCGTGTGGCGAACCAGGTAGACGGCGCTAAGTAACGCCACGATGGATGCAGGAACGACCAGCTGACTGGAAAATACAATCGCCATGGTGATTCCCATATTTGTTTGCTGAGGTTGGCGCCTGGGCGCGAGGTTGGAACAGCAGTAACGTCGACGTCAATATCGCATTGTCGAAGCATCGTTCACGGTGCAATTTGCGTCTGTGCAACTTATCGCGATTCCCCTGACACAGAAGTGGGGGTCGTGGTCAACCCGAAAGCTGCCGAGACGTCAATGAAGAAGGAGAAGGTCGCCCGGCAATCCCCCCTTTTTCAAGCGAGCTAAAAGTAGAGATTAAGCGGCAAGGAAAAGTTGCTGTATTGGTGGAATGCCGCGGAGTGACGTGTTGGCTTGGTCGTGATTTAGGTCCACAACCACTTGGCTGATCGCAGTCGGCACTGCCAGCGGTAGCGGTTTCTCACGTACAGAAGATGACGCGGTTTGATTCGCAGATACAGCTCAAGTTCGCGGTAAATTATGTAGCCGCGCTTGTGATTTCATTGGAAGCGGTTCACGTTGCGCAGGTACAGGAAGCACAAACCAAATCCCAGCGCGCTGGTTGTTCATCAGCCGCGGCAGCCAATCGGCAATGACGTTGTATTCCGCATCCAGTTTCGCTTCGTATCGGCAGCAGGTCTGGCCAATGCCAAATGCCTGGCACGCCAGCTTGACCATGGCTGACCGTTCCGTCACGGCCACTGTGCCATCTCCCGCCGTTGAGATGGAGCTACCATTTTTTTGTAAACTCCTCAGCACCGATTTTGGCCTTCAGGCGCTCCTCGGCGTAATTTTTTAAGGCGCCGGCTTCTCTCTTCCAGTTCCTTCATGAGGACCAACAGCGAGGCATCCATACCGCAAAGCTTGAAACACTACTTGTAGAACGTGGCGTTGCTGGTGCCGCTTTCGTGGCAGAGCGCCGGCATCGGGTTGCCGGCGTCGGCCTGCTAGGGGATGGCGATAATCTGGCTGTCGGTAAAGCAGGATGTATTCATGTAAAGCGTTCTATATCTCAAGAAGAAAACTCTACTTCTAATCGCGCTCTTTTTGTGGGGGGATGACCATTAGAACTCCGCTTGCCTGCTTCACCGGTCATATCGCTGCCCCCTGCAACTTTAAATACTGACACTGCCGACACGAGACTATGTGCCTGCTGATTCAGGGCATCTGCCGCATCGGCCATCTGCTCGACCAGTGATGCATTTTGCTGGGTGCCGCGATCCAGTGCCATGACAGTCTCGCCAACGCTACTGATGCTCGTGGTCTGCTCACGGGTGGCCGTGCTGATTTCGCTGATCAGCTCGGCAACGCTCTTTACTTCGCTGACGATCGCGGTCATTGCCTCACCCGCGTTTGACACCATGCCTGCGCCCGAACCGATCATGCCGACGCTGTCGACAATCAGTACCTTGATTTCCTTGGCCGCCTGTGCGCTGCGTTGCGCCAGTGCGCGAACCTCACTCGCCACGACCGCAAAGCCCCTGCCCTGCTCACCCGCGCGGGCTGCCTCGACTGCTGCGTTCAACGCAAGGATGTTGGTCTGGAAAGCGATTCCGTCAATCACCGAAATGATGTCTTCGATCTTCTTGGAGCTCGCCGTGATTTTTTGCATCGTGATGACGACTTCGTCGACCATGGAGCCGCCGTTTTCAGCAGCGGCGCGCGCACTCAATGCCAAGTCACTCGCACGGGCCGCGGTGTCAGCATTGACGCGTATGGTCCCGGTGATTTTCTCCATCGCGCTTGCGCTTTGCTGAAGCTGTTTTGCCTGCTCCAGGGTACGAGCCGATAAATCTTTATTTCTGTCAGCAATTTCCGTTGAACCAGACTCGATCGTATCGGACGAGCGACGAACACTATTCACAATCGTGGCCAGCGATTGCTGCATTTCTCCGAGTGAGGCCATCACGCTGTTTGCCGGCGCATTCTCCGCATCCTGCAAAATACCAAGGTCGCCGGACCGGACCTGATTCGCGGCTTTTCTCAAATCGAGTGGATCCGCGCCCAGAGAGCGATGCAGACTACGTTTTATCAAGCTTGCCAGTGCGATTGCCGTGACAACGGCAATCAGTGACACGCAGATTAATAACAAACGCTTGGCGCGAAATTTTTCAGCCGACTTCTGGATTTCGCTTTCTGCGGAACTGGCAATTAACTTTGCATAATCGCTCACCGTGGCGATCAGTTTCTTCAGCAGTGGCTGGCATTCAGCATTCATCTTTTCAGTGGCTTCGGACTTCTTCCCGTTGAGTGCCATCTCAACGATCGAAAGCGCGACAGGGCCGTAACGTTCTTCAATACTGACCAACTCGTTGTACAGTTGCTGCTCTCTTGGCGTGGCCTTTTTATCCAGATCAAGCAATTTCTTGAGTAAGGCCATGCGGTCTTTTACACGCTGATGAGCGGCCATTACTGCGGCCTTCTCCGCAGCGATGTCGTCAGGTGCATTCAACAGAATAAGGTTTCGCGCTGCAATTGCCCTCGCACTCACTGCCGACCTGACATCCCGTGCAACACTTCCTCGATTGAACTCATCACCAACAAACCCATCAAAGTTGGATTGGGCCTCACTCAAGCTGAATACTGCCAACGCAGATATAGCAACAATGATTGAGACGAGAATAGTAAAAGCAATCGTTAATTGTCGATTAAGGCGCTGCTTGAAGAAGTACATGATGACCCCGAATTAAAAAGTGCCACGCTGCCGGATACAGCTTTTCGCATGCAGGAAAGATGCGTGTAAACAGCCGATTTTATTTTCTCTTGAACGCAGAACGTTCATCAGGTTTTTTTAAAAATTAAAAGAAATATTGGAGACTTGGCACAGGAAATGCGCGGCATTCCCACGTGTATTGTTACGACGGGGGTGGGTGTAGATATACGCTGCTATTGCAACAGCTATAAAAAGGAACTCGTGGCATAGGTGCCTCAGCGCGTGAATGTAAGCGGTGACTATGTCTCGAGTTTATCTCAATTTCTCACCGGAAAGTTTCATCACGCCATCATTAGGGCGGTGCGATGTTGCGAAACCCCGACAGATACGGTTCAGTTTTTTACACACTTTTTGTGACGACGACCTTTGCAGCACGTCACTATTTTTGGAAAAGTCCATCAGGTCCGGTTGTGCTTTTTCTCTGGATCGTCCCTGATGCATGGTGCAGTTCGCTATCCCGCGCATCCCAGGTCTGCTGGATGTCAAGCAACTCTGGCAGCGTCCTGTGAAACACCGCCACCAGCGCCGGATCGAAATCCGACCCTGAGCGGTCATCCACATAGGCCACGATTTTGTCGACAGGCCAGGCTTCCTTGTACGGGCGCTGCATGCTCAGGGCATCGAACACATCGGCAAGCGCCACCAGGCGCGCTGATTGGGGAATGGCTTCACCGGCCAGGCCGGCCGGATAGCCGCTGCCATCCCACTTCTCATGGTGATACAACGCCACCTCGGCGGCAAGCTGGAACACCTGTGCCGCGCTTTTGCTCAGAATGTCATAGCCGATCTGTGGATGAGTTTTCATGATCGCCCACTCGGCATCGTCCAGTGGCCCCGGTTTGCGCAGGATGGATTGGGGAATACCAATCTTGCCGGTGTCATGCATCGGCGCCGCCAGTTCGAGCTGATCGCTGTCTTCGGCACTCCACCCTGCCCCTTTGGCAAGCGCCTTTGCGTAGGCGGCCATGCGCCAGATATGCGCACCGGTATCGGTATCGTTAAAATGCCCCGCCTGACCCAGCATCGAGATCGCCTCGCGGTAACTTCTGGCCAGCAATTCCGCCCGCACCTGGGACAAATGGCTGGCGACGCGTGCGCGCACGATCGGCGGCGATACGGGTTTCGTGATGTAGTCGACGCCGCCAGCAAAGAACCCGGCGGCTTCATTCACGGGGTCGGCATACGCCGTCACGAAAATGACCTGGATGGTTCCGGTCGTATCGCTCTGCTTGATTTTCAGACAGAGATCGTAGCCGTTGATGTCTGGCAGGCCGATGTCCAGCAAGACCATGGCCGGCCGGTGCTTGTGCAGCGCCGCCATCGTTTCGGCGCCGTTGCGGGCAAACACCAGCGTGTAGTCATCACTGAGCACCTTGCGCATCATGGCCAGGTTGGCGGGCTCATCGTCGACAAGTAAAATAGTCGGGCGACTCATGGGTTGCTGCCATGTGCATTGGCCAGCGCAATTGATGTTGCGCCGGCGTGGCAGGCAAACAGGCCTGATCGATCAACATGGGTCGCGGGATGCGGTTCACGTGGAAATATTTTTGAATTTCTCAACATGCCTCCGAAGCGTCGCGCGCTATCTGCAAGCGCCGGCAACCAGATTTTCACCTGCCTGAAAAATTAACTATTACTCTACACGATGACGAAAACGATGTGCGTTTTTTCCGCTTCGATTGCTGCCTGATTTCGGACTTGCGTACTTTGCCGTGCTGAACGCCCCGTCAACAATTACAATCCGCAAGTTTAGTTTGACCGTCAATTGACCCGATGCTATAGTCGGGCAAAGCCAATGGTAACGTTTCCAACGTGCCAAAAAAACATGGCACTGAACGGAGACAAGATGGTCAAATCCCGCAAC
>Ga0308157_10007337_pt1 | contig 12848 bp, 9 predicted proteins | sample PhyBR1_FD_201035 | JGI IMG/M metagenome (GOLD analysis project Ga0308157, IMG submission 201035) | Phyllosphere microbial communities from UC Gill Tract Community Farm, Albany, California, United States - DLSLB.R1 | ecosystem: Host-associated > Plants > Phyllosphere > Unclassified | place: USA...
GATGGGCGATGGCGAGCTTCAAGAAGGACAAGTGTGGGAAGCAGCGATGTATGCCCCCCATAATAAGATGGACAACATCATTGCTGCCATTGATTATAATGGCGCTCAGATCGATGGTTCGACGGAGGATGTTCTGTCTCTCGGAAATCTTCGTGCGAAATGGGAAGCTTTCGGGTGGGATGTGCTGGACATAGAACAGGGTAATGATATGACATCAGTAATCCGAGGTTTAGATGAAGCCAAATCACGTTCGGGAAAAAGCAAACCAGTGATGATCTTGTTGCATACAAAAATGGGCAACGGGGTTGATTTCATGATGGGATCGCACAAATGGCATGGTATTGCCCCTAACGATGAACAACTGGCCTCTGCATTGGCACAGAATGCCGAAACATTGGGAGACTATTAAATAGATGTTGGATAGGAGAGATACTAAGAAATGAAAAAATACACATATACAGAATCAAAAGATACGCGTTCCGGCTTTGGTGCTGGTCTGTTAGAAGCAGGAAGGCAGAACGATAACGTAGTGGCACTTTGTGCCGACTTGATCGGGTCGTTAAAGATGAACGATTTCATCAAAGAATTTCCAGAACGCTTCTTCCAAATTGGAATAGCAGAAGCCAATATGATGGGTATTGCCGCAGGCTTAACCATTGGTGGCAAGATTCCTTTCACCGGTACCTTTGCCAATTTTTCAACCGGTCGCGTATACGATCAAATTAGGCAGTCCATCGCTTACTCAGACAAAAACGTGAAAATATGTGCTTCACATGCGGGGTTGACATTGGGTGAAGATGGCGCTACACACCAGATTCTTGAAGATATCGGATTAATGAAGATGTTACCTGGGATGACCGTAATTAATCCCTGCGATTTTAACCAAACCAAAGCAGCAACCCTTGCTCTGGTCAACCATGAAGGCCCAGCTTACCTGCGTTTCGGACGTCCGGTAGTCCCTAACTTTACCCCGGCCGACCAAACATTTGAAATAGGTAAAGCTGTCATGTTAAATGAGGGAACAGACGTCACGATTATTGCCACGGGACATTTGGTCTGGGAAGCTATCCAAGCAGGCGAGGAGTTAGAAACATTGGGGATTAATGCGGAGATTATAAATATCCACACCATTAAACCCCTCGATGAGGAGGCCGTATTAAACTCTGTGACTAAAACAGGCTGTGTGGTCACTGCTGAAGAGCACAACCGTTTAGGTGGTCTGGGTGACAGTATTGCCCAACTTTTAGCGACAAAGAGACCTACTCCACAAGAGTTTGTTGCCGTCAACGATAGCTTCGGTGAATCGGGAAAACCCGCACAACTGATGGAAAAATATGGACTTAATGCCGCTTCAATCGTAGCAGCAGCAAGAAAAGTAATTACCAGAAAATAGTGACAAAGAACAAATGGAAGACGCCTTAATTATATCAAAATTTGCTGATGAACGTACACGTGAAGAGGCGTTTGGCTATTTGCTCAAAAAATACCAACAAAAAATATATTGGCACGTTCGTCGGATGGTTATTGATCATGATGATGCGGATGACGTCGTGCAAGATATATTCATCAAAGTTTGGCGAAACCTCGAAAAATTTCGCGAAGATTCCCAGCTTTATACATGGCTATATCGTATCGCTACCAATGAATGTATCACTTTTCTAAATAGAAAAAAACAAAAGCAGAGCGTGTCGTTAGATGACGACAGCTCTGCTTATCTATCCGAAACGTTAGCGGAAGGAAGTTATTTTAACGGTGATCAAGCACAGATGAAATTACAACAAGCATTGTTAACTCTTCCAGACAAACAACGGTTGGTATTTAACATGAAATATTTTGAGGATCTCAAATACGACGAAATATCCGAGATTCTAGGTACAAGCGTAGGTGCATTAAAAGCGTCTTATCACCTAGCCGTTAAAAAAATAGAGCACTTTTTTACATCAAACGATTAAACCCTAAACGGTTTTTTGACTCTAAACAAGTGACTATGAAGGAAGATAATACATATTACGATGGAATGGATGGTTTAAACCTTCCGGGATCATTACGTGTCCCCCCCTTTGTGGTACCCAAAAATTATTTTTCTCAATTAACGGATCATATACAGCTTCACATCAAAATGGAGCAGTATAAAGATACGGTAACTCAAGATGCCAACATTCCTAAAGGATACTTTGAAGATTTATCAGATAAAATTCTTGCCCAAACAAGAATAGAAAACACCGTAACACGAGAGAACTTCGTTGTTCCAGCAAACTATTTTGAAAGCTTGTCAGGACGCATCCAAAACAAAATATTTGAAGATAAATTAAAAAAACAGGTATCTAATGACGGATTTGTCATACCCGAAGGTTATACACAAGTACTGCAGGATAAGATTATTGTGCGAACTGTAGAGAAGGCGCGTCAGCATACACCTGTACGAAGGCTCCATTTCAATAAGTGGGTTTCCTATGTGGCTGCAGCGTGTATCGCCGTAATCGTTGGAATTGCTTCATACAACGGCATATACAATAAAACCCAAGGCAGCGTCGACGAGTCGCATCTGTCTTCTATTCCTGATGACGAGATTATTAATTATCTAAGTGCTTTGAATGATAGCGATGACATCCTTTATGTCATAGAGTGTATCGATCATGCTCATGATGCGGAAGGGGTTTGTACACATGTTAAGGAAAATGATATTGAAGACTATTTAAATTATGCATTATAATGTTACGTTTTAAACATTTGTTTGTTACGATTGGCGCGATTATACTCTGTATAGCATCTGCGAGTGCACAACCCCGGGATTCCAAACGATTTGCGGCGATTGAGAGTGAAAAGATTGCTTATATCACGAAAGAATTAAGCTTAACGCCTGCTGAAGCACAACGTTTCTTCCCGATATATAATCAATATAGCAAAGAAATTTGGGCTATTCGGTCTAAGAAAAAAGAAAGTACAACCACACCTTCACCAAGGGGAGTGAATGCTTTCAATAGATCGGATCGGTCTGAAAAACGGGATATACTTTCATATGATGCGAAAGAACTGGATGTCAAAAAAGAATATCGAAAAAAATTCGCGGAAGTAGTTGGCTCTGCCAGAGCCTCTCAGTTTTTTGAAGTCGAACAGAATTTCCGTGAGTTACTTTACAAGGAATTACAAAGAAGAAATCGTTAATTTGGGTAGCGTCCGGAGTAGTGACAACGTTACAAGTTATCAGGGTACTCTTTACAGAACACGCATCACAGGTTAGTCGTTACGGATCACTTGTCATTAAAAAATGATTAGCAACAGAGAGCTTTTTCTTAATAATACAGCGCAAACATCTTCGTCTCCCCGTTTATTCGAAATTGCAAAAGCCGAGGGAGTTTATCTATACGGTCCTCATGGCGAACGCTATTTAGATCTCGTATCCGGTTTTAATGTCAGTAATATCGGACACCGGCACCCCAGGGTGTTAGCGGCAATCCAACAGCAGTTGGAAAAATACCTACATGTTACGGTATACGGGGAGTTTATACAAGCCCCTCAGGTGCAATTTGCCACCGAGTTACTTTCTATACTGCCCTCGTCATTCGGCTCCGTTTATTTCACGAACAGTGGAGCGGAGGCCGTCGAAGGTTCCATGAAAATCGCCAAGAAGTATACCGGACGTCGGCAGATTATTGCTGCGGAAAAAGCATATCATGGTAGCACACAAGGGGCTTTAAGTCTAATTGGGAATCCTGCTTATCAAGAAGCGTATGCTCCCCTACTCCCCGAAATAGAATTTATCCAGTTCAACAACGTACGTAGTTTGGACAGCATTACAAACCAAACCGCAGCAGTTATCGTGGAGGCTATCCAAGGAGAGGCAGGCGTGCGTGTTCCCTCCACAACATTTATGCAAGATCTCCGCCGAAAATGTGACGAAACGGGTGCTATTCTGATTTTTGATGAAATACAAACCGGCTTCGGAAGAACAGGAAAAATGTTCGCTTTTGAACATTTTGGGATTGTACCAGATGTGTTGATGTTAGCAAAAGGTATTGGAGGCGGTATGCCACTTGGCGCATTCGTTGCACGAAAGGAAATTATGGACGTCATCAAAGACAATCCCATGTTAGGACACATTACCACTTTCGGGGGCCATCCGGTAAGCTGTGCTGCTGCGTTAGCCTCCTTGCAGGTCATCCAGAATGAAAACCTGCTAGATACAGTGGATACAAAAGCGGCTTTGTTCCGCAAGGAACTAAACCATCCTAAAATAAAAGAGATTAGGGGAATGGGCTTGATGATGTGCCTACAATTAGAAACCTTTGAACAGGTGTACCAAGTGAGTACATTTTGTGCTGCGCACGGACTCATGGTCGATTGGTATTTGCATTGTGAAACTGCCTTACGAATTGCTCCTCCACTTACTATATCAGAAGCCGAAATAAAACATGCGTGTGAAATAATACGACGCGGTATTGAAAAGTTCGTCTGAAAAAGCTAACTTGGTTTTCTTAAACCTTCATATTATATGGAAACAAGAAGAGAATTCTTAGCGAAAAGCCTCCTCACCATAGGAGCTGCCACAATCGGCACGAAAGCACTGTTTGCGGAAGAAAAAAGCCTGAAAAAAGGAGGCAATTTACGCATACAACAAAATGATATCATCTTATTTCAAGGCGACTCTATTACCGACGCGGGACGCAAACGGGATAATTTAAATCCAAACGATACCGGTGCTTTTGGTCATGGGTATGCGATGATGGCCGCCGCCACCCTACTCAATAAATATGCAGACAAAAACATTCAGGTTTATAACCGTGGTATCAGCGGGAATAGAGTTCCGGATCTGATCAACAGATGGGATACGGATGCGATTCAACTTCGTCCAACGATATTAAGCATTCTTATTGGCGTAAACGATTTTTGGCGTACCGTAGACCGAGGTGCTCAAAATACGCCGCAACAATACCAACAACAATACCAACAATTGTTAGATACTACGTTAAAACAACTTCCACAAGTTAAATTGATTATTGGCGAGCCATTCGGTGTCAAAGGCGTAAAGCATGTAACGGACGCCTGGTATCCCAATTTCTTAGGTTATCAACAAGCCGCAAAGGAAATAGCTAAAGAGTATAACGCGACATTTCTGCCTTACCAATCCGTATTTGACAAAGCCGCGAGCCGAGGTGCGGGCGAGTATTGGACAACAGACGGTGTACATACTTCCTTAGCAGGTGCAAATCTCATGGCGGAAGCTTGGTTAAGCTTGATTAAATAATAATTTTTGGGGCAGGGATAAAATCTGCCCTAAAAATCACTATTCCAATAATACAAACCATCTCGCAAAACAATCTGTTCTTTATCCATAAGCAATCGAATCACGTGCAGCTTCGTATCATCGTCACCAAGCGTTAATTCGTCAACCAACGTTTTCACATCTTTTTCCCCTGCTAACAGCGCTGTCTTTATTTCTTCCCGTAATGTGTTGTGTATATCGTCACGATGCTGGCGCATCAAACATAAATCACAGCTCCCACAAAAGGTTTCCTCTTCTTCTCCAAAATACGTCTGCAATGCGACACTTCGGCAATCCTTTGTATCCAGATAAGCATAAATAGCTTTTGCCTGTTCCTCTTTGATTCGCTTTCTCTCCGCTATAAAAGACGTATCGATAAAGAGATGCTTATAATCCACACGCGCTTGGAGAAACTCCAATTGCGGAGCATCGGTCTTAGGCAGATAAGATGCTATTTCCAATTGTTGGAGGCCCTGCAACATACTCACCACCATATCATATGAAACCCGAAGTTTTTTTGCCAATTCATATTCATTCAACGTGATATAAAAATCGAATACACCACCTGTTGTACGCAAAATCAATTTTATAATCGGATCGTATTTCGCCGACTGTACTTGAAATTTATACAGTTCCTGATATTCGATTTCAAACTTAAATCGAGACGGTATAAAAACCGATTCAGATACGGCAATCCATCCATCTCTTTCCAAAAATTTCAAAGCACTCAATGTGGGTAGAACGTCCATTTTATAGCGCTTGCAGAAATCGACTACATCAAAATCAAAAAACAACCCTTTTCCAGCCCCATACGCAATTTGAAAGTAGTTTCCTAAATGATGATAAACCTGTTGTATAAACGGTATAGGCGGGAAATTGGCTATAAAATTTTCCCACAATTTTTCCCGATCAGCCTGTTGATACATCAGCACCGGAAAAGCTTTTTTTCCATCACGACCAGCGCGGCCCGCTTCCTGGTAATACGCTTCCAATGAATCTGGAATATCCAAGTGCAATACGAACCGTACATCCGGCTTATCAATCCCCATTCCAAACGCATTTGTCGCCACAATAACACGCACGCGATTTTCCATCCAGCTGTCCTGTTTTTGCGAACGGGTTACCGGATCAAGTCCGGCATGGTAAAAATCTGCGGGTATACCATGATTGATTAAATATTGCGCCACTTCTTGTGTTTCCCGGCGGTTACGGACATAGATCACTCCGGAGCCTCCAATTTTGTGAATCATCCGTAACATACGCGCCATTTTGTCTTCCTCGGCAAGTACTATGTAGGCTAAATTTTCCCTTCGGAAGCTTTTTTTAAATACCCGCCCTCCCACGAAAGATAATTTATCTTGGATGTCTTCGACAACCCGCGGCGTCGCCGTAGCCGTCAATGCTAAAAAAGGTGTATTTGGGTGAATTTCCCGCAACTTCGCCAACTCCAAATAGGCCGGGCGAAAATCATACCCCCATTGCGAAATACAATGTGCTTCGTCGATGGCAAAAAGACTCACCTTCATATAGCGTATCCGTTCTTTTACCAGATCACTATAAAGACGTTCTGGCGCAAGATACAGAAACTTGATCCGTCCGTATACACAATTATCCAACGTCATATCCACCTCCCGATGCGACATGCCCGAAAAGATAGCTACTGCTTCGATACCCTTTTTCCGTAAGCTTTGGACTTGATCTTTCATCAATGCTATCAGCGGACTTACCACGATACATATACCTGCCAACTGAAGCGCCGGCACTTGAAAACAAATAGACTTTCCTCCACCTGTCGGCATAAGCGCAAGTGTATCACGTCCCTGCAACACCGCATTGATAATATCTTGCTGCAGTGGACGGAAGGCCTCATATCCCCAATACTGTTCTAGTATATCCAGACTTTTATTTTCCATGCTTCTTATCCCAAACATAAGCAAAATTATTTTTCAACACATAATAGGATATACCCAAAGAGTCTACTTTTTTTGCCATTTCCGACAAGATGCTCGCTTTGCTTGATCCATCTAATATCAAAAGTTGAACACCACGGAAACTCTCATCGTCGATCACAGCATAAGGTGTGAGGTTACGCCACAACAAAATATCGTATCCACTAGGCTTTCTTACTAGCCTTCCACCCTCCAGAATACCGAGCATCCCAATCGGAGTTTGTATTTCCATCTGCTGTCCCTTTTTTAATGGCAATGTTCGGAAAACGATATCTTCGGTTCGTATATAATGGCGAAGATCCGGCAAAACCTGCGCAACCAGCCGTGGATGCTTGATGCTATCCAGTGTAGAAATAAGAGAAACTTTTCTGCGATTAATCACCGCAATAGCAACCTCACGCCCCACATTATATATTTTTATCCCCTGATAAGAAGTATGTCTTATAGAAGTTACAGCCGCAGAAAGTAACAGTAACGTTCCCGAGATGAGCGTACAACACAAGAATTGTTTACTCAACCCATACCAGGTAATCAGCAGAAAAATGATAACCAACAGGAATAAAACGAGTTGTGTTCCCGTCAGATCAACACCTTGCACAATAGCAAAAGGTAAAGATTCAATAGCCGTAAGCCCCCAAAGGAGAAAGCGACACAAATAGGTTAAGCCTATTCCCAAATAACCATTTAGAAATAAAAAAGGAGATATCGCTAATGCTATACCGATATACATCAACGCTGTAGCAGGCAGCGATACAAATAAATTTCCGAGCAGAAAATAATTAGGAAACTGCTGGAAGTAATACAACGCTAAAGGCGTTGTGAAAAGTTGAGCACTGACCGAAACCAATACAGCTTGCCATATTACACGTAGAAATTTATTGTTTATCGAAAATATACCATTCCATATCGGGTATAAGGTAAATAAACCTAAAACAGCCAAATAGGACAATTGAAAGCCCATATCAAAGATCATGAAAGGATCAAACAGAAGTAGGCAGCATGCTGACGCAAAAAGCGAATTTAAATTCTGGTTAGATCGTTGACTCCACCCTGCTAATAAGAGAAAAGAGATCATCACACCCGCACGCAAAATAGACGGCGCCATACCCGTCAATAAAACATAAGCCCAAATAGAAAACAAGATCAGTACAAATCGAATGGGTCTACCAGGAGAGAAACGATCTAAAAGTTCAATAGGAAGAATACCATACCTACATGCAATCCCGATACACTCAACACATGCACTGTGCCGGTATTTATAAAAGCGGCCAAGGTTTCTGCCTGAAAATTAGCGCGATAGCCTAGAATGAGTGCTGAACAAACTTCTAAAGCTTCTCTATTTGTAATAAAACGTTTGAATTTGCGGACAAAATACTGACGTATGCACAACGCCTTTGCGACGATTTCATTTCCTTCTCCACTCCCGATCAGCCTGAGATCCACAGATTGTATATAGGCCTGATGGTAGATGTTTCTATGTGCCAGATACCGCTTATAATCAAATTGTTTCGGGTTATGGGGTGCGTGCATTTCTGTGACTTTATTACGAAACAATAGCTTGTCACCATAAGATAATGTTAGATCAGGATCCGCGCTCTTCCGAGAAATACGCAGCATAATTTGGCCGGTTGCCGGAGTTAAATTTTCGTCGTGTACGGTATGACAAATTTCTAAGGGAAAGCGAATGCTTTCCTCGCCATATACGGGTTCATCCGTTATTATCCCTATCAAATAATCGGCTTTCTTATCAACAAAATGTCGTGATTGCTGCGCGGGGAGCTCCTTTCCAAGCCAAACAACACCCAGAAAAAATAATAAGGTGTAAAAAATCAACGGAAAAGAAACACGTCGCCAACGTCGACAAAACACCTCCACGCCGATCAAAAGCAGAAGCATAGCTATAACACATACGACTATAACTTGAAACGCCCATGTCGATAGCGGTATATAATAACCGCCAACAATGCCTGTTCCGAAGAATAAGAAAGCTCGAGCAAACGGTACTTTCCGTAATGCCAAATAAAAAGTCTGCCCTACCATCGATATCGCAATTGAACTTTAATATCCGACCGATGTGGCCCCTCGCTTTGATCCAACCCTGAGCCTACCGTCTCTACGTTCAAATAGCGATTACGAGCATAACGGAGCCAAAAATCTGTTTTACGACCGATACGATAACGCAGGTTGACATAAGAACGACCACCTTTCCCGTTATACATCGGAAACGCGCTCGCATATAACACATCATTTTCGTAAGCGTATAATCTTGCATCATACGAATCCGTAGCAAATACGGCCAGACGCATGTTTACCTGGATAGGCAAGCGATCGGGTTTCCAAAATACATCTTGATAGGCCATCCATCCAAAATCAGTTCTTCCCTCCTTTTCATATCGCACACCCTCTGCCCTCGTTCGGATTTCCCATTTGGCGGACAGTTTATACTGAAAGGCTAAACGCAGTTGGTCTTTCCGTGCATCTACCACTACCCTTTCCGGAGGACGATCACGATTGTTTTCTTGCTTTAATCGATGGCGATAGCGTAAGGAAAAACGACCTATCTTATACCAGGTATACGTCAGTTGCGACAGCAAATCCATTCCGGCACTAGGTTCATCAACCCGGTAGCGCAGCCAAGGGAAACGAAACATATCAATGTAACTCATCCACTCCCATTTTCTGCTTGGATGGAGCATAATTCCTGTATAAACCCCTTCCTCGTTAGCAACCGCACTTCCCTCGCCCAAGGCTTGTGCAAAAACAGCATGGTAGTTCCGTTGGTAATTCCGATAATTGGCAAATGCCGATACCTTCGGATGTAAGCTCGCTATTAGGCCATTTAGCGTCGCCCAGCCCCGTCCATATTCGTGAGCCGTTTCTCCAAAGAGATAAATATTCCTAAATGTATATTGGTAATTAACCCCAAAATTGATCAATCGGTCATCTTCAAAAGAATAGGCATGACGTCGGGAACCATCGTGTACAATAGTACCATCATATTGTGTATAAACTCCTACAGCACCTAACTTCAAGCGCTTATAACGATACGCCACATCGATGCCGACAACACCTTGATTTATAGCACGACGATTACGTTGCTCATTAGGTGTGCGATGTAATCCAGATGCTGAAATAGAACTGATGATGTAACGGCCATCCTCTGCTAGGGAGCGGTTGCCAGATAATTTTCGCCAAGAAATAAAAGGTGTAATTTCCCACTTATCAATAGATAACCGCGTGGAAAGGCCAGAAAGATAGTTATGTTCATTCATAGACGTATAACTTCGTAATCCAACCCCTTGTCTGGCACTGCTGGTCATCATCGCACCTTTACCAAAACTCAGGCCATTCCACATCACTAGTCCTTGTCCAATCTGTAACGCATAATTACCGAGCAGCAATTCTTTAAATATACCAACATCTTTTGCATATAGGCTAACACCATAATGGTCAAAACCAAAGCGTTGCTTCTCACGAAAGAAAGGTTCTCCCGCATCTTTTTCCGCGTTGATTGCCACACGTAGACGATTTCGAAAATTTAAACGGTAACGCAGCATATAGCGGTTGGCATCTCCTAGGTAACGTGATCGTGTGCTATCCGTAATCAGGTAACCACGCTGTTCCTGAAAAATAGTACCATAACGCGCCATAAGCTGTTGCTCACTATCATTATAAAGTTGCCGCAACGTTAATCCTTCCAGTGTAGACACGGATGATACCTTAACGAAAGGACTTAATCGTTCGACAGTTGACAGATCAAAATTGGCGATTCCTTGCAGCTCAAGAAGCGAAAGAAACTTGCCTGTCTGTTCACGATGCTCCAAAAGACTGGTAATCTGCAAAGGGGATAAAATCAACAGTTTTGCCAGCTCCTGTTCGTTGGTTTGATTCAAATCAATTGGTCGTGTATGATAATATCGAAGATGCTCCAGAAACTCATCGGCATCTATCAGGTCATCCAATTCTTCCGAAAGCTGCTCCATAATCTGTTCTACAGCCGGGCTTTCCTCCCATGTTTGACTTTTTACCAGCGTACTATACCCCAGTAAGAACACAGCCGTCATAATTCGTACACTGGCAAAACGCATAGACTGTGAGCATTTGAAATAAACAGATAGGATTTGCTGATACAGGTAGTGTTGTCTGCCAGACTATCTGGCAGCAAAAAGCTCCTTTTAAACGTTAACGCATCATTTTTCCTCCTATATAAGAAGGATAAATAAAGTTGCTGAACGGATAAATAGAGCGTTACAACGGTTAGTAGTAAACTTCTTTTCATCACAATTCATTATAATTGATAATATGAAAGTACAGAATACCAGAACATTATCCAATTTTTTGGCTTAAACTTTTTTAAAAAGTATGTTCAGTTTTGATTTAAGGGGGAAAAACACTATCTTTGTGTCACCAAAAAAAATTGCGGGGTGGAGCAGTTGGTAGCTCGTCGGGCTCATAACCCGAAGGTCATCAGTTCGAGTCTGATCCCCGCTACTAACAAAAGAAAGAGCAAAGCGCGAGGCCGAGCTGAAAATAAAGAAACATTGCGGGGTGGAGCAGTTGGTAGCTCGTCGGGCTCATAACCCGAAGGTCATCAGTTCGAGTCTGATCCCCGCTACTAAATCAAAAGCGCTAAGGAAACTTAGTGCTTTTTTTTGTATCTGTATTTAGAACAACAAGAAAAGGTCCACTAATGCGTCGACCTTTTCTTGTTAAACTTATATCGTCTTACCGTTATTTTATTTCGAATAGATCTGAAATTGAACCGTGTTCATTTACATTTTTAATCGCGCCCGCAAATAATTCCGCAGTAGATAATACTTTAATTTTGCTACAACTTCTTCGTTTTTCTGGATTTAGCTGAATCGTATCCGTGACAATCATTTCTGTTAAAACCGAATTTTCGATGGTATCATAAGCCTTTCCCGATAAGACTGCATGCGTACAGACAGCCCTTACCGAACGAGCGCCGTTTTCCATAATTAGTGCCGCCGCTTTTGACAGCGTACCGGCCGTATCACAGATATCATCGATTAAAACCACATCTTGATCTTTCACATCGCCAATAATTGACATGGACTCAATCTCATTGGCACGTTTACGACGTTTGTCACAGATGATAACCTCCGCATTGAAAAATTTGGCAAATGTGCGGGCACGATATGATCCACCCATATCTGGAGATGCAATGGTCAGGTTCGGCAGTTTCAACGATTTGATATACGGTACAAATATAATAGATCCATCTAAGTGGTCTACCGGTATATCAAAAAATCCTTGTATCTGCGCAGCGTGCAAATCCATGGTCATGATACGATGCGCACCGGCGGCCACAATGAGGTTTGCAATTAACTTCGCGCCAATAGCGACACGCGGTTTGTCTTTTCTATCTTGACGGGCATAACCGAGATAAGGAACGACCACCGTGATATAATGGGCAGAGGCACGCTTTGCCGCATCAATCATAAATAAAAGCTCTAAAAGATTGTCGTTTGGCTGGTTTGTGGACTGGATTAAGAACACGTCGCTGCCGCGTACGGATTCATTGTAAAAAGGCTGAATTTCCCCATCGCTGAACTTAGATAAGGTCATGTCGCCAAGCGGCTTCCCGTAAGAGTTGGAGATTTTTTCCGCTAATT
>Ga0308157_10007338_pt1 | contig 12847 bp, 8 predicted proteins | sample PhyBR1_FD_201035 | JGI IMG/M metagenome (GOLD analysis project Ga0308157, IMG submission 201035) | Phyllosphere microbial communities from UC Gill Tract Community Farm, Albany, California, United States - DLSLB.R1 | ecosystem: Host-associated > Plants > Phyllosphere > Unclassified | place: USA...
TACGGCTCAAAAAAGACCGGCCACGCTACAAGCACTCTCCTACCGTCAAGCCGTCGACTGTCATCTGATCGCAAAGCCATGTGCCTTCTCCGACGTATTCTTCCGTTGAAGACTTTACGCGGCATCGGAGATCGCACATTGAAACGTATCGAAGATTGCATCGGCATATTGAGATGCAATCGGCGTGCACGTCACGATAGACGAGCATATCGAACAGACGCTCTTCCTTGTCCGCATCGAAGCCGCAGGTGGCCTCATCCTGAGCCGCCGCCGTCTCGTTTGTCCATTACGCGTTAGGCAGGCTACCTCGCTCCAAGGGCAAATCTAATTCAGCCACAACGGCTGCTTTTGCCTGTCTTCGGTACCGAAAATTTCATGACCCAGCGCGCAGTATTGATGTTCTGGCACGCCATTTTTACCGTTTGTCGCATTGATCACACCTCGTGGCGTTGAAAGCCTTATGCTCTACAACTTGCAAATCCGAGAACCTGGAGGACGATGAATATGCGCTTCTTTTACGGCAGAGTCAGCATGGGCACCATGCTGTTGTCAGGGATGCTCTGCGCGGCTCCCGCCACCAACGCATCCACCGCCGGGCCGGCTACGGACGGCCAGACGCTGCAAGACGACCTCAGGCGACACTATCCCTCGCTGTCGTGGATAGAACGTTATCGCCAGGCTTATCCGGCAGAGGTGCAAGGCAGCGACGCGCTTTGGCGCGCCACCCCGGCACCGGCGCTCGATAACGGCGAGCAGCTCATCGACGCCCTGGTCGCCTTGCAGGATCAGCATGTCGCGCTGGCGGACCCCGGAGGCGGCAAACAAGAAACCTTGGGCATACTCTTCCGCACAAGCAGCGATGGCGCGATGGTGGTTTGGCGGCGCATCGACCCGTCGGCGGCCGCGCTGGCGGAAGGTGAGCAAGTGCTCAGCATCGATGGCGTGCCGGTTGCGCGCTGGCTGGAACAGGCTGCCAAACGTACGTTTGGCGGCAACCGCCGCTCGAGAATGGCCGAGGCGGCCGTGAAGCTGGCGATGGCGTCACGCGCCGAACACGCCGCGACGGGACTGGCAAACCGCGTGCGTTTCACCGTGCGTGATGCCGGCGGCAAGGAGCGCACAGTCGAGCTGACCTATCAGGCGGTCACCGCGCAAACTGGCGCCGCGATGGCTCAAGCTGTCGAGCGCTCCGATCTCCCCGAGGTCGTGCTGGCGGGCGGCTATCGCGTCGGCGTGCTGCGCTTTGGCGCGTTTGCGCCGCAGTACGATGCCGATTTCAACCAGGCCGCCGATGCGGCCGATGTCCCCGGCGCCAGCCAGGATGCGCCGATGCTGGCTGGCTTTTGCGCCGTGGTCCGCAAGCGGCTCGCCGGCATTGACGCCTTGGCGGCGCAATCGGATCTGCTGCTGGTCGACTTGCGCGGCAATCTGGGCGGATTCGGGCGCGAAGCGCGTCTGCTGGCGCAGGCCTTGACCCGCGAGCCATTGGCGCGCACCCTGGACCTGTTTGCCACCGGCACGCCGGGCCAGGTCAAATTGGTGGAGCAGCATAGCGATGCACCCTGCGGAAGCATCGCCACCCCGCGCCCCCTGCTGGTGTGGACCGACGCCGGCACACGCTCGTCAGGAGAATTCATGGCCACCTGGCTGTGGTCCGCCGGCGCCATCACCATCGGCGAACGCACGATAGGCGCAGGGGGCGGACGCGACGCCGACACCGCCGGCACTCAGTTGCCGAACTCCGGCATGCGCGTGAAATACAGCGGGAACTTCAGCGTATTCGACAATGGCACGCGCTTGCAATCGGGCCAGACCGATGAATTGGCCTTGCTGGATCTGGTCAGCCAGGAGCGGTTCGCCCCCAGCCGTACACGGCCGTTCGCCATCCAGGCGGTGGGGCTGGCGCCCGATGTTCCCTTGCCGACCACGGCAAGCGATCTCCTCGACGGTGGCCGGAGCGGCATCGAACGGGCCGTCGCCAAGTTAATCCAGTCCAAACGGCTTCCCGGCAATTTCCAGCGATAAAACGTCTCCTCCAATATGCCGAGCTGGCGCGGGTTGTCGCCCACCGCCATCCCCAGCTCGGCTTTGCGTCACCTCGGCAACGCTTCCATTTCCCATTCCGCCAAATCCCTTCGCTATGCGAAAACGCCATAGCTGACGTCAAAAACCTTATACCAGTTTAATGGTTGACAGTAATAGACTTTATTGCACTACTTCAATCGTCTGGAGGAGGCAGGCGCGAAGAAAAAAATATGGCGATCCCGTTGAAACGGGCGTCGGAGACCTGTTGGACCCGAATATCGGGCCGGCAGCATTGGAGGAGCACTTCCCAAAAAAACGATTAAGGGGACAGTTAGATGAGACACGGAAATACAAAAACGATTAGAAAAACCATGGTGGCCCAAGCTTGTGCACTTTTAATGGCCGGGCCAATGGCCGCGACCGCGCAGGAGGCCGGGACCGCCGTTGCAGGCAAGGACACCGACACCCCGATCGCCGTTGTCGTCACCGGTCAGCGGGCGGCGTTGAAGTCGGCGCGCGATCTCAAGCAGGACTCCAATCAAATCGTCGACTCGATCCAGGCAACCGATATCGGCAAGCTGCCGGACGTGAATACCGTCGAGTCGCTGCAGCGGGTCGCCGGGGTGCAGATCCAGCGCCGGTATGGCGAGGGCGGCACGGATTACGACCACCGCACCGAACCCGCGATCACCATCCGTGGCATCACCCAAGTGCGCAACCTGATCGACGGACGGGACTTCTTCACGGCCAACGGTGGCCGGGCACCGGACCTGGAAGGGCTGCCCTCCGAACTCATGGCCGGCGTGGATGTCTACAAGAACGCTGCATCCAACCTGATCGAAGGCGGCGTCGGCGGCGTAGTCAACATCCGCACGCGGCTGCCATTCGATTCGAAAGAAGACCTCAACGTCATTACGCTCAAGTCGAATTACTATGACCGGATTCGTAAGTCCTCACCGTCGGTTTCGGGCCTGTTGAGCCGGCAATTCAATACGGGTGCCGGCCGCATGGGCATCCTGGTGAATGCAACGGGAAGCGAGACCTACTATCGCCAGGATGCCGTTCTTCAGCAGCAGCAGCACTGCCTTACCGCAACGGTTGGGAAATGCTCGAACGATCCGACGAAAGCTCCCTCGGCGGCCAAGGTCGCGGCATTTAATTCGATGCCGAACAAGGGGTCCCTCTCGGAAGTCTATGTGCCGACATCCTTTGAGATGTACCAGGACTCGGGGAGCCGAAAGCGCGAGGGCCTGTCGGTCGCCTACCAATGGCAGGTGAACGACGACATGCTATTCACGGCGCAAAATCTCTATTCGAACTATAAATTTATCCGTCGCGGAGAATACATCTACGGCGACGACAAGAACAACGACCCGCGCGCGGCGGCGGGTTCCACCTGGACTTGGGGAGCGGATGGCAGCGCCACGAGCGGCACGTTGGGGTCGCAAATTTTCTCGTCCTCCCGGTTTGACCAGGAGGTTCGCAATCGCACGAACTTATCCGCCGTGAACCTCAAGTGGCGCATCTCGGACAGGCTCAAGTCAAAAACCGATTTCGCCTATGAAACCGCGCACTATGACACTGAACGCAATGGCGACTCCATCAAGCTTTACGATAACGAAAGCAGAAGCGTCGCCAATATTCCCAATCTCAATCTGGCCTTCGATGTGCGCGGCAAGATTCCAAAATTCTCCATCGTCGATCCCGCCAACCCAAGCAACCCCTACGCCTATTTTGGCAATCCGAAGAATTGGAATTATGAGTGGCTTGCCAATGGGGTGGACCGCGACAATCTGAAAATGTCGGCGCTCAGCCAGGATTTCGACTATGACATCGGCGATCACTTCTTCACCAAGCTGCACGCCGGCGTTCGCCTGGCGGACACCAAGGTGAACTTGCGGGGCAACTGGAACAGCACCGGCGCCTGTAACGATACGGGCACCAATCCCAGCTGGGGCGCATGCCCGCTGATCCCAGTGGCGCAACATCCGGATCTCGCCTACGCCGGGCCTGCCAGCAACTTCATGAAGCCGGGCATTGGCTTCCCTGTTGCGGTGTTCCCCGAGTACGCCAATCCCAACTCAAGCGTTTTCGATCGAACGGTCGCGACTTACGCGCAATTATTCGCCGGAAAACCAAACTCCTATACGTTTGATACATCGTTTGCTCCTGGGGACATCAATGAGCAACACGAAAAGACGCAGTCCCTGTTCCTGACGGGCGACTTCGCCACAGAGGTATTCGGTTACGCACTCGATGGCACCGCCGGCGTCCGGGCTGTCAGGACCGATCAGACATCGATAGGCTTTATCCAGGATAGCACCGGGTCGCATGCGGTCTCTCTCAATAATCGCTACTCGAATATTCTCCCCAGCCTCAACACGCGCCTGCACCTGAACGAAGATTTGCAGGTCCGCTTCGGCTATGGCAAGACGATGACGCGGCCAAACTTTGGCGATATGGCCGCCCATGTCCAGCTGAATCCGAACATCCCTTCGCAGCTCAACGCCAACGGACGTCCTACCGGTAGTTCCGGTAATCCGTTCCTGGAGCCGATGACTGCGACTTCGTATGATGTGACGGTGGAGGACTATTGGGGCACGTCCAATATGGCGTTCGTGGGTGCATTCAAGAAGGACATCAAGGGTTACCTCGCCGGCGGCATCGAACCGATGAACTTCGGTGGCGTCATCTACGATATTGGAACCAACATCAATCTGGGCAAGGGTTCGGTAAAAGGCATTGAAGCTGGCTTTACGCAATTCTTTGACTTCCTGCCAGATCCGTTCAAAGGGTTTGGCGTGCAGGCCAACTACACCTATGTCGATTCAAAAGTTGAGCTCACCCCTGGGGTCCTTATTCCCTTGCCGAAGTTATCCAAGAACAGCTACAACCTGATCGCGCTCTATGAACATGGCCCCGTGCAAGCGCGGATTGCGTACAACTGGCGTTCCGCTTACCTTGACCAAATCAATGGTAGCGGTGTTTCCGGTGCAAACCAATATGCGACGCCATATTCGTCACTCGATGCCTCGGTGAGCTATCAAATTAATAAAACCTTCACGCTTTCAGCGGACGCCGTCAATCTGAGAAACTCGATGTACCAGACGTATGTCGAGCGTCCTTCGGGCGGCTTGCTGTGGCAACTCAACGACCGCCGGTATAGCGTGACCCTGAAAGCTAGCTTCTAACGTCCACGCAAGACTGACATGAACCAACGCGCCGCACGCCTTTCCGCGGCGCGTTTTTCCGCGTGAAGGAGTGTGATGGACAAGGGTAGATGGATTTCTAAAGTGGTGATACTCGGCGGTGGTACCGCCGGATGGATGACAGCGGCCGCGTTGTCCCACACATTTGGCCGGGCCGTCGAGATCATCGTGGTCGAGTCCGAGGCCATAGGCACGGTGGGTGTTGGAGAGGCGACGATTCCGCCGATCCGCATGTTCCATCAAATGATAGGCGTCAATGAAGCAGAGTTCATGCGCGCCACTGGCGCGACGTTCAAACTGGGCATCGAATTTCGCGGCTGGCTGAAGGAAGGTTCAAAGTATTTCCACCCATTTGGCTCGTATGGGGTGGAACGCGACATCGGCTACTTCTTCCAATACTGGCTGCGCTTGAAGGACAAGGGGCAGGTTCCCGACTTTTCCGAATTCTCGCTGTGTACATTGGCAGCTCGAAGCAATGTATTTGCGCCACCGTCTGAACGGCCAGGTGATCCGCTGCAGCATCTGCAGTCCGCCTATCACTTCGACGCTGGCCGCTATGCGAAATATTTGAAGGGGCTCTGCCTGGAGCGCGGAGTGTCGCACAAGATTGGCGACATGCTGACGGCGGAACGCGACTCCGAGAATGGGCATGTCACCGCTCTGAAGTTGAAGTCGGGCGAGCTGCTTTCCGGTGACTTGTTTATCGACTGCTCCGGAATGCGTGCAATGCTTATCGGGCAGGAGTTGGGTGTCGAATATGAAGACTGGTCGCGTTGGCTGCCGATGAATCGCGCGTGTGCGGTGCCCTGTGAACTGAAGTCGGCATTGACGCCCTATACGATTTCCACGGCCCGGCCTTTTGGCTGGCAATGGCGAATCCCTTTGCAGCATCGCGTTGGTAACGGCGTGGTGTATTCGAGCGAATTTGCCACCGATGAAGCGGCAGAGCGGTGCCTGCTGGGTGGACTGGAGGGGAAGCCCCTGGCCCCGGTCAACCGCCTCAAGTTCACAGCAGGAAGGCGGAGAACGCCTTGGCACAAGAACGTGGTATCCATCGGACTAGCCAGCGGGTTTCTCGAGCCGCTGGAGTCCACCAGCATTCATTTGATTCAATCCAGCATCCAGCGACTCATTCGATATTTTCCGGATGCGGGGTTTTCTCCGTTGTGCGAACAGGCTTTCAACAAGGACGCCATGCGGGAAATCGAAGATGTCCGGGACTTCCTCATCTTGCATTACCACGCCACTGAACGCGACGACTCGGAATTATGGCGCTACGTCAAAGCCATGCGGATACCGGACAGTCTGCGGGAAAGAATTGAGCTGTTCCGCGAGCGTGGACAACTGAACCTGGCAGCGGAAGAACTGTTCCCAAGCACGTCGTGGCATGCCGTCCTTTTGGGGCAAGGTATTCGACCAAGAACCTATATGCCGACGATGGCCCTGCAAGATGACGCGGTGCTGGCAGCCGCGTACAGCAATCTTGAGCGCAAATTTAAACAGATCGTTTCGAAGCTTTCGGATCATGCCGCCTACATAAAAGAAAACAAGCTTATCTCGGAAATGGACACTCGCTTATGAAGTCCCGTTCACTATCGTTACCGTGTATGGTTTTCATGGGACTGTGTCTCCTTCGTAGCGGTGCGCATGCCGAAAACAAGGACGAAAAGCCGGTGAAGGTGTCCGCCGTGGTTAACGTCGACTGGCGGCATCCGGGTGCTCCGTTTGAAGGATGGGGAACCGCCCTGGCCTGGTTTGCCCATGTGACCGGGAGATTCGCCGAGCCGCATCGCACCGAGTTGGCCGATCTGCTTTATGGACGGGACGGTCTTGCACTCAATATCGCGCGATACAACATCGGCGGCGGCAATGCGCCCGAGACACCTTCGTATTTGCGGCTCGGTGCGGACGTTCCTGGATTCTGGCGCAAGCCGGGTGAACGATCCGGGACAGATTGGAATCCGGACTCCGAAGATGCCTGGGACTGGTCCGCGGATGCGGGGCAGCGCTGGTGGCTCGATGCGATCAAGGCCCGCGTGGCGTCGCGGGACTTGGTTCTGGAGGCGTTTTCAAACTCTCCGCCCTATTTCATGACCCGCAGCGGCAGGGTTTCGGGGCAGGTCAATGCGTTGGAGGACAATCTCGCTCCGGGTTTTGAAACTCAATTTTCAAGGTATCTGGCGCGCGTGACAGCTGAACTCGAGCGGCGGCATGGCATTCGTTTCAGAACACTGTCTCCGATCAACGAGCCCAATACGCCCTATTGGTTTTCCACGAACACGCAGGAAGGCGCTCACTGGTCGCCGGAAGCGCAGTCGCGCATGTACATCGCGCTGGCCCAGGTGTTGCGGGAAAACGGAATGCGGACAGAAATCTCCGGGCCGGACGAAACAAATCCCCAGACGCTTTTTGTCGATTGGGCTGGCATGTCCGCCGAGGCGAAAGCGGTCATCCAGCAAATCAACGTCCACAGCTACGAATGGATAGGAAAAAGTGGGGTCAGGGATATCGCGGAAACTTCCGGAAAAAGGTTGTGGATGTCCGAAACCGATTTATCGCCCGCCAATGTACGTGAGGACATCAACGACATGCGTCCAGCCATCGCGCTGGCGCAGCAGATCATTACCGACATTAACGGTATGAGCCCGCGCGCCTGGGTTCTCTGGCAAGCGGTGGAAAACAGGTCTTCCGATCCCAAGAACAGCTCGAATTGGGGATTGATCAAGGCTGACTATTCAAATCTGGAGCGGCCGGAATATCAGCTCACGAAGAAATTCTGGGCGTTCGCCAATTTCACCAAATTCATCAGGCCGGGATATCGGTTCTTGAAATCCGATCACCCGGATACGTTGGTGGCCGAGAATCCGGGGACGAATGAAGTCGCCATAGTGGCAGTCAATCCGGGTATCGTTTCGCGGATGCTGGACATCCGGCTGCCCGATGCAAAACGCGGCAAATTGACATGCACAATTTTTATCACGCAGGCGGAAGATAACCTCGCGACTTCGAAACCTGCATCATGCGCCGGCAGGTTGTCCATCCATTCGCGCCCGATGTCAGTGGTGACTGTCGTGGCGACGCCTAACATCCCGAGGAGAAAATAAATGAGGTATCTCGCTATGTTGATGCTCGCGTGTGCGATCCCGGCGGTTGCGATCGCAGCACAGCCTATATCGCCTCGCTTCAGCGCCGATCCGTCCGCGCATTTTTTCAGCGATAAAGACCGGGGCCAGTTCTACGTGTACGCCACGGACGATGCATCAAACTCCGGAAAATATTGGGACTCGACCACTTGGCGCTTGTACACGTCGCCGGACAATTTGCGCTGGACGGATGCCGGCATTCCCTTATCCGTGACGGTGTTTAAATGGGCCCGGCCGGACGCCAAGGCATGGGCTCCCGAAGTAGCCCATCGCAATGGAAAGTATTATTTTTATGCCCCGGTTGGAGGGGACAAGATCGGTGTGGCGGTTTCAGACCGTCCTGATGGCGGATACAGTGACGCGCGAACGACCCCGCTGGTCGACAAGGCACGCGATTCAAACGCCGGGGATGAACCGATCGATCCTGCGGTGTTCGTCGACAATGCCGGGCAAGCGTACATGTACTTTGGCACGCGTGTTCCCAAGGTGGTCAAACTCGGATCGGATATGACCAGTACCGATGGAGCGATCAAAAATGTGGTCATCCAGAATATGCCGGCAGGTAGCCAATACGGCGAAGCGCCGTTTTTGCACGAGCACGGTGGCGTTTATTACTTCAGTTTCTCAACGGGGTGGCCGGGACAGATAGCCTATGCGACTGGCGGGTCGCCATTGGGACCATTCACCTACCGGGGTGTGATCATCGACTATCTGAAAATCTCGACCAATCACCACTCGATCGTCGAGCACGATGGGAAAAGTCTGGTGTTCTATCACGACAGCCTGCTACCCGGCGGGAATTCATATCGTCGCTCGATCACAACCGCTACTCTGGAGTACGCATCTGACGGCAGCATCCGGAAAATCGCGCTCGATCCCTCACAAATTGGTTCGAAAGAAAATCATTAAGAGCCGGACCGGCGGCGATGAAGATGGCAGCCATCTCCGGCGCAGCGCTCTATCGTGGCTGCTTTATTCAGGACGACGTCATCGGCCATATATCCGTCCCTCGCGCTCAATGTCTTCCAACAGGCCAGCGCGGGCGGCGTCGAGTTCAGTCTTTTGACTCAGGATGGCGCACTCATACAGGGATGCCTGCACGTCCTTGCTCCACAGACGGGAGCCCGTGGTAAGGATTTGATATTGCATGACCGTGGACGCGGTACGAAAATCGATCAGGTCGACGTCGCAACCGACCATATCGGCCAGAGACTGCGCCAACTCCCATGTCGCCAGCGGCTCAAGCTTGCCTTCGACCAACACCGCCAGATCAAGATCACTGTCCCTGCCCGCCTGCCCCGTTGCGCGGCTGCCGAACAGGTAAATGGCCAGCAGCGCAGGCAGCTGCTGGCGCAACGCGGACACGATAGCCTGCTCGGAAATACTCGCACTCATCGCCACTCCCACTGTCGGTGTGTGGCTACAGCTTACACTATGGCGCCAGTGCCGGCAGCAGCGGCGTGAGGTCGCCGTCGGACGGCAGCGGCGTCAGGTTCAACAGGCGCATCAGCAGCGGGTAGACGTCGACGTTGTCGAACGCCGGCAGCACCACGCCCGGCTTGAAGGCCGGACCGGCGGCGATGAAGATGGCGGCCATCTCCGGCGCCGCGTTGTCGAAGCCGTGCGCGCCGCCCTTCATGTGCGCGGTCTTGTCGCCGAACTCCAGCAGCCATCCGGTCTCCGCCAGACAAATGAAGGCCGGCACCCGCGCATTGCGGCCATACGCCAGCCGCGCCGGGATCTCGCCCTTGCGCCAGCATTCCATGTGCTCCTGGGGCTTGAGCAGCGCGGCGGCCAGCTCCGCTTCGCGGCCCGGCGCCGGCTCCATGCCCGCGTATGGGCCGCTCACCACCTTGTTGTAGCTGCCCTCCGGCAGCAGCTTGTCCATGCGGACCACGCGTCCATCGCTGACCGGTGCCATGCCGTGATCGGAGACGATGACGAGGTTGGCGTCCAGGTGGCGCTTGGCCAGGCCTTCCAGCAACCGCCCTATCGCCTGGTCGACCCGCTCCACCGCCTGCGTGGTCTGCCCGGCGTCGGGGCCGTAGGTATGGCCGGCGTGGTCGACATCGTCCAGGTAGAGCGTGGCAAAGCCCAGCGGCTCCACATCCGCGCGCCCCAGCCATGACAGCAGGCGGTCGACCCGCGCGGCGGCCGGCAGCTTGCCGTCGAACCGCGGCGCCACCGTCGGCCGCACGCCGTGGATCGCTGCCTCGGAACCGGGCCAGAACATGGTGCCGCTGCGGATGCCGTGCAGTTCGGCCGTTACCCACACCGGCTCGGCCTGGTCCCACCAGCGGCGGTCGACCACGGCCGCCGCGTTGCCCATGCCGAAGCGCACGCCGGGGATCGCCGCGTCGTCCATGTTGTTGTCGACGATGCCGTGATGGTCGGGCCGCAGCCCGGTCACCAGCGTGTAGTGATTCGGGAACGTGATCGACGGGAACGACGGCCGCATCGCCTGCGCCCGCGCGCCGCCGGCCGCCAGCCGGCTCAGGTTGGGCGTGACGCCGCGTTCGAGATAGTCGGCGCGCATGCCGTCGATCGACACCAGGATCGTCAACGGTGCGGCGTGCGCCGCCGCGCAGCAGCTCAAAGCCAGCGTCAACAGGGCAGCCAGTTTGTTCAAATTCATGGTCTATGGTCCGGGCGTAAAAAAAGCGGACGACGCCGGGGCGAGGTCCGCTTTTCTGAAAGGCTATCGATTAAACGACGATGGTCTGGTGCTCGTCGCCGACGCGGGCGCGGATGGCGCCGATGGTGTAGACGGTCTCGCCGGCCGCTTCCAGCTGGGCGATGGCGGCCGCCGCGTTTTCCTTCGAGACGATCACGGTCATGCCGATGCCGCAGTTGAACACGCGGTGCATTTCAGCGTCGGCCACGCCGCCGTGCTGTTGCAGCCAGGTGAACAGCGGAGGCATGGTCCATGCCTTCGAGTCCAGCTCGGCCACCAGGCCAGGCTGCAGCACGCGCGGGATGTTCTCGACCAGGCCGCCGCCGGTGATGTGCACCATGCCCTTGACTTCCATCGAGGCCATCAGCGCCAGCAGCGGCTTGACGTAGATGCGGGTAGGCTGCATCAGCACGTCGGCCAGCTTGCGGCCGTGGAAGTCGCCTTCCAGGTCCGGCTTGGCCACTTCGATGATCTTGCGCACCAGCGAGTAGCCGTTGGAGTGCACGCCCGACGAGGCCAGGCCCAGCACCACGTCGCCCGGGGCGATCTTGGTGCCGTCGATGATCTTGGATTTTTCCACCGCGCCGACCGCGAAGCCGGCCAGGTCGTATTCGCCGGCCGGGTACATCGACGGCATTTCCGCCGTCTCGCCGCCGATCAGCGCGCAGCCGGCCTGTTCGCAACCCTGGGCGATGCCCTTGATGACGTCGGTCGCGGTGGCCACGTCCAGCTTGCCGCAGGCGAAGTAGTCGAGGAAGAACAGCGGCTCGGCGCCCTGCACCAGGATGTCGTTGACGCTCATGGCGACCAGGTCGATGCCGACCGTGTCATGGCGGTTCAGCTCGAACGCCAGTTTCAGCTTGGTGCCCACGCCGTCGGTACCGGAGACCAGCACCGGCTCCTTGTACTTCTTGCTGATCTCGAACATGGCGCCGAAACCGCCCAAGCCGCCCATCACGCCTTCGCGCATGGTGCGCTTGGCAAAAGGCTTGATCGCTTCGACTAAAGCGTCGCCCGCGTCGATATCGACGCCGGCGTCACGGTAGGACAGGGAAACATTAGAAGTTTGGCTCATGGTGTATTTCGCAGCGGAGGCGGTAAAATAGAAGGCGGAGACCTGTTTCGTAGCAAAAAGCCACGAAAATGCGTAAAAAGCGACGCAACAACCCGGTCAATCCGCTATTTTATCAAAATGCCCCGTCCAACAGCCGTTTTTAACCATCTAAATCACTTTCCATGCCATTTCCCCTCTCGGTAGAGCAAAAGCAAACGGCATTCTGGGTAGCGATCTGGGCGGCATTCTTCCTCTTGCTGGTCACTTTGGGACCGGTGCTGACGCCCTTCCTGGCCGCCGCCATCATCGCTTACGCGCTCAATCCGGGCGTCGATTTCCTCGACCACCTGCGCCTCGGCCGCCTGAAGATGCGGGTGCCGCGCGCGCTGGCCGTGCTGGTGGTGGTGGTGCTGTTCTTCGCCGCCATCGCCACGCTGGTGCTGATCGTGGTGCCGGTGCTGCAGAAGGAAATCCCGCTGCTGCAGGCGCAGATCCCCGCCTTCCTGGCCAAGGCCAACGACCTGCTCGGCCCCAAGCTGCAGGAAATGGGCGTCAAGGTGCGCCTCGACAGCGCCGGCATCAAGAAGCTGGTGTCGCAGCAGATGGCCACCAGCGGTGAGGAGATCTGGACCGCCGTGCTCAATTCGGCGCGCGTCGGCGGCACCGCGGTGCTGGGCTGGATCGCCACGCTGGTGCTGATCCCGGTGGTGCTGTTCTACCTGCTGCTGGACTGGCACCCGAT